>Ga0163151_10002232_pt1 | contig 30569 bp, 17 predicted proteins | sample OliLakLV19MP5IB2_FD_145596 | JGI IMG/M metagenome (GOLD analysis project Ga0163151, IMG submission 145596) | Freshwater microbial mat bacterial communities from Lake Vanda, McMurdo Dry Valleys, Antarctica - Oligotrophic Lake LV.19.MP5.IB-2 | ecosystem: Environmental > Aquatic > Freshwater >...
AAATCCTGACGAGCCGGGTAAGATTTGTTCTGGTTTGCAATCTAAACTTTAAACTTCCTTCTATTTTAACAATATCACCTAACGGGCTATTAATACAAATCACGGATTGCAAATCCGCGGGAGCTGGGTTTTTTAAAAGTAATAATGTAGATGAAGAACTAAACTTGCCTTTAATGGAAAAAATTAAAATCATTGATACGCTTGGCAAAGATGAACAACAAGCCCTTTTTAAAATGATTGATTTAGCGATTGCCAATAAACGAATGAAGGATAATTTACAAAACCTGATTGACCAGTAATAAATTCTTTTGTTGAAAATTTTTTTCGGTTACTTATAAGGCACTTTTCTTACTTATCAGGTATAACAAAAACGCCAAGCTGTAAGCCTGGCGTTTCTGTTATTTCAAGTTTTTATTTATTAGTCATTCATCCAAAATCCGTTACCATTGGTAAACATTGGATAAAAGAACAAAAGCACTGCAAGAATTAATAAAGTCCAAAATAGTTTTTTCCACTTTTTAATGGATGCTACTGTTAATAGAACGAGCAATAAAATCAAACTTACGTGATATAATACAAATCTGCCTTTGCTCGCATAGATTGAATGCGGAGCAAACATTTCTCCTCCAAATGGATATTGTTCCGGATGCTGAATACCGTCAATAATTTCTCCTACACTAAAAAAAACAAGTAACGCAGGTATTAAATACAATAACCAATAAAATCTAAATTTCATTTCTTAATATTTTTTCCACATATAACCATAAGGAACTATTGTAATCTTCAAATCTTTAGCATAATCTACTTGGAGATAAACCTTGCCTGTACCGTTTTGGTTTTTCATAAAGTTTTTAGTAAAACCATCTAAGCCCTTACATAAGTCAATACATCCGCGTGAACCCCAAAAATCGCCTCCGTGCAAAGTAAAGCCACCCCTGCCATATGTTTCTGTTCCTACATCTGGTTTAATCCACCATCTGTTATTACCCCAAGACTGATCTCCACCAGGGAAGCTACCCATACCAAAGCTATTAGCTGCCTGTTTGTACCAAGGCTGATCTGATCTCTTTTGAATTTCATTTTTATCAATAGAATATAATCCTTCGGGAATAGGACCAACATTTCCTTTCTTTTGATTTTCTTCTGAATAATCAAAGGACTTTTTTGTTTTCCAGTAATCATTTGGATCCATTTCACCTTTACCTGATACTGCATCATATGAAATAGAATTTACACTAAGTTTTCCGTTCTTATCACTTGTTTGCCAAGAGTAGGTTAATTTCTCTCCAGAGAACTCTAACATTTCAGTTCCTAAGTTTGTCCAAGTTCCTTCAAGTCCTTTAAGTGATGATTCTTCACCTTGCTTTCCTGTTGCTTCGTGCCATTGGGATTTACCTGTTTCATTATTCTTAAACCAGTCTGCTCCGTTAGGGTCAATGTTTATTATAGGATTTCTTCCGTAAACTGAATATGGGCTTTCCCACGGTCTTGTAACAGGGTCTAAATTCCAACGAAGTGTAGTTCTTGGATCATATTCCCAATACTCCGCTGTATAATGGTTTCCGTTGCCTGATATTTCATCTACTTTCTCTTGCCCACCTGCTCCAAATCTGTAGTCCGTACTGTTAAAATTTCTTCCCGGCATTGTGCTACCAAAGGCGTAGTAGTCAGTAGCACTAACAACATCTGCAAGATAATAATCCACAATCCCATCAGCAGGAGTTAAATCCACGCCAATTTTACGATCGGAGACGACTGTGAGTACATTCCCTAAATGGTTAGTCATTTCATATAGCTTGTTGCCGAGCTCTCTTGCATGCAAAGGACCGATTGGCGGTGATACGTCATTTGGGTTGAAGCCGGTCACATTATTAAACGTACCATCCCCATTGTATCCTGAAATAGTAAATGAAGCATTTACTAGCGGGAAATCATCGTACTGAACAATACCCAACCTACTGCTGCCAAACACATTTTGTTCTTTTAAAGCAAACACATCATTAATGGTTGAAATTAAATCCAGATAATATCTCTCGTAGACTGCCAGTACACTTCCTTGTGCATCGCGTACATAGTAAGTATAAGTCCAGTCTTTTTGAGGATTTATTACTCCGGCCGTACGGGGCTTTACTAATTTCATAATTCTGTTACCGCTTGCATCGTATTCAAATTCAAGATCGGGTTTGTTATGTGTATTAGTAGTACGCGTAATTGACTTAACTTTTCCATATACAGTCCAATCTATGTTAGCTATTTCTTCCTGAGCATCACTTTCTAGATTCCCTATTTGATCGTAGGTATAATTTCCAACAACTTGATTTTCGAGGTCATCAGTGTAAAGGCTATTTACCACTGCGTCTGTAACGTGAGCCAGGCGATTGGTCGCGTTTAGAGGAGCGGTACCAGCATACACAGTAAAATCGTTTTTGTAATAAAAATAAGTCAGCTCATCCATAGGGATTTGGGTCGAAGTAATTCCATCCCTTTTCTGAGAGGCAAGATTTCCGTTAGCATCGTATGTAAAAAAGTTGGCGTAATCACCATTGCTTGTAGAGGTTGTATAATTATAATTACCAGGTGTAATAGGATCCAGGCTTAAAAACGATTGCGAAAGTGTTATGCGATTAAGCTGATCGTAAAAATACTGGTTTGTAATAAGGGGCATCAGAGATGGCAACACCGAAGGATTAGGCTGCATCAAAGCTGTTGACATCTGCTTAATGTTGCCATTAAAGAGATCCATACCTGGACCATTTTGTGCGCTGATATCTGTTACCAGATCGAGCGCACTTGGAAGAATTGGCTTATAGTCTACCACTCCTCCTACTCCATCATTGTAGTAGCCCAAAGTGTAGCCAAAGCCATCAGCTGCAAATTGGTTGTGCATGTTAGGCAAATTACTTTGGTAGCTACCTGTCCCTACATCAATATTTATAGCATCTCTGCCAATGTCCGTATTAGCCCTGATGCCAGGGTCATTGATAGAAGCTAAAAGATGCGCTTCCCCGGTCTTTGCCAGACGGTTGCTGTTCACTCCTTTTATCCAACCTTGTATGGTATAGGCATAATCCATTCCCTGCACGCTGCGCTCACCTATTTCTGTACGAGCAAGCGGTCCATGAAGGTAATAAAAATACTTTGCGTCATTATCCCATATGACACTGTCTTTTGAGGTCATTGTATTCGTAATACGATTATCAGCATCGTACTCATACTTGTGATGGAACTGATCTGCCTTGCCATCCTGATAATGCACTTCATTCACATTGCCGCTTACAAGGTCAAATGCATAGGATGTTTTCTTAAACTGTTGTTGTCCGCTACCAGTACCCAGTATTGCCAGCTTACTATTTTCTTGTACAAGCTCATTTACATTTCCATGAATATCGTATGAATAATGAGTAGCATGATCATAGGTAAGGATATCGCCATCGAAGCTTTCTTCTATTGTAGTACTTGAAACCCGTTGTCTTAAGTTTTCCTGCTTGCCAGTCAAAAACTGTGCTTGATAACCATTTAAAGAGATGTCTGTATCGTAAAAGGTTTGCGTGACCTGTTCTTTTACTCCGCTTGCAAGATAGTTGCTAAACTGAACCGGATCCTCAGCAATTGCCTGAGTGAGTAGGTTAAAGGGATCCCCCGAAACTTGTCCCACTTCTTTTATCCTTCCCTGTCCGTCATAAATAGTATAGCTATAAAATAATGGAGGATTGTTGCCATTAAATTGTTTATCGTTTTGTGACGCCACAATCCGCCCAACTTTGTCATAAAAGAATTTTGTACGTCCTGCATCTGGCGTACTCTGCTCTCTTACCTGATCTAAGGTGTTGTATTGATAGCGAGTGATCAAGCGATGATGTATGCCACTGGAAAGTGGAAAGATTGGTGTTGTAGCTGGTACTCCCTCCCGATAATCCTTTACCTGATTAGTTTCTATAGTTGTAAGCAACTGCACGCCTGCCGGAGGAACAGTATGCTCTAAATTACCAGCCTGATCATAGTAATACAATGTATAATGATATTCCTTGTCAGGATGTGTTGCGTTCATACTTTCTGTAAACGCAGGACCGGTAAGACATTTTGCTTTGTACGCGGCGATGAAAGTTTGTGTTGCAGCAGCTACTAATTGGTTGTATTGATACTGCTGCCAATATTCCGCTATAACACTTGCGTCTTCATCACATGGCTCTCCCTGATCGCAGTCAATTTCCGCTGGTACTTCCAGAGCTGAAGGAGTAAAAACACAAGTAGGACATGGTAACACCGGAACAGCAGGGTCCGTATTTTGATTGCTTTCACAGTTACCAAGCCAACTTTCAACGTCCGCAGGATCGACTGAAGTACTTGGACTATACGCCTGATCGAGAGAATAAGCTATATACGTATTAAAATTTGTATAATCTGGAGATTGTGAAGCTGGCACATGTACGCCTGAACCGATACCGCTGGAATTAGGTTCATATTCTTCCTGAAATTGCTGCAATTCTGTACAAAAACAGTCTTGAAATTCGGGGCACGGAGCATCATTATTACCACCTGTCATTGCTAAAGAAGTGCTGATAAATGGCGCGCAACTTGTAATATCTATTGAAATTGTATTGCCATCTACACCTATTGATGCAGGTACATGAATAATAAACTTGGAGAGATCAGATCCTACTTCAGCTGTAAAATCAGGATCACTAATGTGATTATTTATTGCACTTACAGTGGATAACACAAAGGTCTGAACATCTGTTACATTCATACAACATGCTCCATCAGTGAGGGGCACATTCAATAATCCAGAAGGGAAAGATGTAGAAGCGGAAGCGTTCGCAAACAAAGTAATTGAGTTACATGCACCCGGCAAACCAGTAATTTCATCCACATCAAAAATAACGCTTGCCGGAAACTTACAGTTTTCATTTGTATTAAGCGTAGGATCCCATCCTGCAGGTGGATTTCCAGGACCGGAAAGGTTGTTTGTGTAAACCCCATTCAACAAATGATTAAAATCGGGGTCAAGAATTTGAAATCCATTCGTACTGGCATCAACGTATTCCATATTAATCAGTTGCGTGGATGTAGGTGATGTGTGAATTGCCGCATTACATGCATCTGCAACATTATCAGGAGGGGTTGTATTATCGCAGGGAGAAAAACAATAATAAGGAGCATCTTCTTTTCTCAAATTCATACGTTCGTTTTTTCTCGATAAATACATCGATTTAAATGCTAGCCATTGTTCATCAGTATTACTAGTATTATTTCCTGCTTCTACCCACATACTTGATCCATTTCCGTTGTTGGTCAAAAATGCAACCATGGCAGCTTGATCAGTATTACCAGGACTAGTGAAATAGGGATCCTGAAGCATTAAGCTATGACCTATTGGCGGTAGCGTTGGAGTAATATCAAGATATGGGTTCCCTCCCGTAGGCATGTTTTGTGCGTCATCAAATCGTTCAATCAAATTTAGTTTAACTTCAAATTTCTTACTTGATTTAATTAAAGTACACCAAGTGTAAGCGCAATATTCAGGATGAAATTCAATTAAACTATTTCCAATATGGGTAATAGGACCAGAAGGTACATTGACAACATTTGTTGTGCAGGCAGAAGTAAAAACCTTCTCGGCAAACTGATTCCAGTTGACCCTTAACGCATCCCATGTAGTAATTGGAGTACCACTGGCATCAAGAAAGCCAGCGTTTGTCCATTGAGGGTCGTTATCATTCCAAAGATGGTCTGTCAACCACGTATTATCAGGAGGGGCCGTACTCCCTACCGGATGGTTATCAAAATATTGCCCATCTGGGCTCATATCAGTTATTATATTCTGCAGCAATGGCTCACAAGCAGAGGTTAAAAATAATCCACAATCCTCACCTATACAAAGTAGGTAAAGTGTATAAAGAGCATAATCATCTATAATTCCATCATTATCGGGATCATAATCGTGCAATATCTTGCAAGACTCATCACACGTACTACAATCCTCAGATTCATAAATATATGTAGGTACGGCAGCAATACAATTATTACCTGGAAGTTTCGATTTAAAATCAGAAACAGCTAAGTCTAATGCCTCCTGATTAAGAGAAATTCGTTTCTCTATAGTGTAGGTACCTATTCTGGGGAAAACAATCTGAAACGTTGCAGTTAGATTCAAATTGCTCATTATTACCGTTGTAGGAAAGCCCGGGTAATTTATCGATCCATTAATATCTGTAACAGAAACCTGCACCCCCGAGATAATCTGATTGCACTGGTCATCCCAAACATTAAATGTCAGATCATACTTACAATCATATAAACCGGGGGAAACACATAATTCAGAAAATTGCTCAGGAGTCATGGTATACGTAAAATCATACTGAGTACCTGCAACAGTTACAGGTATTTTATTTTCAATATAAAGCGCTTCCTCCGCTGAAATATATTCATTCAAGTTGCTAAAATCCTCAGTTATGTTTAGGATGATATTTGAGCTTAAGCCATCAAGATTATCAGGCTTTTCTCCTGCTAGGGCAGTAGCAATCACCTTCCCGCTAAGATCTTCGTAGGATACGCTTACCTGCCCGTTAGCATCTTGAACCATTTTTTCACTATAATGCAAATTATGCCCTGCATCATTTCCAAATAATCTATCCAGTTTTTCCTGGGATGGGGTTGCGTAAAAATAATTTGTTTGATGACCACTGCTTAGAGTATGATTTTTTCCCACTCCTGACTGAGCCCTGATACGCCCGTCACTACCGAATTGAGTTTGAGTAAAAGGATATTCCTGTGCATCAGAAATTGCTGCATTAAAGCCATCTGTGTTTCCATTTGAAGGAGAGTAATAATTGCTTGCACCTTGGGTGTTTTTCATTTCGGGCGTTGTCTGCAACACACAACTACCGTATAACGCATCATTATCAAAATCTTTTCGGCTGTATAAATCCGAATTAAGATTCAAACTGTAATTGGCATAAAACTTCAACTTGTAGTCTGCGCTAATATCGGGCGCAGGGAGTGTTTGTACGGCAGCGCGACCTTCGTAATCATATATCGTTTCAGTAATAAGGGCCCTGTTTTCTGTGTTCAGTTTTGTAATCGCCTGGCGGTTTCGCAAACTGCCATCAAAAAAACTTAGCACCTCTTTCGCCTTTCCTTCTTCGGCATAGCTTGCTGTATATTGCCAATTACGCTCATCGTCTAAATTACTAATTAGGTTTGGTGCTGAAATTAGGCTAACAAGATCCACATCACTCCATAATCCCTCCGCTCGTTGATTAAAATCTGTCCCCATTCTGCCAACACCCCTTACACGATACACAATATATCCCTTATCATAAACAAGATTAATATTATAATAATTGTCTGTCAATGTGACACGAGTACCCTTTCCTTGATCTAAATTATTTTGAATTTGAGAATGAGTACTTGCATCATAAAAGCTAACAAACATCCATTCTAAATCATATTCTTCTGCTCCGACTAAAAAACTCCAATTAAACTCCATCGTGTTATCCGGAGAGTTTGGTATTGGAGCAGGCGCAGGAAGCTTGTGCGTAGCAGTTGGTTTTTCCAGAATTAACATTAGCGGATTCGTATCATCATAAAACCAATACCTTTCGGTCTCGATACTGGTTTCAAGAATTACGTCTGGGGGCATAGTGCTTATGATTCCACCCGTAAAAATCACGTTTACTACAGTTAGAACAACACGGTATCCTCCTTCAGTTTGATACGTACTATTGTCTACATATTTTGTGCCTGCAACTGGGTCATAGGTTAAATTCAGGGTACATTGTTCCGATGGTGTTATTGCCGCTCCCAATTCATTAAACTTCTGAACATCACATTGAACTTCAATTCCCCATGCCCCGGTATAAAAAACCCTCGAAGACTCGTCATACCTCAGACTGATTAAATTTTTTGTTCTAATATTATCGAATTCTGTCGCCCAAGGTGAACCAACGGATGTCATGTATAAATATTGATTGTCTTCAGTAGAAAAGGTGGCCGTAGGAATTATTAAAGGACCTTGCAACTTAGCGGTAACTGGTGGGCCAACTGAAGAATAGGAAGCCAAGGTTATTAATAAGTAAAGAAATGTAAATAATAATCGCTTCATGAAATGTTTTTTTATTTTAAACTAAGTCTTTCACTCTCAACAATATTTAAATTGTATTTTTTATACTTATCTGTTAATGTCAGTTTTCCTTTAACAGTAGTTACAAACAAATTCTCTGAAAAAAAAGAATTATCCCTCTGCTTCAGATTAATATTTTTATAATCAATTATTATATGATCTATGTCATAGTTATCCTCATAATTAGCCTCAGGGTAATAATAAATTATTCTTTTAATGAATTGGGTGTTAGCATCGACATATAGATCCGTACGATAAATCTGAGACCTGGGGCTAAAAAAAGAAAATGATTTTAAGCCACTCTTTACACCTCGGTAAATCACAGAGTCATCCAATGCCAATAAAGAATCAATATCAGGTATGACTGATTTTTGCATTTGAAACTTATTTGAGGCCTCCAAATAGATTATGGTTTTTTTTTCATGATCTATTATCACTGTGCAGTTTGAATTTGCAACCATTTCGACAGCCGCAAACTTCGAATGATATGCTTGTTTTGTTTTCGCAAGCATTCCAGTGCCGATTGTAGTGCCGATTCTGTCATTTTCATCTATGTAGCCTTTCACAACAACCTCAGCAGAAAAAGTTTCAGCTGATAAATAAACATCTCGCACCTTCATTAACTCTTGAGCCGCAGTCTTTTGGCTTAAGGCAGGAAAGGCTAATCCTGATATAATTAATATGAAAAATATATGTTTTTGCATTATTTTTGTCTAAAATAATTTTACTTCACGACATTATTGGTTCTACCTTCACGAATCGTTTTAATGCCATCAATAGTCTCCTTTTTAATTTTTGTCAACTGACCTTCGTCATCATATACATAAAACGTAGCGTAATTATTAGCGTCTAATTCTGCCACAAGTTTTAAGGTAACTGGGTCGTACACGTAGGATACTATATTTCCATCAAAAGGATGAATGCGGATATCATCAAAATACACATCGTCATTTGACGATGTATTTAAGAGCGAAACCTTAATGTATGGCGCGGGTGCACCCGGAGCAAAAGCGGGGATATCGAATGAATCAAATATTCTTTGCCACCCTTCTATAATTCTACCCTTCGCAAAAAACGTTTGAGTAGACTGAACAGTTGCTAGTGTTGCGTCAGTAAAGATCTCTACTTTCACTTTAGGGGCTAAATAAGTTGGAAGAGTGTTAACAGGAACTGTTTGCGCTGCAGAAATTTCCTTCACCCAAGCACTAAGCACATATTTTTTACCATCAGTTGGGGAGAACAGTCCAATACAATCACAATTATCAGATTCATATTCCACATAATCAAGCAATGGATCAGGAATTGACGGGGTCGCTGCTCCAGGAAGAAGTGGTAAAAGTTCCTCTTCACAATCTGTTTTAAAAATTCCTCTTAACACAGAAGGGTTCTGCCCCAGAGGGGCCTGGATACTATATGAGCCGGTATGAGCTTGGGTACTTACAATATTTTGCACATTCTCCGTCTCACTAAAACCCCAGTGATCAATTTGAGGACATAGTAGCTGACAAGAAGCATTATAGTCTTCGAATCCATCAAAAGCTATCTCTCTCATCATGGTATTTGAACCAACTACCGATACAAGAGAATTATCGTGCTCATAAAGAGCAGCAGAATATCTTCCTATAGCGTCCTTATTTTCTAGCTCAAATCCAAAGGGAGAATATTTTGTGATTGTATTCGCTGCAATCCATTTCGTAGAACTCAGAAACGGGCTACGCCAATCAAAGAGTGAAAAATCCACGAATGTTCCATCTTCTCTTATAGTACCGCTATTCTGCAATCTCATAGTAGAGTACGCGAAAGACCTTCTTGGTTTCCATATTCCATTTAATCCTTTCGACCATGGATTTACGATCTGTCCACATAAAATACCAAGGCCTAAGCAAGCCGGGGCACTCTCAGGTTCTGGCTCTCCAGGGTCCACGCATGAAATACAAACAGTCTGACCTTTATCAGAAAATTGAACTACTGACGCATCTATTATCTTGTTATTTTGATCAATAGTGAAAGAAGTAGGAACGGTTTTTCTAGTAGTTGAAATATCCTTTGGGTCAAAGGGAGTAACCATCATCGACTTTGCAACCAAGTTACCGGCTTTCTGAGAAACTAAATTTCTATACCCAGAACGTATAATTTTAAGGCTTTGAATACTTCCAGCAGGCGCTTCGCTTCCACAGCGGTCAATTAAGTTAATAAAATTACTACCAACTCCCGAGTGAACATGTGCAACAGTGTAAACACTATTAAGCGGCTGGCAAGCATTGGGAGGGGGACCTGGAGGAACGTAAGAAAGGAAAACCTCATCGCCTTCTGTAAAATAATCAGCAGCCGTAGATACAGATGTAGGTGTTACTGGGATATCTAGGTGCCCAGGACTTATAATAGCCAAACCAGCCGGAGGAGGATTTAACTGAAGTCCTACGTTTTTGTATGCTCCGCCCATGTTTCCATAAAACCAATGAGCAGGAAAAGAAAGATTGAAAATATCATCTTTAAATTCATTCGTAACCTTTGTGAGCAATGGCTCTCCCGTTTCCAAATCATATGCGATGTTTTCAGTTTTAATAACTGATTCATCCGTGGTTGTAATAACTTCCTTTAAAATACCAGTCCTGTGTATGATTTTCATTGTAACAGCCGTACGCAAACTGGTTTCACTTTCTGAACTATTGATAAGAGGCATTATGTAAAAAAAGACAGCGGGCGCCAAAGTCCAATCCATATCTAAATTCAGATCAATACCTCCTTGAATATTTGAATCTTTATTTTCATTCAAATCAACAAAAATATCATGAGTTTGACCAATCGTTGCTGTTTGATAGCTTCCTTCAGAAGTTAGTACCTGAACTTTACTCGACAATCGATTGACGCTAGTGGGATCATAATCGTTAAGTGTATGATAAATATATTCCTGCCTTGATATCACAGTTCCTGTGATAGTCTGTTGAGTTAAAGACTTCAGCTTACCCGCCATGTCATTCAATACAATGGAATACCCCTGACTCCTTGCCTTTCTCTTTCTAAATGCTGAATAAATCCCAGGAATCAAAAGAAACCTGGTAATAGGTGGGTGAGAATTTAAATCTGTTTGATCCGCTATAACTGGGAAATCTTTAGGAGTGAAGAATTCATAGATAGAAATCGGAGCAGCACTCTTGGAAAGCAAATTTGTATTAGAACTTTCCTGACTGGCCCTTAAAGGAGCAATGCTCCTTACTGTTACTTTTCTATAGCCGACTGATGGCCCGGGGTAGTAGCTTTCAAGAACAGGGTTTTCGACAAACAAATGGTAATTACTGGACAGCGGAGTTGAGAGCGGATAATTAACAGGGCTCCTTAGGGCACTTTCATCTCCGCCTATATGCGGTTCGTATGCCACACCACTGCTTACTAAATTTCCATTTTCACTTATTCTATAATCATATGATTGTCCATAATCAAAAGCGTCAGCAGTCGTGGTGTTCTTCCAGTTGTCATTGATCGAAAGTTGCTTTACACGCACTCCCCCGCCATATTTTTGTCCATCAGGATCCTGCAAACGAATCACAGAACGGCCATTCAAATATATTTCTTCTCCAAAATGCTTGGTTTTAAAAGCCCACCAGTTAAATCCAACTGTTGTCTGGGCAATGTCCCCTGCTAATTTGAATACGCTCCCTATTAAACTTCCAACTTGGTCTAACAAGCCTGTTACATTTGGTATCGGAGCATGAATTAACTCTGAACGGTTAGCCCTTAAATGTTCAATTGCAGCTTTTTGAATAGGGTTTACTTTCGTGTTCTGAATCTTGGAGATTTTTACTGGCAAAACCGAAATAAATCCATATTGGCAATCTCCATTAAAAAGTGTTGCAGGGTCTCTCTCAAGACCACAACCGAGCGGATCGATTTCAGCGTAACCCGAAACATAATCCCTGTTTCCATTTGCTATATTCGATTCCACTTTGAAATAAATTGAATCAAGACCGTTAATATAATTGGTATTAATATAACTGTCGGGGATATCAGTTTTAGTAAGACTATCTAACTTAAAATATATTTTGTATGGATTTGGTGGCGTTCTAAAATTCCCCCTAACTGAATAGTCACTCCTCTTTTCTCCATTTAACTGATAATGGTCTATTCCAACGATATCGAACATTGTAGTGGCGCGCTTACTTTCGACATATCCATACTCATCCGACTCATAATTTACATGAATGGTCCCCCCTGAAGGAAGATCTATCTCTTTCAAACTCCACACTGCAACAGTGGGAATTTTATTTCTAAGATAAGTTGCACTATTCTTGTCATAATCAATTTGCTCAGTATATGGAAAATCAACATATGGATACTCATTCCCGTCACCAGGTGTATGTTGGTAAGTAATTGAATTTGGCTTGTAGTTTCCCCACCTATCAATATCTCTATTATTATAGTTTGGATTTTCTGCAGTATTCGCAAGTGGGATTCCGTTAGCGTCAGCATTAGCATCACTTACATACTTGAAAACATATGGGCTAAATTCTCCACGCGTTGAGTTTTGATATGTAAAAAATAATTTTCTTAGTGTAAGTTTGCCCTGATTTGCATTAATATCAACTGTATTTCCATTTATCGTTTCATTTACAACAGCTCCTGAATTATTTGGAACATTTGGACACAAAGCATATGAATATTTAAAATTAACAACCTTAATGGGAATTGCATTTACATTAATTGCATTATGAATGATAGAAGGATCTGTTTGATCAGGCACGCAAGAGATGTAGTCCTTTTTAGTATAAAGTTTTATTTTGTCAAGTTTTTGCATCTTTTCACCTCCACCAGGGATGTCGCTGCAGCTCATGAATTTACCAGTTGCCTCATTAGCATCTTCTCTTGCGCTAAGCTCAAAAAGAGCAATGTGCGTCTTACTTTCAATTGAAGTCAAGTAATATAAATCCTTTTCTCCATAGGTGAAAGAACCTTTGTCATCAGTAGGATCAGATTTATTCCCCTCAGAAAACATTGCATCTTGATAGGGAACCCTCCATTTATAATTAGAAGACTCTTTTTCATAATTAAACTTCACCCAGTAACCGTAGTCATCATCTGTGGGCCCATCATTTAATAGATCAACATAATCAGCCGAAACAACAGCAGTTAAAAGCCATGAATGAACATAAGCTGGCAATTCTGTTTGCGACAAGAATTCAGGGTAAGGACTTGTTTCAAGTTCAGGTCTTTCAGGCTCAGGAGTTATAAAAGTACCATCGTTAGGAACACCAACAAATGACGTATTAAAATCTCCTTGATTTGGTAAGGGAGAGCAAGATGAACCCGAACCATTCTCAACAGAAAAAGTTGCGTCCATTTGGGAAGTATTGTAGGCAGGTAAACCATAAACATAACGCATACCATCTTTCTGAAGAATACTATACTCTGAAATATGATGAGGGAGGTTTTTTGTTGTTTTAAGTACTTTAGTAATGGAGCCACCTGGAGCCGGGAACTGAGGAGAATTAACTACTGTATATCCAATTGTTTTAGTTAGCCCAAGGTCTTTATCAACTGCCTCATCTTCGGTTAACATTTGTATTGAAGTACCTCTTCTTTGCCTCTTTTTCCTGTATTTATGCAAATCTGTTGTATTTGAATAAGAAAATAATCCAATAGGAATAGCTGGATCTGGTTCAGTATTCAAAAATTCAGGTGTAGTGAGAAACTGTTTATTTAAGTAAGAGCCGCTTGACTTCTTCAACTTAATGCGCAAAGCAAGGTCTCCCTGCCAAACCGAAAGTTGATCTTCGTTTCCGTCATCTAAAATTCCTGTTTTCTCTCCGTACATTTGAAAATAATAAGGCTCATATTCCGGTTCACCTGATCCTCCAAAATCTAATTGTTTGAGGTTACCATCAACCCCACTAATCCCAGACACATCCTGCCAATTTCCAGAGGTATGAGAACCATATCCAAGATTAGATCCGGCTCCCGCATGAAGTACTGTAGTAGGAAGCGGTGGTGCTGGTAGTGGTGGTGGCGTAGGGCCTGTTCCAAATTCCAGATTAAGGCCAATGGAACTTGATGCACTTTCTTGCAACGGATCAGTTAATATTCCAATACTAGAAGAATAAGGTCGGAACATGCCACCGGTTCCTTGCCCCGTTTGCATAAATAGATCATACGAATGAGTTGAAGGGGACAGGTTAGGAACCTTCTTTGAATATGGAATATTATCTCTTTGAAAATCTTTCAAAAAGTTATCCTGATTCGTTTGCGAAGATGTAGCTATATTAGTATTTAAATAACCGTACGCATCCTTAATAACTTCCCTATTCGCTACAATAGTACGAGAAACATACCCGGAAATTAAACCACTTTTAGAATTAAAAGAACCCCAAATAGGAGACTTTCCAATTTTAATATCGAAAGGATAAGTATTTGTTTTGGTAGGAATAGAAACTGACGGAACACCTTGTGCAGTACTGAAAGATAAACTCGAAGAACCGCCGCCACCACCACCTGAAGCAAAATCGAACGTATAGTCGCCTGTCTTTTTAAGCTGATCTGATTTAGCAGATAGATTGCTGGAAAATGAATAGTCCTGAAGTCCTTGCCTGGAATTCATTGATAAACCAAATTTAAAATTTGAGTTCAATCCTCCAAAGTGTGATGAAAGGCCAATATTTGGTTCGAGGCCAATTCCATTTTGTGAATCCAACGATATACCAACCCCCACTGAAGCAAGATTATTTCCAGATGCTTTATCGCATGTGGTCAATACACGGTAACCTAAACCCTTATAATTATTATAATAAACCTGGAACGTGAGAGGACTACATGCGTTCCCCTTTGGTGGGACTCCGAAAATTTCCGATTTCGTACGTAAGGGTAAATCATATCCAATAGATGTATTCGTTCTCAAATTCATGGTTTGTGTTACTTCATCTCCTTTAAAGTCATCTGGCAACCCTCTGAGTTGCCTGTTTATCGCACCCACGTTAATATTCCAACCTAAACCTACCCAACTTGCCTCCTGATCCATCCCTACACCTGAGTGATAAGCAAGGTTAATTGGATATCCTCCATTAGGTCCTGGAACAGAAAGCAGAGGAATGTTGTAATTAAAATCACCAGAATAAATATCTACCATATCACTGGTGCTTACCGGTTCAAAACTGGCAAACTCCTCTTGAGCGGGCCCTGAAGTAAGAGCATAACTAAGGGTTGGAAATACAAATTGTGTTAGGAAAACAAATGCAAGAAATACCGCAAGGGATTTCCCAACCCTACTTTCTCTAATTATAGTTAAAATATTTACCCTCATAATCAATTTATTTTTAACATAGGTGTATTCTCAATATCTTCCTTTCGTATTTGAAACTTTACTATTCCTCCTCCGAACAACTTGTCTTCATAAACAAAAGTCTTATCCTCATTTTTCTGCATATCATTATTTGCAAAGGCCAAAACAAAGTCTGCATACGGAGCAAGCCCATAATTATTTACATATTGAAAGAGCCCGCAAGGGAGAGTGTCATCACCATCCAGTAAATAAATATCGTTTTGCATATCAAAAGACATATAGGTGTTACGTTGTGTAAATTCTTGATCAGAATTTGAACCCAACCTACCTACGTCAGATTGCTTGTCGGCCGCCATCACCCTCAAATTGAAGCACTGTAAATCACTCATCTTTTCTATACGTTTTTTTATATCTGAGCCTTGTATATCAGTACTTCTAAACTCACGAATTGCAATGTATTCTAAGGGCTTATATTGTAACATGTATGCCATTTTATCTATTTTTTTTTCTTGCCTTAAACCGTTCTCCGGGCTTTCCACGTAATTAACATACGCCTCCAATCCCATTTCACTTCTCCTATTACATCCTACGAGAAGCATATATACAATACAAAATGTTATTCCTTTCATTGCACTTTCGCTTCTCCTTTGTACCTCCTGTTAATATAATCGAGCACATCCTTTGTAATGTCCCTTTTTTCAGAAGCGTACATTACACTTCCACTTCCTTCAGCACCCAATATATAGGTGTATCCATTTTGTTTTCCATATTCTTGAGTGTATTCATTAAGTTGCTTCATTATCTGCTCTGAATATTGCCGGGTCATTAAAGCATTGTCTTCATCAAATTGGTTTTTTTTCAATACGTACTCCTCTCGAAGAACAATAAAATTATTTTCTCTTTCCGCATCTCTTTGTAGCGAGTTTTCTATTTTTCCTGACAATACCTTTAAGCTTAATTCGAGGCTATCTAACATTGTTTTTCTTGCTTGTTGAACGTTCGTTAATTTTGACTCTAGTTCTTTCTTAAGCTGAAATTCATCATATACTTGCTGAACGTTAACATAAACTATATTATCTTGCTTTTGCCACTGCATTCCAAAAAGAATAAAAAGAGCTACCACGCATAAAAACAAAAAAGCTGTAGGCATTATTCTTTTCATTCCTATTAAATTCTAAATTTTAACTTGAGTTTTTCATTTTTTTCATTGGTAACTTCCAGAGTGTAAAACTTGCCAGCTGTTAATGAGTTGACATCTATAATAAACCTGTTATCTCCATATTGAACATTTTCAGGTGTAATAACGCCCGGAGTATTGTTGGAAATAACTACAGCTCTTGTTTCATCATAAATAGAATACTGCAAAGTATTAGAGTTGTAATCTCCATCGTATTTCAAAAATACATAGCCATCAACAGCCGAATAAAAATCAGCATTGAGTTTTTTACTTACAGATCCATAAAAAGGAACGGGATTAAATGTTATTCTACCTCCAATTATTCCTCCAATACCGTCTTCGTTTGAATTTGAGCAACCATTACTGGAAGTAACTACAACGGTATAATCAGTACTACTTAAAGCACACGTAACAGGGTTAGCAGAAGTAGTATTATCCAATCCATCAGCAGGTGCCCAGGAATATGAATAAGGAGGATCTGCACCAGACGCTGTAGGAGAACCTCCAAGTGTTACACATAATCCTACAAATACTGTTACGTCTGAGCCGGCATCTACAATTGGAAGTGGTTTAACCGTTATCGTGTTTGTAGCCGTAGTTGTATAACCACCTAAATAAGTAACATTAACGGAATAAGCAGTTGTAACAATAGGACTAACCGAAATTGAAGCTGTTGTCTCACTTGTATTGAGCCAGCTATAAACTGAGCCTCCCAAAGCAGTAAGCGTAACACTTTCTTCAGCACAGATGGTGGATGAAGGAGATACAGTTATGGTAGGTGTTGGCGCTATGTCAAATGCCCCAATACAAGGCGGATCAAATCGAGAATTGTCATTGATATCTGTGGTAATTCCTGTTATTACAGTTCCAGCTGCAACAACAGGAGAAGTTCCTGAAATATCCAAATTATTAGCAGTAGCATTCGCATACTGTGGGTCTACGTTAATTGAATTCTCATCCCCTAGCGGAGTTTCATCGGCATGATCAATAGCCTGCCAAGCTGCGAGAGTAGCGTAATTTACACCGCTTTTTCTTGCAATGCTTGCTCCGTTTGGTGCGTAATAGAGATTATAATCACATGCTGCAAAAGTTGATCCACTACCTGTTGCTGCATCAATGCAGGCATTGGCAGCGCTGTTGTTTGTAGTATGCAGGATATTATCTTTCACCTTCCAATATCCAAAAGAATAGGAAGAATAAAATAAGTTAGAAATATCATTATAAAAGGAGTTGAAATACAACTCACCTATGCTGCTATTAGTGGCTGCAACGTATAACCCGTAATCGCTTCCGCTGATATAGTTATTATAGATCATTTCGTAATTCACGTTAGAACCTAAATGAATTCCGTTCTTACCTCCAATCAATCGGTTGTTAAATAATAAACTCTTCATTGAACTGGAAGCCCCTACTCCGGCAAGGTTAATAGCAGCACCATCCGCAGTAGCTTTCGAAAGCATCGTGATTTTGTTGAAGGAAATCGTATAAGAAGAAATAGGATAATGCGTTCCCAATAATCTAATACCGTAACTGTATGCTGAAATAGTATTTTGATTAACTGTACTGAAGTGAGGGAAATAGACATAGCGACCATCATAAGCCGTAATTGCAAGAATTGCTTCCTGAGAGACAACATTGGTCATTAAAATCGTATCGCCATCAACAGTAAGCGTATCAGAATTTCCCGTAATAAGTATCCCTTTACCTGTAGTTGAACTATTGGTTATGAGATTGGATATAATCTGGTTATGATTGGCCCTTACAGAATCTCCAAACAGGGAAATATTGGTATTCGCGGTGTGCGTGATCTTATTGTTGGAAATTATATTGTAGTTGGAACGGTAAATATTTACGTTATTGAAAGATGCCTGTGTGCTGTTCATGGTGAAGCGTTCCACCTTGAAATAGTGGGATTGGTACAAATACACATTATACTTGTTCGCTGGGGCATTCCATACAGACTTATCAATGCCTGCACCGTAAACCACCACGTGTCCCTGCGCACTTCCGCCATCGCTTCCATTTGTAATATTCATTTCATCCGTATACGTTCCCTTATCCACAAAAATCGTATCGCAGGCGGTAACAGAATATGTGGCAAACACATCACTGATGCTTGCCTTTGGCCTGGAAGGATCCCTGCCGTCATTGCCCGCAGTTCCTATTGCCGTAGTAAATACATCACCCGTAGTGCTGTTGTCGTTCACATAATAATTATTGTTGGTTTTATACAACGCAGGGGATGAATATGCGGAAGGGCAGCTTCCTCCTGTTACTTCGGCTCTGTAATAAGTAGAGGTTGCAGCTGTAGTAGTATAAGGCTGTGTTGTGCCTCCTGGCAGATCAACATAATTTAGATTATTTGTCGAGTGCTGCCATTTTACAAATGTTCCGGAGAATGAACCTCCGGATTTGGTGAACATCGTATTAAGCACATTGGCAAATGCAGCGCAATATGTGCTGGAATCACAGACAGCCGGGAAAGAGCCATCCTTAAAATCCCTTCTCACCCTTAGAGCACCACCCAAAGCTGTATAACGGAAAACCGGAAAACCAATGTTTACATAACTTCCGTCACGGTTCTCATAAAGTATATCCAGATTATTTACCCCATCATAATTGAACGGAGTATCAAGCGTGATAGTTTTCCAACCGGGAACCCCGCTATAGGTTATAGTTCCATAAAAAGCCTGTGTGTATCCGGAAGTACCGGGATATGTGCTGGTTGAAAAACTACCCGATGAAGTGTGTTTGATATAAATATACTGATTATTCATAGTATATCCGGCAGTATGTGTATTGCCAACATAGAAACTCAGTTGAGTAATGCTGCCGGCTGTCCCAAGTTCGCTTTGGAGATAAACTACATTGGACCAGCTGTAATCCCAAGGACCATTGAATGGATATCTCTCGGTAGTTGTTGTTCCTGTACCTATTGTAACATTAGTTAAACCACTGAGCCAAAGTACTACCTGACTGTTATTACATGTATTGCTTCCTCCTGTCGCTGTGGCGATTCCGGCAGCTAAAGATGAAACACTAACTACAGAAGTTGCAGCCGCAGAACATCCTGCTGTAGTTCCGGTAACAGTATATGTAATGTTAGATGCAGGAGTAGCGATAACGGTAGCACCAACAGTTGTATTAAGGCCGGTTGAAGGAGACCATGAATAGCTTGTTGCCCCACTAGCCGTAAGTGTTGTGCTTGATCCGTTACATACAGTTGAGCTTGTTGGATTAACATTGACTGTGGGGCTGGTATTTACCTGAACCGTAAGGGTTTTAGTATTTGTGCAACCGTTGGCATCTGTACCTGTTACTGTATAAGTTATGGTTGAGGCCGGATTTGCAACAACCGTTGCTCCTGTAGTTGTGTTAAGACCGGTGGATGGTGCCCAAGCATATGTAGTTGCTCCGCTGGCAGTGAGTGTGGTGCTTGTTCCGTTGCAAATAGTGGCTGATGAAGGTGAAATTGAAACTGTTGGCAATGAATTTACAGTAACTACTACAGTTTTTGTTTTGGTGCAGCCATTTGCATCTGTGCCTGTAACTGTATAGGTAAGGGTAGCTGTATGGCTCGCTATCACAGTTGCACCAGTTGTGCTGCTGAGCCCGGTTGCTGGTGCCCAAAAGTATGTACTTGCACCACTTGCAGTAAGAGTAGTATTGCCTCCAATGCAAAAAGTAGCTGATGCGGGAGAAACGACAACATTGGGAAGTGGATTTACAGTAACAGTAGCTGTGGCAGAACTTATACATTCGTTTGCGTTTGCGTTTGCGTTTGCGTTTGCGTTTGTCGCTCTCACGGTATATGAAGTTGTAACCGTAGGTGAAACTGTTATTGATGTAGTTGTTGCCCCGGTATTCCATGAGTAAGCGCTCGCACCACTTGCAGTAAGCAGTTGACTGCTTCCATTACATATCGCTGGAGAAGACGGGGTGATCAGAACAGATGGAAGAGAATTTACCGTAACCGTTACCACTTTCGTATTCACACATCCACTGGAACTGGTTCCGGTAATTGTATAATTGGTTGTTGTTGTTGGATTAGCAATAACGGTAGCACCTGTAGTTGTGTTAAGACCGGTGGATGGTGCCCAAGCATATGTACTTGCTCCGCTGGCGGTTATAGTGACACTTTCCCCAATACAGACCGAAGGAGATGAAGGGTTTGTAGTAATAGTTGGCAATGGATTCACTGTAACAACGGCTGTTTTGGTCTGGGTGCAATTGCTTGCATCTTTACCGTAAACGGTATACGTGGTTGATGTGGTTGGACTGGCAACAACACTTGAACCGGTAACGCTGCTTAATCCCGAAGAAGGCACCCAGGAGTAGGTGCTTACTCCACTTGCTGTGAGCGTAGTGCTGTTTCCGTTACATATAGTTGTTGAAGTAGGAGTAACAGTAAGCGTGGTTGTGCAGGCAGTAACCATTGTGAGACGGATATTAAGCAGGTTTGCAAACTGTCCACAATAAACACAGGTTGAAGGAAAAGTTACATCATTATAATCCCTTCGTACCCGATTAGTTGACTGACCTGATGTATATCTATAATAGGGAAAGCCGATATTATTATATGATCCATCACGGTTCTCAAAAAGAAATTCCAGATTGTCCGTTCCATTATAAGAAAATGGAGTGGTGAGCGTAATTGTTTTCCATCCGGTTCCCGAGTAGGTTAGATCTCCTGAAAAAACCAATGTATATCCGCTAGTTCCGGGATAACCTGTTGTAGTGTACCCGTTTGCGGTAGTATGACGAACATAAATTTTCTGATTATTAATAAAATATCCTGAAGCTACGCTGGTAACATCAAAAGCCACTGCTGTGATCTGCCCGGCTTGTCCGATCTCAGTGCTTAGATAAATATTATTAGACCAGCTATAATCCCAGGGGTTATTAAAAGGATATTTTTCTGTAGAAACACTGGAAGCTGTATTTCCAATGGTAATGGTTGTTTGCGCTTGTACAGAAATAGGAAATAAGCATGTAAATGTAATGCAAAAGAGTAAAACTATTTTCATTCCTTTATTTATCATCGCCTTCTTCAAGCTATGTCTATCTATAATGTAAAAGAGAATTATTCAGTTTCGGGATCACGGGTGTATTTGCATTCAGAAGACAGGGCATCATATTTTGCCGGCTTTGCTCTTAACTCGGATGTATCGTATCCCGCCATTGCCAGATAAGCGTGAATATCTGCAGCAGGAATTGTAGCCGAAATATGCTTTACTGTTATCATCTTGGTAGTAGCATCCCAACTCACACTGATCACTCCTAGCTTTCCAGATATCGAGGCTTCGATGCTGGTCTTGCAAGCCACATTTCCATTTACCTTAAAGGAAGTGTTCAAAGTATCATTGCTGCCTCCGGCAAAACTGTAATTACATATTGCTAATAAAAATAATACTACTATGAATAATAATTTTTTCATTGTGTTGTGGTTTGTAAAAATTTAAAAACTAAAGGTTCAATATAAAAAGCGGACGAATATGAATAGAATACTTGAAATAAAGATAGTTTGAAGACCCCTTTTTATAAACAATAAACATTCGATTGTTAATAAAGCTTGGGGGACGGGTACCTTATTTGAAAGAAGGGAATCAATCTTTAAGATTCTTAGATTCAACTCACGAATGCAACTTTAGGAGACGATGAGGAAAAATAAACACAAATAAATTTCAAAGGAAAGGAAGTAGAAGGGGCTCTATGATCTTGCTCATCATCTCCGTTTCATGCTCGGCTTCATCCGAGTATTGTTTTGCAAGTTTTCCAAAAATAACATCAAGCTTTTTTACTTCTTCCGCCACTTTTACAAGCGATATCGCTCTTTTAGGATATACATTGTATTCGGCAAGGCATTGATGAAATGGCTTGCCCTTCATAATATCTTCTCGTATACTTGTTAAAGATGTCTCTATCGGATAAAAGCCCACCATTTTTGTTACAAGCCCCAGTGCATTTACAATTGGCGTTCTAGCTGAGAGCAAAAGATTCATGGATTGGCAGAAGCGAGCTAAATATATTTTGGTGATTAGGGTGGAAATAATACATACTGATTATGGTTTTTAGCTGTTATCATCTGCAAGGGTTTTGATACATTTCCTGCAAATGTCATGCATTTTTATTTGCACGCTGCTCTCTGTTTAGCTACACTTTTCAACAAAATAACAGGTTTGAGTGAACCCTATCTATATAACAATCCAAAATTAATAGAATCAGTCAAATATTGCGTCAAAAAATATCTTAATAGAATTATTGCTTTAACACAACCTTCTTCTCCTTTTGATATACTAGCTGTATAGAGTCTTTCCAGGCTTTCACTAGTTGTATTTTCTCTACGACATCGCCTTCCTTCATAATATTATCATTGCCATTAACCTGAACAAGATATAATTGCTTGCTTGACTTTTGATTTTTTATTACTCCACCGTAAGAAACTTTAGGCCAAGGTATATTTGCTTTTACTTCTGGCACAACTACTTTCGTTTTAGCAGGAATAACTGTTTTCTTTTCTTCTATGGTCTTCCCTAAGAATGGGTCTCTGTAATTAGCGTAGATGCTAAATGTGTCAAGAATTGTTGGCTCAATTGCAAGAATAGGAATGTTTAAAGATGAAGATGGGGCAATTTCTGTTGAACTAAATGTCATTACCTGATAAGCAATACCACCCCAAATTGCAATTAGCAACGGGACTAGGATATATATTGCTTTTTTGTTTTTCACAGAATAACTTTAAATTTCCTATACACGCTGTATCCACTCCAGTTGTTAGCTGCATCTTTTGATCTAAGCCTCCAGAAATAAGTACCCAATGTAGCTGTGGTAAAGGTGTAAGAAGTATTTGTAGTATATCCTTTATAAAAAAGTGGAGAGCTGAATAGAGAATCAGTAGAAATAAAAATACTATCGCCAATAGCTGAAGCACTGCTTGACCAAACGATGTTTACAGGGCTTTGGGTACTATCACCATTTAATGGGGAAACTGGTGTTGATACTGCCGGAGCTGTTGTATCGATGGTTATATTTCTATAAAAATAGGCTGAATTACTTGTAGCGTTCTGTGCACGCACTTGCCAAGTATATGTTCCCGGATTAAGTGTGTAGGAAGCTGATATTGCAATTTGGGTAACATCGATAATGGTTGTGCCTGATGAGTTCTTTACCTGAAATCTATAATCAATTGCACTTGACACTGTATCCCATTTAAATGTTTGAGCCATTGTGTCTGTAACTAAATTATTTGTTGGCGACAGTAACACAACAATCTCCTGACTCAGATCAATAACACTATCAATGGAAAGCGAATAAACAGTGTAAGCAGTTTCGCTAGCATTATTAAAGGCTTTTACTCTCCACTGATAGGTGTTGCCCGGCACTAGGGTGAAAGAAAATTTATTGGATGTGATATTTGTATCTAAAACCAATTGCTGTGGGTTTGTAAAGTCTGGTTTAGATATCTGAAGGTTATATTTTTCTGCTCCTTCTATTGCGTCCCACCAAAACATGATAGTGGAAGTATTTCCTTGATAATTGTTTTGAGGAGCAACAAGGACAACTATTTTATCCTTTAACTCTGTGGCGATAAACTCTTTAGTGCAGGATGAGATATTAAAAATTATTATCCCTACAAAAAGAAGTTTTGTGAAATCATATTTCATTCGTATTTTTTTTAATGTTTTGTAAATAAATAGTTGCAGTAAGCGTAAGTGCCTTTGTGCGTAAATCTTTTTTTGAGATATACTGCACCGAAGAAACTTTGCCAATTTTGCTTTTTTGCTCAAGTAAATAAACCAATGCCAATAATTTTGCATATCCTCCTTCAATGGTAAATACATTAGTTTCAATTCGAAAATCCCCTTCGCTTGAAACAAGAGTTTTCGGGAAATCCCTTAGCACTACTCCACTGCTTTTACAATAAGATGTAACAACTCCTAAAAGCTCCTGTTCAATTTCCGAATCTGTGCTTTGTTTTATTCCAGTAAGCATATTCATGGACGCTAACTTATCCTGCATAATAGCTACTTTTTGAGGAGCATCTTTTGCAACGATCATTTTATGTTCAAGCTCCTGCACTTCTGACCAAAGCCCTATTGTGTCTTTAAATGAAAACCAATAGCATATGAATAAAAATAATACAGACCCTATGAGTAGTAGTTGATTTTTCTTTTTATAGTTAGCTGCGTTCATATTGATTACTTAACTACTATTTCAATACTAAATTTTCCATCTTCTTGAGCTTTATCCTGCTGATAAAATAAGATTGAAACTTTATCAATCCAGTCTTTTTTCTTGAGCAGATTCATCCATGCGTTTAACTCCGTGCTGTGTTTACAAAAACCATCTACTACAATATTTTTTTTCAAAAAAGATAATTTACTTTCTAAATCATTGCCAGATTTTAAGGGAAGGGAAACAATCATCTGCGATAACTGAATAGTACTAAGAACATCCATTGCCAGACGGTCAGAATAAAAGGAAATTCTGGAAGCCTCTAGTAGGCCTGCTCCTTCTAAAAATTCTTGTTGCTGCGCAATTTGTTTTTTGAGCGTGTCCAGCTGCTCCAACATATTCATACTTCTTGAAACTGCAGAAGCATATAATTGTTTCTTTTTATTAAATTGATTAAAGAGAAAAAAGTTAATTAATAAAGTAACTAGAAAAAATATCAGCACTCCCCATCCGGCAGTTTTAAAAATAGTTTTTTGCTTAAATGACTCTTTATTTAACAAAGCAGATTCTATGTTGTTTGCTAAAACAAATCCGGAATAGTTACTTATTGCTGAAGCAAATGCAAGGACTAATTCTTGCCTAACTGTTTCTTCTCCAAAAAAAAGTGGCGAAGAGTCAGAATTTGCTTCTATGGGTTGATAGCTCTGAATACTGCCTTCGTAAATGCTTAGCTTATGATTTACAAATGATATTTCATTCCTAACCGGACTGTCCAGCAAGGGAAGGATTGAGCTTATACCAAATGGCCCTAAAGTTGAAGATACAACCAAACGTCTAGTGGAGCTAAATTGCGAAATTATTTCTTCTGCACTTTCTCTTCGAATAACCGACATGAAAGCCTCTGAATATTTGTCGGAAGTTGTATGCTGCACATAAAATTCTTCGGGCTTAGCATTTGGGAATATTTTATGGAGCAGCGAGTCAAAATTATCTTTTTCAGAAATGGGTATTTTCTTATGAATAATTCCTTTTCCATTCAGAACAAGGTAAATGGGAATATCAGTCTCTACCTTCTTTAGAACTTCCTCAAATTCAATTCCTGAGTAAGATTCTGCAATGCTAATTTTAGATTTCGCTTTATTTAAAATTACAACATTGAAAATATACTTGCCGCCCTCTAGGAAAAGGACTTCAACGCCTGCTGCAACTTTACTATCAAATAACCTTTTGAGCATACTAAACAATTTCTAATAAATTACAGTAGGCTTAATGAAAATAGTAAGCTTACTTTTACTCTTTGTTCTTGTACGACTGCTAAAAAACCATTTTATAATTGGAATTCTAGAAAGAAAAGGAACGCCTGAACCTGAATCATTTGCTGATGCTTCTTCCAGTCCTCCCAACATAACCATATCGCCATTCTTTACACGAAGTAGCGACTGAAAATCTCGGGTAATTTGTCCGGGAGGAGCCGTATTTGAAATTCGTGCGGTAAAGCTAGATTGTTTCACTGCAATATCAAGCGTTATTTGTTCATCGCCTGATACTACTGGAGTAATAGTAAGTGATAAATCTGCATTAACACTTTTGTACGTCTGGCTTAGTTGGTTTTGCGGATTTTGTGTACCAATAACATTATTGGTTACCTCTAAATAATATTGAGTTTCGCCAATACTCATTGTAGCTTTATTTCCATTCAACGTGGCAAGTTGAGGCGTTGACCTTAGTTTCAATACTCCCTGAGATTCCATAGCTTTTAAGCTTAGATAAAAGTTTGGCGTTACGTTTCCTAAGTTCACAACCCCATAACCATTTATGCCATCAATAAGTTCATTCAAAGCAGAAGAACTAAATGTTAAATCTAAACCCGGAAACACAGTTCCTTCTGTAGCTTTTGGACTTTTACCAAGCCCTGCTTCAATGCCTGTTGAAAGAGTTTTTGACTTGCTCACGTTGGCAATCATTACCTGAATCACAACTACTGGCACTACCCTATCCACCTGCATTAAAAACTTTTCTATCTCATCAATACGCGGTTGTGATCCGCTTAAAATAATTCCATTTAAATCGGGAAATATTTTTATGTCTACTCCTTTTTTCAAATCTCCAGGAATGAAGTCTGTTATCTTTTCTGCGGTACGATACTTGAGTTGCACCAGTTTTGTTTTTCTTAATCCTTCCAGATTACGGTCGCCAAACAAATAAACATCATCTTGTTTCTTGTAGGTAAAATCTGTCCCATTCAACACATTGGTAAGTAACTCATCGTAGGTAACGTGATTAATTTTTACGGTGCTATTGCCTTTAAGCTCGGTGAAGAGATAATAATCTTTTCCCATTTCAGCAGAAGCCATATTTATAATATCACTTATGGGAACATTCGTAGCATCTACAGTCATGTAATTATTGTCACGCTTTATAGATAAACCCTGAACGTCACTTTGGTTATTTTTTGGAATCAATCCATTTTTACTTGCCAACAAATCTTTGTCTCTTTTTTCTATCAAATAAAAATCATCGTCTGATTTTGTGATTTTCAAATCATTTGAAAATGCAAGTTTATCCATGGCGTTATCAAAAGAAACATTCTGAATAAACCCATTAACGATTTTCCCGTTAAGCTCTGGGGAGAAAACTACATTCTTCTGAGCAACTCTGGTAAGTTCTTTTGCAACCAGTTGCAGACTATCATTGTTAAGATCGATAGAAACAAAGCCAGTATTTTTATCAAAGCTTATATTGATTTGTTTTTGAGCGTACTTGGGTGGTTCTGGTTTTGTTTCAATATGTTTAGTAAATGAAATAATGTTGCCGATGAAGGTCATATCCAAATCAAATTTCTTAGATAAAAAAAGAAATACATCTGCCACATTTACGTTTGTGAAATTGTTGTAAATTTTTTCATTCAAAGCGGGATCCATACTTACATTCACCGAATTGCTAACTGCAATGCCCCGTATAAACTCATTTAGCGCTACTCCATTTACGGACAGCTCTACTTTTTCATTTAAGCCGAGTGCATCTTTTACGGCTAATTCTTTTAGTTTGGCTTCGACAGCAACAAAGCGATCTTGGGCATGTAAAGAGACAAACAACAATGCGCAAAGAGTGATTAAAATAATTTTTCTCATAATATTTTTTTAATAATTATTTAATAGCATAGGATAAATTTCTTCTATGGAGGTGTTGCCGTTTTCAAATAACACAAAAGCATTATTAGCTAAGGTTCTAATATTTCTGTCTTTTAAGAGAGAGGAAACACTTAACGTATTATTCTTTATGCTTTCTGCTAATTCGTAATCTATAGATATAACTTCGTAAACTGCTTTTCGTCCTTTGTAACCGGTGTAATAACAATGCTCACAGCCAACAGGCACTGCATGTTCTTCAATTTTTCTATCCGTCTTGAAATTTCTTGGGTAAAGATTTTCGGAAAACTTTTCCTTGCGCTTACACTCTGTACACAGCAAGCGCACTAATCGCTGTGCAACGCTTGTGTTTAGTGTGCTTGCTACCAAAAAAGGAGGCACACCCATGTCCACTAAACGGGAAATTGTTCCCCAAGCTGAGTTGGTATGAATGGTAGAAAGCACCAAATGCCCCGTAAGCGCTGCACGAATTGCCATCTGAGCAGTTTCACCATCACGAATCTCACCCAGCATGATAACATCCGGATCTTGACGCAAAAATGTTCTTAATGCACTTGCAAACGTAAGGCCAATGCTTTCTTTTAACTGCACTTGATTTATCCCTTCAAGCGTGTACTCGATGGGATCTTCTACGGTAAGAATATTGGTAGTTTCCTTATTCAAAATTTTAAGTGTAGCGTAGAGCGTAGTAGTCTTACCACTTCCTGTAGGCCCTGAAATTAACACGATGCCGTTTGGCTTTTTGATTCCTTCCCGATAATCGTTTAACTCCTTTTCGCCAAACCCTAGCTGACGTATATCAATATCTGTAGCATCATTACTCAAAAGGCGAAGCACTATTTTTTCGCCATGCAGCGTTGGCAACACCGACACACGAATGTCAAATTTATGTCCTTCGTGATTAAAAAATATACGCCCATCCTGAGGGAGTCGCTTTTCTGAAATATCCAGATTAGCTTTTATCTTTATTTTGTTAATGAGCGCAGGATATTCACTTTTGTTTAAAGTGTAACGCTCTATAAGCAAGCCATCAATACGGATACGCACACGGCAACGTTCTTCATACGTTTCGATATGAATATCGCTGCTACTAAGGTCACGCGCTTCGCCAATTAGTGACACTAAAAAATCATCGCTCTTTTTAGTAAACTCTTTGGATTGTTTGCCGGATGATAAAACATTATTTTTTCGGTAATATTTTCCTAGCGTTTTTTGAATTAACACCGAAGTGGACGTTTCAAGCAATACCGATTTTCCAAGCAATATTTCTAATTCTTCTTTTAGAGAAATATTATTTTTTTCTTCATCCACAAAAAATTCCAGTCGACCTCCATCCATCATTTTGGGCACAATGCTATAATGCCAAGCCTGCTCGGTAGTTATTGTATTCTGAAGGTCTAAATTCAGAGGTATGTAATCAATTTCGGACAATTTTAGTTCTTAGTATTTGTTGCTTCTATTAACTATTGCCTTTTTCCTTTTGCCCCATACCTTACTCCTTCCACAGTATTAATGTAAATTAAAAAGACCTAAAACCAACGTATCGTCCATCAAATTTAAATTTGCGTCAAAATGTGTGTAAGAAATACAAAGCATCATAAGCAGTGCTATGCATCCTGCAAGAGGAATTTCCCCTATTTGTTTTTGTGATATTAAATGATAAAACAAAGTAGCTGCTAGCGTTACTATAAGTCCAACTAAATAAAAAATAATAAAGTTTCCTGGAGAAAAGGCGATGCAAAGCACTATGAAAAAAAGAATATCTCCAATTCCTAATTTTGTATTGATAACATTAAAAGCCCTTTTTTCTTTGATGCTAAAATATACCGTAAGCAAAACTCCTTGCAAAATCAGAAATCCGAGGTTCGTAAAAAATATTTTTGTGAGCGGCCCTGCTCCTGTTTTAGCATAAACAGAATATCCTAACGCAACAAACAATAATGGAATTAAATACCAAGAAATAGCACGATACTTGAAATCCTGATACAAAAGAACACTAAGTAGAGCTACGGTTATGATGCTGAGGATAAAAGTCATATGAGTTTCAATTTTAGAGTCCTTAGTCCCAAGTCTTTAGAAACAGCCAGGTGTTTTACTAATGACTAAAGACTATTAACTAACTACTAGTCGGGTACAACTTCTTTAATGTTTTTATCCTGGTCTACTTGCCACACATTAAAAACTCCATCCCCATCAAAATCAACTATGGCAGTGGCGGTGGCCATAAATTTATTAGAAGATGCATCTGATATTTCAATTTTATAATTTGCACTGCCTCCTTCGGTTGTAAGTTTTTCGTGCTCAAAAGAAATATCTGAAAAGCTGGCACTATATTTTGAATGCATGTAGAAATACGTTTTCTCCAAAGTTTGTATATGCTCCAGTTGTAATTGCGCTTCGGTGCTTTTTGCTTTTGAAATAAGAGGCATAAGTTTTGGCATTGCAAGAAGTACAAGAATGCCAATAATTACTAATACAACAAGCAGTTCGGTTAGCGTAAAAGCTTTTAAACGAGGCTTAAAAAGCAAAGAGGGTTTCATAGAGATTCTGTTTCATTGTTGTCCGATAAAAGTACAAAACATTTTTGATACAAACGTAATAGCCTGATTATTAGGCGATATTATTTGTGTTTGTTTTTCCTCATCGTCTCCTAAAGTTGCATTCGTGAGTTGAATCTAA
>Ga0163151_10002234_pt1 | contig 30561 bp, 28 predicted proteins | sample OliLakLV19MP5IB2_FD_145596 | JGI IMG/M metagenome (GOLD analysis project Ga0163151, IMG submission 145596) | Freshwater microbial mat bacterial communities from Lake Vanda, McMurdo Dry Valleys, Antarctica - Oligotrophic Lake LV.19.MP5.IB-2 | ecosystem: Environmental > Aquatic > Freshwater >...
CTGTTGCAGTTGTCTGAAGATGGCAATCCTTATGTAGCGTCCAGAGCGGCGTCCACATTGTCACGGGCAGCTGGTGGACGTCTAGTTCGCGCAGACTTTGGTGATCGCGGTTCGCGATCGGATGACCAACAAGCCAAAGGCTAACTTAGGGCCGTGCGCCGTCTGGCGGCTGCGAACCTGGCATCTTGCCGGCTCATTCCTGGCTGCTGATAGCAGTCGGCGGGGCGCCACGCGCGGCAGGTCGAAAAGGGTGTCACATGTCAATATCTACAGGCGGCTGCAAAGCCCCTCCACCACGGCTTTTGTGCCATGCATTGCTTAATATTCATAGCTTGCAGGAACATAACGGGAACAACCCCGGTCGTTAATTACAGTTGCGTTTACTGGCTGTTTGCCAAGTAAACGTTGTAAATTCCCGGAGGGGCATATTATGAGTTTGGCAAAAAGCGCGATGCTTGGATTACTAGCGGTTGCAACTGTGGCAGGCCAACTCTGCTTGCCGGCGGATGCACAAACCTATCGTGGTTACGTTGGACAGCAAAAGACCGGTGTCAAGGGATACTTCCAACGACATCCTAAAGTCAAAGCTGTCACCATCGGTGCTGGCGTAGGTACGGCAGCTGGTGCTGCAACAGGTTTGATCAGTGGTCGTGGCATTGGTCGTGGTGCTCTAGTTGGTGCTGGAGCGGGTGCCGGTGTGGGACTAATTCGTTCCAGCCACACGCTAAGACGCCATCCAATTGTTAAAGATACGGCTACTGGTTCTGTAGTTGGTCTCGGCCTTGGTTTGGCTGCCGGCAGAGGCAGGAATTCTGCTCTGAAGGGAGCAGCAGTTGGGACCGGCGTCGGATTGGGACTTGGTGCTCTCAGGCAGGTACTGAGATAGTCTTCTTTTATGTAAGCGAAGGAAAGGGCTCGGTGCGAACCGAGCCCTTTTCTTTGTGTATTGTGTATTGCTTTCCGCTTATTAGTAGATGTAGAGCATCTCGCGGAACTTAGGCAGCGGCCAAAGCGAATCGTCGACCAACGTTTCCAGTTCATCAGCGACAGTTCTTACGGCGGTCATCGCCGGGATGACTTTTTGCTGATAGAACTTAGCGTGAGATAGTCCGTCTGTTTCGCCTTCGTCAACCTCGTGACTGAGCGCATCTAACCGTTCCACGTTTGTTCTCAGTTTCGATACGCGTTCTGCAACATCACGCAGCAGGTTCTCTTGCGGTGTGAGGTCCAGTCCGCTAACAGCTTCCTTAGTTTGAATGATGGTGGAAGCTATACGGGACTGATACTGCATTGCTGCAGGAAGGATCATCGTGGTCGCGATGGAAGCAGTTAACAGTGCTTCAATGTTGACTGTCTTACAGTAAGCTTCCAGCTGCACGTTATAGCGGCTAACCAGCTCCTCTTCTGTGAGCACAGAATATTTATTGAACAGCGCCTTGATCTCTGGTGTCACTAGTTCTGGCAATGCATCGATTGTATTGCGCAGATTCGGTAAACCGCGCTTTTCTGCTTCGACATGCCAATCGGAAGAGTAGTTGTCGCCGTTAAATAGAATGCGGCGATTCTCTGTCAGGACTTCCTTGCAAACCGTTTGTACGGCAGCATTTAGATCCTTATCTTTCTTCAACGCGGCTTCAATTCTATCTGCCATGTACTCGATCGAGTCTGCAGCCATCGTATTCAATACTGTGTTCGGCCATCCGATTGATTGGCTGGAACCGACTGCTCTGAATTCGAACTTGTTACCGGTGAAGGCAAATGGAGATGTGCGGTTGCGATCGGAGTCATCACGTGGCAGCTCAGGAAATGCAGAGACACCGAGTTGAATCGTTTGCGCGAGTCCGCTCTTCTCAAGCGGCTTGCCGCTGATTATGCTTTCTACGACTTGGGTCAATCTGTCGCCTAGATAGACGCTCATGATTGCAGGCGGCGCTTCATTAGCACCGAGTCTGTGATCGTTTCCGGCACTAGCGATGGTGGCGCGCAGTAAACCGCCGAACTTGTTGACGGCGCGAATTGATGCGCTCAAGAACACCAGGAACACGAGATTCTCGTGAGGTGTTTTGCCCGGATCCAGCAAGTTATTGCCGTTGCTATCAGCCAAAGACCAGTTGTTGTGCTTACCACTTCCGTTAACACCACTGAATGGTTTTTCGTGGAAGAGGCAGCGCAAACCATGTCTTTGGGCAGTCTTTTTGAAGACTTCCATCAAGAGCATGTTGTGATCAGTTGCCAGATTGCTGTTTTCGAAGATTGGTGCCACTTCGAATTGCGCCGGGGCAACTTCATTGTGGCGTGTCTTCACTGGGACTCCCAGCTTGTACAGTTCCTGCTCCGTGTCCATCATGAAAGACAGTACGCGTTCCTTGATGGAACCCCAGTAGTGGTCTTCCATTTCTTGTCCCTTTGGCGGTTTGGCACCAAAGAGCGCGCGTCCGGAGTTGATGATGTCTGGGCGCTGGAGATAATACGACTCGTCTATGAGGAAGTATTCTTGCTCAGGACCTACAGTTGTCGTCACTCGCTTCGCTTCTGATCCGACCAACTTTAACAAACGAACAGCCTGTTTGTTGATAGCTTCAATTGAGCGCAACAGCGGGGTCTTTTTATCCAGTGCATGTCCGCTGAATGAGCAGAATACAGTTGGAATACAAAGAGTCTTGCCGTTGGTGCTTTCCATGATGAAAGCTGGGCTTGTCGGATCCCAACCAGTATAACCGCGGGCCTCAAATGTAGAGCGAATGCCACCGGAAGGAAAACTTGATGCGTCCGGTTCGCCCTGCATCAGGACCTTTCCGGAGAATTCCAAGATCCCACCGTCGTCCCCAGTGGAGTTCAAGAATGAATCATGCTTTTCTGCAGTGAATCCAGTCATCGGTTGGAACCAGTGCGTGTAGTGAGTGGCACCACGAGCAAGGGCCCAATCTTTCATGGCGTTGGCGATTACATCCGCCAGTGTTGGATCCAAGGCAGTGCTGTCGTCGATAGCCTTGATGAATGCTTCGTAAACAGTCTTGGGCACTGCTGCGCGCATTACTTGGCGCGTGAAGACATTGCTGTTGAAAATTTCGGATATCGAACTTGATGTGAAATCGAATGTACTGCGAACGGGTTCCCGCTGAGCTGCAGCCTTCTGAGTAGCTGTCTGGCGACTGTTTACCACCACTTCGCCATTTAGAGTGCCTCGATGTTTAGTATGCGTTTTAGCCATGTTCCTCTCCATTTAGCTGATCCCAAGCGCTTTGAGAATTACTCGTTTGCGCCGCTGTCCGTCAAATTCTGCGTAAAAGATTTGCTCCCACGGTCCGAGGTCTAGTTTGCCGGCCGTGATTGGAATGGTTACCTGGTGATTAATCAGAATGCGCTTTAAGTGCGCGTCTCCGTTGGTTTCACCGGTGTGGTGATGCTGATAGTTGGGATCTTCTGGGGCCAGTTTCTCGAGCCATGTGTCGATATCTTTGATCAAGCCGCTTTCCCAGTCGTTAACGTACACCCCGGCTGTGATGTGCATTGCGGAGACCAAAACGAAGCCTTCGTTGATGCCTGAATCTTTCACAAACGACTCGACATCATCTGTGATGCGAATATATTCGCGAACTTTTTTGGTTTCAAACCAAAGGTATTTTGTGTCAGCCTTCACGGCTCCTGACAGTTGCAAACCGCTACCTCCTCGCGTCAAACAGGCGTGGACCTGATGTCAGCGGAGCGAAAACCTTGATTCAGGTAGTGTAACCGGTTGCCTTCATATGGGCTAGCCTTTGTTGCTGCTGCTTAAGTGCAGCAGCCCATGAGGCTTTTGGGCTGTTGGAAACCTGCCGTGCCGGCTCAATGCGCCGCCCGTCTTCGAGATTGCTTACGACTCCATTCGAACCGCTGGCGCACTGGACGGCTTCTGCTGTTTGAGGCGCGACAGATTCTGTAGAGCTTCTGCGGAGCTGGGATCCAGTGACAGCGCCTTCGAATACGCTTCGGTGGCGGCACCGGTTTTACCGGATTTCTCCAGCAATCGTCCAAGGTGAGCCCACAATCCGGAATGATTCGGGCTCAAGCGCACGGCTTCTTCAAACTCTTGCGTGGCAGTATTCAAGTCATTACGAGATTCTGCCAGCCAGCCGAGATCCACATGATAGGCAGCTGCCTTTGGAGTTAAGTCGACCGCTTTTTGCATTTCTGTTTGTGCGTGGTCGAGGTGTCCTTTATTTGCTAGCAGGTTGGCGTAGTCAGCATGGGCGTTGCCGTCCGTGGGGTTGGCCGCGAAGGTCTTTTCATATTCGGCTTCTGCATTCACAAAGTCCCCTTGTGTGGCATATGCGAATGCTAGCGAATGGTGAATTGAGGGATCGTTGGGTGCATAGCGCAATGCCCACTGCAACTCGCTTACAGCTTCATGCCAGTTTTGTTTGCCACCGTATTCGAGGGCCTTTTTGTAATGCAGTTTCTTCGCTTTGTTATCGAGGTCGGTTTTCTCTGCGTCCGTGTACGGTACGGCCTCACCAATCCCAGTCACCATCATGAATTCAGCAAGGGCGCGAGGAACATTCAATTTCGCGAATGATACCAAGCATAGATCTCGATGTGCTACGCGCAGCTCAGGAGAGTATTTGACGGCTTGATCCAGTTCAACTTCAGCCAGATCCAGGTCCCACTTGCCCAAGTAGTGATTACCGAGGAAATAGTGTTCGCTGGCGGATGCTTGAGCATTGGCCACTTCCATCTCTTCAGCCGCTTCTTGCTGCTCCATGGAACTCAGTCTATCTGCTTGATCGGCTTCCACTTCTGCAGCTGCAGCCGCGCTTTCTTTGGCTTTCGCCTGCTCGGCGGCCTTTTCCTTGAGTGCCGCATCTACCTTCACTGCCGCATCTTCTCTATTGATGGGCTGTGCGCCAGGGAATGTTTGAACGGAGCCGTTCTTGGCGGTCGGCTCGGCAAGTGCTGCACGCGAGAGCGCCAGCGAGAAAGCCAGGTTCATTGCCAGGAATAGAAGAAGCTTTGAAGAAGTCGATTGGCGTGGCATACAGTGGTACGCACTCCTTGTCAGGAAGATGTGAAGACAATTATGCCATTAACCGCGCTTAATCGCTAAACGATTTAACCGATGGTTGATCTGGGCTTTACCCGGTTGACGTGAGCCAGTGCTTCTATACGGCGATCATCGCGATCCCATGTTGTTCGGCAAAGGCGACCATTTCGTCACGTTCCACTACCAAAGTTTCGCCGGCGCCGACTGCAAGTACACCGCCACCCTTCTCACAGACCATTGATTCCAGGGTGTTAAGCCCAACGGTCGGGGTGTCGAAGCGCGGGTCTTGGTCGAATTTTGCTACTTTGCACACGACCACCGGACCATTTGCAAGACTGACGGCGCGTTTGATCGATTCGTCAGTACCTTCGATGGCTTCTACAGCCATGATCATCTGGTTTTTTACGATAACGGTTTGCCCAATACCGAGGCGGGCAGTCTCTTTTGCGATTCGCATTCCGTACTCAACATCGGCGTATTCGCCGACAGTAGGCTTTCTGCTGGTCATGATTCCGTATTCCGGAAACAGATCGCATAGGAATTCGGTTTGCGTCAGCACTTTGATGCCGTTCTTCTCAACCCAGTCTCCCATCCCTCTTTGGATGGTGTCATCACTGAAATCGGGAAACCGGCTGACTTCGCGGATCGCGGTCCAGTCGAACTTGTGAATGTTTTTCAGTATATTTAGTTTTGGAATTTTGCCGATAAACACCATGAAATCGACGTTTTCGCTTTTCATGATGTGCGTGTTTCGCCCAAGCTGTCCAGGGGCAATCATATAAACCTTGTCAGAATGCGGTGCTACGCGTGCTTTGGCACCCTCGGACAGCGCCAGCGAAATGATCTTGTATCCTTTGTCTTTCGCGCATCGGGCGAGAATGCCCGGAAGCTTGCCGTCTCCTGCGACCAAGCCGAGGATGCCAGCCTGCGTGGTGGCATTGAGAGAAGGTTGTTTCAGCGTATCAATCGCCATGCTTCACCGTTTGAGAAAGATGCTTGGCAAGTTTATCATTAGAGGGCTGCCGGAACCGCGCTCATTGTCTAAGGTTTAAAGCTTCCTTGACATCAAAAGAAAAATCGGATTAAACTGAGCTAAGATGGCTTTGTCGCCCATGAGGAGCATTTGTATGAAAGGCATGTTAACTGCAATTTTGTTGGCTGGGGGCGTGATTTCGCTCGCTTTGCCTGCATCGGCGCAGCGAAGCAGCGACCCGAACATCGGGCACTTCTATATGGCGCGGCAACAGATTCAGATTACTGACGACGCTCCTGTTGTGTACGACAAACGCACGGGTCCAGGTGCCGGCCAACAAGGAGCCGTTTTGCCTTCCGGTCCAGCGCCGCTTCCGCGCGCAGGCTTCAACGCTTATTCCTCCAGCATACCGTCCTCGATGGGTGCCGGACTGCCTGAAGTGGTCAATGGCGTCCCTCGAAGGCTGCCTCCCCCCGCCCCGAGCATCAACGCGAAATCCGGTAAGGCTGGAGCATACAAAGTGAAGAAGGCAACAGCCGCGCCGCGCACATCGGGACCGCAAACTGCCAAGGTTTACACTCCCTATAAAGGATACGGAACGGGAAATCCCGTTGCCGCCGCTCCGTCCTATTCCAGCGGTGGCAGCTCCTCGACTGCTGTCAAAGGGAGCCTCCTCCACTGGAGCCGAACCAGACGGCAGGGCTATTAGTTTCAGCCATTGTTGCTACTGTGTAACCGCTGAGGTTGTCGGGGTTAGTGCCCTAAACCGAGTGTGTTATGATGACTTCCTCGCGTGCCCGTAGCCCAGTTGGATAGAGCGCATGGCTACGAACCATGAGGTCGCAAGTTCGAGTCTTGCCGGGCACATTCTTTCCATGTCCACTGAGAAGCGGTTTTCCATTCGGGAGCCGTTTTTTTATTGGGGTACACATATCACGGCCGTGATATGTGGGTGATATGAATTTGCGAAATAAACAGATAATCACCAATAGGTCGCATTGAGACGCGGTCAGCCTTTTCGGCGGAAACAGCGAAATTTCGATCGATATTCTCAATGGATTCCCGTCGGAAAATCTTGCCAAGAACGCGAACGTCGAGGACGTTTTTCTCTTTAGCAATGTTTCGCGGAGCCTGGCGGTAAGCGTCCATGGTCTTCGCTATAACAGGGCGGAACAAGCTTGATTAGTCGCTATCGTCTGTCGTCCGCCCAACATCTTGGTGCTTCATTTTCATGAAGTCTCTGACGAACTTCTGCGCCTGTTCGTTCACCAATTCTTTGTCCTGAGAAGCCAGGTCAATTGTGGCCATCTGCTCGCTGTAATACAGCGATTCGGCAATCGCCCTGGCCAACTTGATCATCCATCCGCTAAACCTTTTCTCCATGTATGCCATTCTGTTCTCGACTAACTGAAATTGTGTATCAGTAATTTCTTCAGCTCTTCTTGCCAGAGAATCCTCAATGAGCAATCGAGCAATCTCTGATTGCGACTTGTTGTTAGCCCTTGCTAGGCGCTGCAATTCTTCGAGTATTTCCGGTGCGACTCGTACGCCGATAACTGGTGCCTTCATTTCATCTCCGTTGGTGCGTGTTAACACGTATCATAAAACGGGCTCAGCTTTTGCGCATGGTTGTAAACGTGGTGCCCAAAAGTGTAAACACCGAATGCAGTGCCCACCAATGATTTCGAGCATTTGTATACATCCTTTATCCTGCCTCGACTTTTTCTCTTCGTTCAAAGCCTCGGACCACTGACAAATGTCAGTGCAGTTGACGTTCCGTCTCGGTGCCTCCTCGCCGGCGCAAGACTTTTCGCTGCTCTTTTAACACCACAATTGATGATTAATTATGGACGCAAATCATTGATGTAATTTCCTGGCATCGTCACGGAATGGCTTACTGTCCGTATCTCCAAGCGAGCTGGCGTATCTATAACTATCTGGAGTTATCTCCAAATGTTGCCCGACAATAGGGACAAGCCTATCATTATCTGTTTGGGTTACTGGCAGTCTCTGTGATGAGGATAAGCGAGGCGCTCAACTTAAAGGTGAAAGATGTTGATTTAGTCGAGGTGGTCATTACGATTGAGGGAAGTAAGTTAGCGAAGTCGCAAGTGGTGCCTTTGCATGCTTCGACCCAACATAGATTGTCGGAGTACAAACTTGCCGCGACAACTTTCTTGACGGCAATTCTGCCGACTATTTCTTCATCTCTATGGTGGGCACACGCCTATTCTCATCGGTCGTTCGTGAGAACTTCCACTTGTTCTGTCGGAAGATCGGTATAGACACAGCAGATCCAACGGACTGTCCTCGCATTCATGACTTCAGGCACCGTTTCGCGGTTGAGTCGCTATTGCGGTGGTATCGGAATGGTGAAGACATCGAGCGCCGGATGCCTCTGTTGTCCACCTATCTGGGACACGTCCATGTTGATGACACGTACTGGTATCTCACGGTCTGCCCTGAATTAAGGGGGCTCGCCGTTAATCGTTTCGAGCAGCGATGGGAGGAAACTGATGAATAAATCAAAGCCAATCTTTGCCGTTCTCCTTGAAGGATTCTTTACTGAATGCCTCATGAACAAAAGCAGGCCAGTGCCCATACAATAAAATCGTATCGTGCCTCAAATCTACTTGCATGCGAACCTCGCAATGAAGGAAGACGTCTTAGCAAAAACATCAATGCCAGAAGGTAAGCCCGGGCGTTATCGTCCAGAGGATCAACTTCTGGCATTCCTTGCAAATCTACAAATGGTGCCGTGGATCATACGCGTGCAAGACCTCCGTGTCGCGTTGAGAAGAGGATGCGAAGCAGTCAATTCAGTCTCTCGACAACCGCATCTCCAAGTGCTACAGGCATCGATGTTTTCCAACAGTTCCGGTTGGAAAACATCGACCCCGTGCCCATGATATTCTTAAGTTCTTCTGTACCCTGGTAGTTTATCGCCATTCAAATGATCAATGAACTGTGGATGGATCGCCTGAAAACACATCGCTACAAATGGTGCTCTTCGTGTGGTGGCTGCATTCTTGAATCGGCTCGTTGGTGCCGTTATTGTTATCGTGAGCTTGCCAGCGCAACTCAAGCCAAGCCTCCTTTGGATAACAGTCTCTGTTCTATGCGCAGCGCCTACCTTTGGCTTGGCAGGCGACTAGATAAGCTGCTGCATCAATTGCCAGAGTCTCCTATTAAGGATTTCCTCCGGGATGCAGCCAGAACAGATGAGATACGAAACCTTCTCACAATATGTGAGGACAAACCATCACCTACTGTAAGTGCATGTGAGCCGCCGAAGGAGGCCATTCGCGACTTGCTGCGTATTGTAGCGCTCCATCTCAGTTCCAGGAAGGGTGATTGGCGCAAACTGATAGCCATTCCGCGTCTTGCCGTTCTGGGAATAACTGCCGCATCTATTCAGGAGGAACTTGAGCAACGGAGTGTTGAATTGAAAGGGGGTAGACTTTGTCCATTTTGCTCGGAGTTCAACAATCCCAACATCGACGGATGCCACTACTGCGGTTCCGATTTTGTGAATCCACCGGTAAACGATAGTCCGATCTATAAAAGTTTTGACGACGATTTCTTATGCGATGCTCTTGTTTGCGCCGCATTTGATGGAAAGCCAAATAATGAAAGTCCCGAAACTATTAGTCCGGCACTCAATGAGTGCGGATTGGACGAGCGTGCCGCTGCGCGAATTCTTGACGAGCGCAAAGCTGAAGTCAAAGTTTCGGCTGGCTTTCCGTTAACTCCGTGGCAGAAAAAGATTCTGTCAGTCGGGTTACGGAACGACCAGCCGCCTAGCTTCAAAGTCCAACTACTCTGTGATATGGGCCGCTATTGCCGCATGGTAAATAGGTATAACGCAGCCGAACTACTTTTGTGTCATGGCATAGATGTTGGTGAAACCGGCAACGAAGAGCAAGAAGATGGCCTTAAACTTGCGGTCGCGGATTGTTGGGGAGAGCTCGGTAAGTTATACGCAGCTCTGGGAAAATCAGTGCAGTCCGCGCAATGCAGACAGGAACAAAAGCTGTGTTATTCGACGTGCGGTGATTTTGGTGCGTTCCTGGGAAACGTAGATCAACAGCTAGTTAGGGTCGGCCAGTTAATGTCTGCTATTGCTTCTGGCATTAATGACGAAGCACAAGAATCCGAGGTATCAAAGGTTCAAGAGGACATTACGCATTGCCTGGCGACACTGGCTCAAGGGAATCTGCCCGAGGGACTTGGAGACGAACTACATCAGATTGCGTCGCTGGTCTTGGCGATTATGCACCCAAGTTTTGTGGCAGTGCATGAGTTGAATGCTTTCCAGCATGCGAAGCATTTGATGAGCGAAGGAGACCTACTGGCCGCTGAAGAGCTCATTGTAACTGGACTTGCTCGGATTGCGTCTGACGACACCGTTTCGAAAATGGCAAGGATTCAAGGGCTGAATCAGCTTGCGCTCATACAGAAGGCCAAAGGTCATAACCAGGAAGCGATGCACACATTCGCCACGTCCAAGGAGCTCGCTCAGAACCTGCCCGAGGTAGGAGCATTGAGAGTCAATCAGAGCATGGCGAATACGGCGAAGGCACTGAATCTTTGGTCGGACGCGGCAAAGTACTACGAGCCGGCAGTAAAGCAATACGATGAGAATCATCGGAAGCGGCTCGCTGAAAAGGGAAGGGAGATATTGAAGCTGTTTGGTGTAGATGCGCATGGCGACAAAATCGCACAGTGGTATGAGAACCACCTTCTCAAATCAGAACGCGGACTGATTGTTTCATACGCAGAAGTTTTGGCAAAACTAGGCGATCAGGAAAAACTAGATAAGGCCAGGCAGCGCTTGGATGAACTCGATCAAAAATGATCAGCTTCTGCGTTACCTGGGCTATTTGTCCAGGGCGTTGCAGAATGCAGTATTCCACACGGCGGATGATCAATCTCTCAGGCAAGCATACGATGTAACCAGGACTATGCCGAGCAATACAGCAGATGGACTCTGTGCATCCTGCCCTGGAAGGACTTTTGAGCATCCTTCATACTTGCTCCAGATAGTCCTGAACTCGGGATCGTTGACCTTATGCCGAGCTCGGCATAAGGTCAACGTCTTCTGAATCGTAATTACCGATTTTCCCGTATCTGCGAGCCGTCTGATTCGCTGTCCGCAGCACTGAAATAATTCCGTCTTGTGATTTTTGCTGTCCTGGCATCTGAAACACCTCCGTTTGTATTCGGCTTTCGCCGTCGACAGACCGGTAATGGCTCGCTGCGGTCGATCCGATGTGTGCGCGAAAGTGCTGCCCGCAGTCTCCTGCCGGACTGCCTGAAAAACGGCGAACATGGGACCCGGCGTCAAATCTGCCGAAGGCACTGCGGAGCAGTTTAGGTTTGATGCCGGGTGTTCGCTGTTAGGCTACCAGCCAGGCAGTGAAGCAAGGGCAGCAAATAGGCGCACCTTTTTCTCGCCGCTGGGAGGCGTGGGTCCCGTAGACTATAATAAGGCCAAGGACGGCGCAGGAAGATTTATGACCAGTGGCGAGATAATTTTTGAGGTGATGGAATCCCCTGATGGCGGCTACGAAGCGCGTGCAGTTGGCCATTCGATCTACACAGAATCGGATTCTGCAGAAGAGCTGAAAGAGATGCTCAGGGATGCCGTTCGTTGCCACTTCGAGGACAGGGCGGATGCGCCTAGGCTGATTCGCCTTCACTGGGTCAAGGACGAACTGATTTCCGCGTGAAATTGCCACGAGATCTTTCTGGTGAAGAACTGGCCGGGCTGCTCGGACGATTTGGCTATGTCGCCACTCGCCAGACGGGTAGTCACATTCGGCTGACATCACAACGCCAAGGTCATCCGCACAACATAACTGTTCCAGCTCACAAGTCGATCAAAAGCGGCACGTTGGCTAGCATTTTGCGCGATGTGTCCAGCTATCTTAAAATGTCGAAGTCAGACCTTCAAGGCGAGTTGTTCTCCTAGTCATTTAGGTTTTTCTATTTTTTCTTGGGGGTGCTCTTGCGGAGCTGTCTCACATTATTCTTCGGCTTATGACTTGTTTGCCAAAGGACTAAATCGAGGAGAGCCGCCTGACTCCTTCAATAATCTGCTTGCATAGTCGCAAGAACTAAAAGCGACTGAAGAAGAAAATGACGCCTGATTCTGCGCACATGTGTACCAACTCCAGTAGGGCGATACTCTCGGGATGATTGCGCTTGCTGGCTTTATGCATGACAGCATTGCTCGGTCTCGGTAAATGCCGGGGGCGCCGATGCAATGTGTTTTAGAACTCGATATCCTTTGCTGGCGTCATAAGAGGAACCACATTAGATTCCGCAACTTCGGGCTCGTTCGCTGGTACCGGTTGTTCTGCCGGAAACATCATTTCGTGAGCGCGCTCTCGGGCCGCCTTCTCTGCCGTTCTGGCGGACTGGGCATAGACCTTGCGAGTTGTGCTGAGTTCTTTGTGATTCAGCGCATTACCTATCACCGACAAGCTGGCACCAGACATCGCCATGTAACTGCCAAGTGTCCGGCGCAGATCATGTAAATGGAGGTCTTTGATACCGGCAGCCTTGAGAATTCGCGCCCAACCCTTCTTCGGATCCTTGAGTTGTTTGACCTTGCCTGGACCAACAAACACCCATTCGAAACTTTTGCGCGCGGCAAACCGCGCTTTCAGTATGTCCAGTTCTTCGTTGGTGAGTAAAATCGTCTGACTGGTACCGTTTTTGGTATCAGGAATCATCCAAATTCCTTGATGAAGATCGAGCTGGTCCCAGCGCATAGCCAACACATTCGACTTCCTGGCGCCGGTGGTGAGACTCAAAAGAACATAGTCGCGCACACTATCATTGCTTTCTGCATGGATCGCGGCCATGAGCTTAGGAAGTTCATCTTCGCTGACGAAGCGGGATCTCGATTTCAGGCGGAATTTGGCGATCCCGGAAGCAGGGTTGTCGCCCATCACAAGGGACCAGTGTTTACCCTTGTTAATGACCGCCCTGAGTAGCTCTAACGTTCGATTCGCTGTTGTCTGACCGCTGGCCTTACCGAGCTTATTGATCAGGAGCTGAACTTCACCTCTAGTAATCTCTTTGACTGGTCGGTTTTTCCAGTTTGCAAGATAGCGATCGAAGGAAGCCTGCATTACGCTCCAAGTTTTGGTGTGCTCCATGGCGTAATTGTTGATGTACTCGGTGAACAGTTGTCCGAGCGTTAACTCGGCAACTTCTTCCTTTCTTTTGATCTCCCGAGGTTTTTCACCTGCAGCGAGCTGCTGTATAACCGCTTGTGCTAACAGTCTTGCATGGTCAACGGTCAAAGCGGCGTTGTTTCCTAGCACTACAAGCGGGTTTTCGTTAAACTCGATTCCCTGAAGGGCAAGTCCGTCATAGTGTCCAAGCACGACTCGGCGTGGCTTTCCGTTGACCCATTTGTACACGGAAAAGGTTTTGGCACCGGTCGGATTTACAGAAAGCTCCAGCCCGCGCGCCTTCGTGTCATAGTAGTACAGCCGCTTGCCATCTGGCGAAACGCGTAAACCATCGATATAGCCTTTGCTAAAGGCTGCTTCATTGCGTGGCATAGGCGAAAAATCCCTTGTACTTACACGGCTGTTTTGAAGACCAACTTCTGAATCGATTCTAGCACCCATTTGATCTGTAGGGTATTTCTGGTGATATGTAGGTGATATGTGGCAGGGAATTATGGGGTAAGCTTGAGAACACTTCAGAAATTTCTCGTCTGCTTAAAAAGCCAGCAGGCAGAACGTTAGAGCGATTATGATATAACCAGCGAAAGCGTGGGAAAAGTGCCTTTCCTGATGGCTACGAACCATGAGGTCGCAAGTTCGAGTCTTGCCGGGCACATTCTTTCCATGTCCACTTAGAAGCGGCTTTCCAGTTTGGAGCCGTTTTTTTATTGGGGACCTATTCGCAAGCCGAGTTACCAATTTCAATTTGATCCAAGACTCGGTGGGCTGCGAAGTTTCGTGGCACCGGATATGGTGGTTATGGTTTGTCGTCCTCAGCTATTGCACCTATCTCACCGTTAATATGTCATTTGATGGAATTTCCATCTGTATTTGCTTTCTTCTTTAGCGCTGATTGGTTGCCGATTGGAGCAAGTCTCCGCAGGTGATGAAACGCCCTCTTTGTCCAGTAACAAGTTCCAGGGCCGCGGCTGTCTTAATTAGCTTTGCTCTCAATTTGTAGCCGTTCTTGGTGGACGGCTTTCGCACAACAGCTAGTTGGGGCAAAATCTTCAATGCTGACCCCAGTTGAAAGTCAGTCAGGGTACAACTATAGTTCGAAGCTGCAACCGGCTCGAAGTTGCGACGAGCGACGCCATCATTGGGAAGCAAATCGCCCCAGGTCGGTGAATGATCTGTGACCACTAGCTCTTGACCCCATCGCAGTGAGAAAATTCCCTTTTCTCCTTTGAACAACACAGCTTGGGGTTCGCAGTAGGATGCCAATCTCAATTGACCCTGCCACCGTTCAATCGAAGCTACGGAATTACGTTGAAGTATTGCGTCGCCCAACTCCGTGTGAATGACATCGCCAGACTCAGAGCGAGCTAACAACTGCCCGCAAATGAGCTTAATTGTGCCGGAGTTTGATGTGATGAATTCCGTTCCGCTGGTTCCATTCAATTTTAGAGGCGCAGATTGGTCGAAAACCACCTTCTTTGGGTATTCACCACGTGCCAGTTCGATATTGTCCTGGAGTCCTTCGCTGATTCTGTCGAATCGTCCCGTTTTGTTATTTTGGTGCACCTGCACGGCCTGACCAACTGCTCTGAGCGGCTCCATCTGCACTCTGGCATTGGGAATGCTGGCAGTAAGTTGTTCGTTAGACCGTAGCTTGAAGGTTGAGTCGTGAATTAAGCCGGAGCGGATTCGCATCAATATTTTACTTTCTGATCCTAGTGCCTGGACCTTTATGAACTGGTGCGGCTTGTATTCGATTATTGCGCTAGAGTGCGGAGCGAGATGTATTCCTGCGTCGTCGAGTCGAATGGTCACAGGCGATGCAGCTGAGTCGACAACAATTGTTCCTTTGTATAGGCAAACTTCTTTGTCGCTAGCTTGGATTATGGTCCGTGGAACTCCAAGGACGGTGGCACCCGATTTAGGATCACCAAGAGTCAGAGTTTGATTCCAATTTGTGAAAACTTCTAGGTCTTTGCCTGTTCCGTTGAATCGGACAACGGCTTCATTCGACATGCTGGGGTCTGGGCTTCCCTGCTCAACTTGTTCGTTAGCTGTCCATCCGGGCTGAATCGCGGTTACGAGCGCCAACGCACATAGTAGAGTAGCCAGCCGCATAACATTTTCTCTCCTTCGGATACAGGGTCGACGAAATTCTGGCAGTAATTAGGAGCTTCATGGACGGAGAGCAATTTCCGAATGGCGCCTAATTTGGGCGAGATGTCAGTGGTTGGTTTATGGGACTATTGAGGGCTTTTCGATGCTCAGGCAAATTGGTTCGTGGTTGTTGTGTGCCTTGTCTGTCAATTTATTCACTCCGTGTGGTGCATACGAAGGTATGCTCCATACGGCAGAGAGAAAGACGCTTGGGAATTTTTCGTTGAATTTTCGTCCGTCCAACTGGTTTGCACCAGTTCGGCTGAGCAGCGAGCCGATTGTGTTTGAGTACAGGCCGACGAATCCGGCAGGCGAGCCGATTGTGTTTGAGTACAAGCCGACGAATCCGGCAGGCGAGCCGATTGTGTTTGAGTACAAGCCAACGAATCCGGCAGGCGAGCCGATTGTGTTTGAGTACAAGCCGACGAATCCGGCAGGCGAGCCGATTGTGTTTGAGTACAAGCCGACGAATCCGGCAGGCGAGCCGATTGTGTTTGAGTACAAGCCAACGAATCCGGCAGGCGAGCCGATTGTGTTTGAGTACGGTGGAAATCCAGGTAGCGTGCTGCCGGATTTAGCACTGATGCGCTCTCAGGATGCACAGATCACTTTTGAGAAAGTTTTGCCGACGCAGGCAATGAACGGTCATTTTCGGCAGTTGCCGGTAAATCCAGGACAACCTAACATCGCGCAAGTCGACCAAGTCGGTTATGTGAAGGCACCATCATCAGCCATATTCAATACCATTGCGAATCTCGGATTCAGCGCGCCAAACACCGCAGGCATGCATAGTTCGCGGATTGGGGCGCAGACCTTTCAAGCGGTACTTCCCACTGCCGCATTCGCGGGACTGCCCATGCCTATTGGCGTTTCGCTAACAACTTCAGTCCCGACAGTTCCGACAAGCACTATGACATTTTCCAACTCTGTCTCCGGTATCTCGACGCTTAGTTCTGGTGGAAGTGCTGTCATAACACCGGTTGGACCAAGTCCAATCAGCGGCGTATCGATGTCTGGGGTTGTGAGCGGAGGAAGTTTCTCCACTCAACAAAGTGGCGGCGGAGTTAGCGGTGCCAATGGCTTCAAGGGTTCAGGCGCTACGCAATTTGGTACCTCGTTCACGGGATTTTCTAAGTAGAGTGATTGCGGGCATTCTTTCAAATTCGTCTGATCTAAACACGGTAATCGACTGAAGCTCAGCTGAAAAAGTTGCAGTCGCGAGCAAAGCCAAGTATGCAATTTGTGCATCGGTGGTCAACAGATGGCCGCAGCTACAAGGGACACCAATCTACGCGACTACGGGTGCGAATCTGGGTGTTAACTCCTTATTGGAGTTCGGATTAGTGACCAGAGAAAAGAACTCCTCGCGGGGGCGCACATAGATGGTGCCAGTCGTTTCGCTCTCATAGACGCAGACGATGGTGCCATCGCATTCTAGTTTTGCGTTGTCGATGAGAAGTATGTACACCTCGCCTTTGTAGTGGCGGTATCGTTGTCTATCACTCATGTCAGTGCACTCATTATCTTTGAAGACCGGCGTCCAGGCGAAGCGGCAATCTCTAGGAGTTCGATGGTGCCACTGCGAGAGATTATCACAACTTGACGCTGCGCATCTCGTTCTTCGGCTCCAGGCAGTCACTCACAACGATGTAGTAGTAGGCATCTTGGCTCAGCCGGACATGACATAGGTGTCAATAATTTGTCGTAGCGGCGAGAACATTATGCTTTAGCGGACGTCTGATAGTGTGAAGTCGATGGCGATTTCGTTAATCAGGAGATCCTTATGAAACGCAAGCTTATTATAGGAATGGCCGCCGCGATTACGATGGCGTTCGGCATGAACTCAGCTGTTTTGGCAAAGAGCAAGCTGCCATATCCGTACAACGATCGCGCAGCAAACCTGCAGGCGATGCAATGGTTTGCACAGCAGCAAATGTCACAGGGACTGCCAAACCCGTACGCCGGCGTGAATCCATATGCCGCCGGGAATCCATACGCCAGCACAATGTATGCGAACCCATACTTGTATAACAACAACGCGAACCCGAATTTATACAACAACTATGGGTCAAACAACCCGTACTACGGATTCAATCCGAATACGTCCGGATACTGGTAATAAATTCGAATAGGTTGGAAAGGCCAGCTGCCCAAGAGCTTCCGCACAAGAGTCCGGAAGCTCTTGTTGTTCTAGCCGTTACTCTTGAAGTGACATCATGCGAGCAAAGCGAACTACTTTGCTGAGAGTCGGGCCGTTGATGGGCTTATCCCCTTCTCCCCAATAGGTGCCTGCCCAATAACCAATTGGTGCATCTGCCTCGGACAGAATTATACGCACGCACCCTTCACCCAAACCGTCTCGGTGCGCCTGTTGTGCTTTGGCTGGTAGGTGCTCGGGCGGGAAGTGATAAACCGATGAGCTGTCAATGACTGGAACCTCAATATAGCGAGCACCGTTTGCTTGCTGGGGGGCGCTCGGTTTGCCCGCAACCATCATCACATGCCCGGTATTACCTGATGCAGATTCGCCCCCTTCTGCCCAGGCTATGAAATCTCCTGGTCTCAGCTGCCGCCAGTCGCTTATTCTGAGCACGCCATCGTGCGGTTGAGCGCTGTCGAGGGTATCGAAAAAACGTGCCCAAATCTTTGCTTGCGGATAGCTCGCGTCCGGTTCTCTGTCACGGACGACTTGGTAATGGCGAGGGCCGATTGAGTTTACGATGTAGCTGATGAAACCGGAACAGTCCGTCCGGGCCTCGACTGTTCCATCTGACTCGGTGATCACCTGTTGCGATGCAGGCACTTCGCGGTGCGCGTATCGAACGACTGTTGTTTGATCGAATATTGACTCAGCCAATTTCAAAGCTTGCTCGCTCAGATTGGAATTGACGGACTGTTGGGCTGGTGGTGGTAGTACTTGTTGTTGAGGTTGTTGTTGGATGGAGTGTGTGCTTGCTACGTTTTGCGGATGACCTGGCTGGGACTCGGCAATCCGAGTGATTGCAACCTTATCAGTGGTCTTGTGATTGCTTACTGATGCCGGCATTGCATTAGGCCGAAAGCGATGATCGTAAAGCCAATGAAGCGCGTGTATTTCGACCTGCTTTAAGCCCGGTGTCTCCTCGGGATGCGGACTGAGCACCAGCACGCTCCCTAGTCCCTATCTTGAAAAGATTATGGCGGGAGCGCCAAGCATAGCTCCTGATGTACCGCCAGTTGCCACCACTTCGCTGCGAAAGAAAGCCAGTTGGGTGAAGGTGCTATCCGACGTAGCATCCGGTGGTGCGAATATGGGCCCGTTTTGGTCTACGATTCTGACATCAAATTTGGTGAGTCCAAACACCTCCATTCCTGTAGGCGTAAGCTCTACATCCACTGGTGTCCCTTCGTCTACTCTGGACCAATGCTTCTGGTCTAACGTTGTGAACGGAATCAGTCCCAAATAAGTATCCCTTGCCTGCGAGGATAAATAAGCTCCTGCGCATACGCCCATGTAAATGCCGCCTTCCTTAACGAAGCGGCTGACCTCTTCACGAGCTTCCGCCCCCATACTCGCCGCCTCTTTGTTGGCACTCCCGCCAGGCACCACAAATGCATCAACATTCTTGAGTGCTCCGTCGCGAATGTCGTCACCAGAGACACACTTGCAAAGTATGTCATCGCAGTTTTCCAAGTCGTTTCTAAAAATTCTCTTTGAGATATCTGAGGCGCCATCATCAATGAAGAGCGCCACTTTAATCTTGGGACCATCAGCAAACGCCGGCAGTGGAAGAATCAGGAAGAGCGCTCCCAAAAGGAAAGTCAAAAGACTTGCATAACAGGCTGCACGGACTTGATTCGTTCGCCGATTAACATGCATGTTTGCCCTCATTTTGCGCCAAGCATCACAGTAGTTGTTCCCACCAGCGCCACCTACATGTGCTCATACCGATTGTTTATTCAACTAAATTCGTAAGTATTCGGTTAATTCCGTAGGGCTCGTCGCGATGCGCCCGCGGGAGGGGACAAGCCAAGCCCCTCCCCTCTTACAATCCCGAGGCAACTGGGTTTTGCATTGCTATTTGCACATACTCATCGCCGTATTAGGCGGCAGGGGGCGGACCCCAATACCGTTCACTTAGGCGAATGGAATCCTCTGTCCGTGGCTGTCCTTGCCGATCCTGGGAGCGCCGGCGTCCCGCCGGCTTTTGATCGTCGCAGGCATGGCAGCATAAGCTGCTGCCACCACAAATGCAATCAGGTGCCGGCGGGGCGCCGGCGCTCTCCCAGGGTTTCACCCAAGCGTTAAGTGAACACTATTGGGGGCGGACCCCTCCCCTACGTCCTTTGAGGCAACTAGTCGGCATTTTGACAACCTCAGTGCAAATCGCATGCTAAGCTTCCACCCAACACATGCTACCGGAAGCATCTACGAGTTTGTCATCTCGATTTGATCACATTGAAATCTTCTGGAGTTTCACTAGGGCTCATTAGGAATCGACACAGTGCATAAATCTAACACCGCATTATTCATCGGGACCATCGTCATTTCAGGATTGGCTGCCGCGCCTGTTTGCTACGCCACTACTGCAGAAGATGTTGTGCGCAAACCGGCATTTCTCTTAACCTCTCCGCCGGATAAGGTTGCCATCAGCATAACAAGCGATACCACTGAACAACAGCTCGAGAAGGCTCTTGGAAAGAAAAACGTTAAACAGCAACCAATAGGTATTGGTGAAGGTGAAACTGTGCCCGGTACTGTTCTTTTTCCCAACAGTAAGGATCGCAGCATCAACATCATTTGGTTCGATAAGAAACAGCGGCGCTTCCCGGAAACAGTTCGCATCGACGGTTCCCGTAACTTGTGGCGTACCAACATAGGGCTCAAAATCGGTATGTCGCTGAAGGAACTTCACAAGTCAAACGATAAGTCGTTCACGATGAGCGGATTTGATTGGGATTATGGTGGCAGAGTAACTAATTGGAACGGGGGCAAATTGCAGAAGGTATTTTTGCAGCCAAGCTCATCAGTGATGGTTCAGTTCGCATACGGGTCAGGACAGTCCGTACCAAGTGAGCTTTACGGTGATCGGGAGATACCATCAAGCAACCCTGCAATGCAAAAGTTGAATCCCACGGTGGACTCGATTGCCATATCCTTCGACCAGTCGAAATCCAGGCAGTCAAAATAACCCTTCCCGGGTGTCTCCGCCCCTACCATCAAAACGAATGTGGTGCGGCTGCGCCATCAATCATCACGACTTGTTCACAACTGGAAACATAGACTAGTTCTGTCGACCCCCAATGCAACCAGGACAGCGCTAGCAGGTCCTACCGGGGGAGCGGTCGCACACACTTCCCAACGGGAGCCGTGTGCTCGTTGTCAGCCTTAGTACCCCAGGAGCGAAGCCCGGATGAATAAAATTACGCGCTATCAAAAACTACTTACATTGTTCATTCTCTTTACACTGACTTCAGTGAACCTTCCTGCTAATTCAGTTGGTACGGTTGCCGGCGGCAACGCCAGTCTCCGCATAGGAAATGTCACACCCAGCAGCCTTGCCAAAGCAATTGCCGAGGCAAAACAGATATTTCAGACTAATCCGAGACAGATTGTAGTTATAGATCTCCCACCGGGGAAATTTGATCTCTCAAAAGGAACAGAGGGGCGCGGGACCATCGATGTTAGCGACATCGCGCCTGGACCTGGAGGCTGGCTCATTTTTCGTGGTGCCGGTGCCGAGAATACAATCCTTACCTTTAGTAAAGACGCTACATGGATCTATGGTAACAATGCGCATAGAGTCGCGTTCCAGAGTATGCAGATGACGGGAGACAAACCTGCTGTCAGTCAAGGACACGTTGTATCAGTTGGCCTTGGTAAAGTTGTTCTCGATATTCAACCCGGATTCCCCTCTCCCGGGGCAATTTACAATCCGGGCAGGACCTACGGCCGGTGGCTCAGGCAGTACACTGACAGTAGAACCGATCCTCGGATGATTCAAGACGCTGTGATTCCGATGAACGAACAGGTCCGGTGGGAGACCACTACGCAAATATCGGGCAACCGGTGGCAGATGAATCTATACTATCCAAAGCAAGTGGCTCCTTATCGTCCAGGAGACCTAATCGGCATCAAGTCGAAGCAGACAGGAAACACCTATTTCTTTTACAATAGTTCTGATATCACGTTTGATCATGTGCAATGGAAAGTGAAATCCAGAGGCGTGTTCCGCGGAGGAACTTCAAGGGTGACAATCTCCAATTGCCGCGTTGACCGCTCGGATCCGATTAACGGTCAAACACAATGTATGTCAACGCCAGACGGCGGTCCGCAACTCGGGCAGCCAGACGATGCTCCGACCGGCGGTCATCGCGTTGAGAATTGCGTGTTCGTGGCAACAGGCGATGATTCGGTTGCATTCTTCAAAGCCAGCGGCTCGGTCTCCAATTGCCGCATCCGAGATTCATTTGCCCGAGGCATTCTGCTTTACCAGAGCCCGAATGTTCGTTTAACTGACAATGAGGTTGTTCGTTGTCCGATTTTAAACATGCTGTAGAAACGATCCACAGCACAAATTGCAGATTTCGTCCCGCATCAGGTAAGCAAGGATCCAATCGTAATCGGTTGGGTCTTTGCGTTTAAGGTAATTGATAAGTCGAGCGTGACGCGTACCGCTCTAACGAGCGGTGTTCTGCAGAGGACGCCGTTCGGAAGCTTGCTTGCCCAGAATGCAAAACGGAACATCCTGTCCGTTCGGGACCACGGCCACAAATTCGTTGAGAAACTCACATGTATAGTGATCGCACCACTTTCGGTGATGCCCAACCGAACCGACCATCACGACTTGTTCACGAACACACAACTAAACTATCCCTGTAGATCCCCAATTGCCAACGAGAACGGCAATTGCCTGTCGTGGTGGTGAGCGATCGCACACACTCCATGCGAGAGCTATGTACATTACCAACCTTACAGCAAGCATCAGGAGTAAGAAGTCGATGGATAAAATTATGCGCTATCAAAAATTACTTACATTGTTTATGCTCCTAACACTGTTATCAGGGAACCTTCCTGCTAATTCAGTTACTGGTTTTAACGCTAGTCTCCGCGTGGGAGATGTCTCACAAAGCAGCATTGCCAGAAGAATTGCCGACGCAAAGGGAATTTTTCAAACTAATCCGAGAGCAGTTGTAGTCATAGATCTCCCTGCTGGCACATTCGATCTCTCAACAGGGACACAGGGTAATGGGACAATCGATGTCAGCGGTGTGCAGCCTGGACCGGGAGGCTGGCTCATTTTTCGTGGTGCTGGTGCCACCAGAACAATCCTCACCTTTAATCGAGATTTTACTTGGATCTATGGTCGCAATGCGCATAGAGTCGCATTCCAGAACATGCAAATGACCGGGCACAAACCCACTGTCAGTCAGGGACACGTTGTGTCGGTTAGTCGGGGCAAGGTTGTTCTCGATATCCAGCCCGGATTTCCTTCACCGAAGCAAATTTTCAACGCTGGTAGGGTCGGCCCATGGCACGGCCGATTCCTCAGACAATATACGAACGATAGAATCAATCCTCGGATGATTCACGACGCTGTGATTCCGGTAAACACGCAGGTTGCGTGGGCTACCACCCAACAACTTGCAGGCAGTCGGTGGCAGATGAATCTCATCAATCCCAATGAGGTGGCTCCTTATCATCGAGGAGATTTGATTGGCATCAAGTCTAAGCAGACGGGAAACACATATTTCTTTTACCAGAGTTCTGATATCACATTTGATCATGTGCAATGGAAAGTGAAATCCAGAGGGGTGTTCCGCGGAGGAACTTCAAGGGTGACCTTCTCTAATTGCCGCGTTGATCGCTCGGATCCGATTAACGGTCAAACACAATGTCTCTCAACGCCAGACGGCGGTCCGCAACTCGGGCAGCCAGACGATGCTCCAACCACCGGTCATCGCGTCGAGAATTGCGTATTCGTGGCAACCGGCGATGATTCGGTTGCATTTTTCAAAGCCAGCGGCTCGGTCTCCAACTGCCGCATCCTGGATTCATTTGCCCGAGGCATTCTGCTTTACCAGAGCCCGAATGTTCGTTTGACTGACAATGAGGTTGTTCGTTGTCCGATTTTGAACATGCTGTAGAAAGTTGGACTGAATTTCTCGCCATACAGGGACGTAAGGACTCAGTCATTATTGTTTGAGTCCTTGCGCTTTAGAAATTAGGCGCGAACCTACGTCGAAAATTCACATCTGCAAGACATGATGGTCACCACATCCGGTGGCGCCGCTGCTCAATTAATCATCACGACTTGTTCATAAACACAAAACTAGACTATGCACATCGATCCCCAATTGCCAACCATGATGGCACTAGCCTGTCCTTGCGGGGAGCGGTCGCACATACTCCAAGTGGGAGCGATGTGGTCATTACCAATCTTACCAGGAGCGAAATCCGGATGGATAAAATTATGCGCTATCAAAAACTACTAACATTGTTCATGCTCTTAACTCTGTTTTCCGGGAACCTTCCCGCTACGGGGTTCAATGCTAGTCTTCGTGTTGGAAATGTCTCACAAAGCAGCATTGCCAAAGCAATCGCCGAGGCAAAAGTGATTTTTCAGGCTAATCCGCGACAGACTGTAGTTATAGATCTCCCAGTTGGGAATTTTGATCTCTCAAAAGACATAAAGGGACACGGGACAATCGATGTCAGCGGCGTGCAGCCCGCACCTGGAGGTTGGCTCATTTTTCGTGGTGCCGGTGCCGCCAAAACAATCCTCACTTTCAATCGAGATGTCACCTGGATCTATGGGATGCAAACAAATAGGGTCGTGTTCCAAAATATGCAAATGACCGGACACAGGCCCGCTGTCAGCCAGGGTTACGTTGTGTCGGTTGGTCTGGGAAGAGTTGTTCTCGATATTCCGTCCGGATTTCCCTCACCCGGGGAAATTTACAACCCTGGCCGGATTTCCGGCGGCCGGTGGCTACGGCAATACACGAACAGTAAAACCGATCCTCGGATGATTGAAGACCCTGTGATTCCGATGAACAGGCAGGTTGGGTGGGACAGCACCACGCAAATCGCGGGCGGACGGTGGCAGATGAATCTGACCAAACCGAATCTGGTGGCTCCTTATCATCCCGGAGATTTGATTGGTATCACGTCGAAGCAGACGGGAAACAATTACTATTTTTTTCAAAGTTCAGATATCATATTTGATCATGTGCAATGGAAAGTGAAATCCAGAGGGGTGTTCTGCGGAGGAACTTCAAGGGTGACTTTTTCTAATTGCCGTATTGACCGCTCAGAACCGATTAACGGTCAAACACAATGTCTCTCAACGCCAGACGGCGGTCCACAACTCGGGCAACCAGAGGATCTTCCAAGCACCGGTCATCGCGTGGAGAATTGCGTATTCGTGGCAACAGGCGACGATTCGGTTGCTTTTTTCAAAGCAAGCGGCTCGATTACCAATACGCGCATCCGCGATTCGTTTGGTCGAGGCATTGTTCTCTATCAGAGCCCAAACGTTACCCTGACTAACAATGAGGTTGTACGTTGCCCGATTTTGAACTTTCTGTAGAAATACTCCACAGTTGAAAGTCGGACTGAATTTCAAGCCATACATGGTCGTAAGGATTCAATCGTTATCGGTTGAGTCCTTGCGTGCGAATTTCATTGTCATTGACCAGAGTTTGCTCGCCACCCTAAATACATTCCGCCTGATGTATAGAAGCGGTCGGTCTCCAGCACGGTAATATGAGCGTTACGAAGGGCCTCAGCCATTTGATCGGAGAGCTTGCTTATGCGGACAATTTTCAGGTTCTTTATGCGTAGAATGGACTTAATCACGGCCGGCGTAACAGCTGTGTTCCTGATGTCCAGTCTTGTCAAACTCGAACTCATTGAAAGCGCAGCAATTCCATCATCTGTGACGGTGGTGCCTGAAAGGCCTAGCACAGAGAGCGAGGGCATTCTTGCCAGATGGTGCATTGATGCATCGGTGATCGGTGTTTGACTGCAATTGAGTTCCTTAAGACGGGGCAGTCCTGCTATCTGCTGTACTCCTTGATCTCCGAATCGAGTATCTTCCAATCCTAGCGCTTCCAGCGTTTGCATCTTGCTCAGGAATTCTCCGCTTTGATCGGTTATTGCGGTGCCACTAAGTCCCAAAATTTTCAGCGGCAGACCGCAGATGTTTCTGATGCCTGCGTCGCCAATGTGATCGCCGCTAAGATCCAGATGAACCAACTTCGAAGCTCGTTGGAGATTGAGCAATCCGGCGTCCGTGATCGGCGTGGCTCTAAGGAACGCGGTAGTGATATTGCTGGACGCAAGAAGCGCTAGGCCTTTATCGGTAATATTCGAGCCGGGAAGAGCAATTATTCTAAGCGACGGGAATTGCTGGATGGCATATGCCAAGACACGATCATCTGTCTTGCTTTTGATAATTTGCAACGACATGCAATCCGAAACAGATGACAATTCTTCGATTGCCGCCGTGCTGGATGGCAAATTAGAAGCGACAAATCGCTTTGTCCAGTATTTCGGCAAGTGACTGCCTTGAACTATCGTGTCGGTAGTCGCCGCTGGCTTATTGAATAACGAGGCACCAGACTCGGCCTCTTGAATCACAGTGCCTCCGCTCGCCGGTGCTTCACTTGTGACTGGAGCAGCAGGAACGGCTTTGGTCTCGAGAACATTCGATGGTGTGGTAGCAGAGGATGCCGCCCGGTTATCGGGCAAGCGCCCAGCGCTTCGTTTTGCGAAAGCGCTCGTCTGCATTCCAGTAGGCGCTGACTGCAGCTGACCTTTGCTTTTTTGCTGTTGCGCATTTTGCGGCAAGTGATTGCGTTGAATCCCCAGGTCTGATATCGACGAGCCGGTTTTTGTATTCCTCTGCGCCGATGCTGCATCAGGCTTGGACGTCTTTCGGTTTACGTCCGGGCTCAGAGTATCAGGTCCAGCAAGGACGGAGCTTGGCGGTTCACCAAGTGCTGGCTGCAACCGGCTTTCGCTCTGTTGAAACCCCGCTGTTCCCGATAACCAAAACAGAGCGGCGATCAAAAAGCAAGACAATAGCACCGCGCATGAGACTTTTGCTGCCGTGCCTTGATTGTTCAGTGTCGATAGCAAAGGAAGCCTGCGATTAGCCGGCGTTTCAATTTTCAAAACATGCGCAGCCTGCAACGCGGTCTTTAAGTCAAAGCAGTTTTGAAATCTGTCAGCAGGGTCCTTCTTTAAGCAGCGCAGAAAGATATCTTCCAGAACCGGCGAAAAATACAGATCCGGGCGTACTTCCGATGGACGCTTGGGAGTTTCCGCTATGTGATGGTGCATTGCCTCGTAGGTGTTGTCGGCCTGAACCGGTTGCCGCCCCGTGAGCATGAAGAGAGCAACCAAACCCAGGCAATATATGTCAGACCTGGCATCAATCAGATTGGTCTGGCATTGTTCTGGACTCATGTAAGCCGGAGTACCCAAAACGTTACCTGTACCGGTCAAAGAGCCCATTCCGTCCAGGCATTTAGCCAGTCCGAAATCCATTATTTTTACAAAGCCTGAGTCCAGCAGCAGTATATTGCTGGGTTTAAGGTCCCTGTGTATCAGCTCTTTCTTATGTGCATGATCCATGGCGTCACACATCTGGCAGATAATATCTACCGTGCGGCGGCTCGATATCTGGCCTTCAAAGCCCACAAGAACATCGAGCGTAGAACCCTCGAGATATTCCATGACTATGAATGGCTGTCCATTGGCCAACACGCCGAAATCGAACATCGTCGTTATATGGGGATGATTCAGACTGGCTGTTACCAAGGATTCTCGCTGGAATCGCTTGGTGCTGACTTCATCTCTGCGCAAATGGTAATGCAGAACTTTAATGGCCACCGGACGCCGAAGTTGCCTGTCCTGGGCGAGATAGACGGAACTCCAACCACCCACGCCAATGACGGATTCGACAGCGTAGCGGCCGGCAATAACCGATCCAATCACTCGATCGCTATCTGCAACAATCAACTTGCCGGCATCATTGAGACAGATCCGGCCTTCGTGCGTGGCTGGGTACTCCGTCGAGCATAGCTCGCACCGTAGAACCCATTCAACTGGTTTGGGTAGAACCTCATCGGCCATAGTGCGGTCTATATGCCCGATGGCGAACTCGCTTTAACCAATTCCCAAAGACTCCTGCTCAGTTGGGCGCTGTGTTTTCAAACCCAACGGCGGGTGGTATATGGATTGTGCCAGAAAGTGCTCTATGAAAGGCTCAATAAATAATCTATGTCCAAGATATTGATCGTTGAGGATGATAACGCCTTGTGTCATGTACTTTCGGAAGGACTGAAAGCTGACTATTCAATCGAGATTGCTCATGATGGCTCAGAAGCAAGGGAGAAAGTCCTGCAATATGTCTATGATTTGATCATCTTGGACTGGGAGCTGCCGTTTATTGATGGTATTAGTTTGTGCGAGCAGTTCAGAGCCAAGGGCGGGCATTCACCAATATTGATGCTGACGGCTCGCTCTAGGCTCGATGAGAAGGAAACCGGGTTCGATGCCGGTGTTGATGATTACCTTACCAAGCCGTTCGAGCTAAGAGAGCTTAGATCGCGGATCAAGGCTTTGCTCAGGCGCCCGCGGGAGCTCTTGAACGAGAGCGTGGTGTACGGGAATTTGGTGCTCGACATTCATGGCCGCCAGGTGACTAAAGACGGATGTGAGATTCATCTGTCACCCAAAGAGTTTGACCTGCTGCAATACTTCGTTCGCAACCGTGGAACTGTATTGAGCGCGGAGCACTTATTGAATGCTGTTTGGACAGCCGACGAGGCCGTTGGAACTGATACGGTTCGCACGCATGTAAAAAACCTTCGAGCTAAAATTGGAAACAAGGAACAACCTTCGCTCATCTCGACGGTGTTTGCCGTCGGGTACAGGTTTGACTCTCCGCAATGATCAGTGGGTTTCCATGAACGGTGCGACTGATACTAAAAGCGCGGGGGACGAAAGACGTTCGTTCGATTACGGTCGCCTGAGGTCTTGGTATCTGGCGACACTACGAAAGCGCATCGTCGACTTGATCGAGTCTGGTGCTTTAACGCCGTCTGCACGTATCTCGGCGGATCGCGAAGCGATGTACAAGCTAATAGCTGATGCCTCCGTAAAGGACCAGGCGACTGTGCACCAGGAAGCAGCCGCCCTTCCCACCAGCGGCAAAACGCTGCTTATCGCACTCATCGTATTGCCATTTCTGTGCCAGATTCCCATTGCCTTTGTGCTCATCGGCTGGCGGGAAGCCATGCCAGCTGGAGCGTGGTGGTCACTAATGTGCATGACCATAATTGGATCACTTCTATCAACATTTGCCTTGGTGAGCTTGTACGAGCAATTGGCGGGTCGAATTGAACGTTATATCCAGTCTCGCCTGAGCTGTTTATTCGCGGCAGGCAGCCTTGTCCCCCGGTATGAGCGGCCTGGAAGCCTAAGACTTGGTGCTCTGGATGAAATGGTCAAATTTTTATGCGACCTTGTTTTGCAAGAAGCAGAAAGGGAGCATGCAATAGCCGATTATGCTTTGGATTTCTTCTGCGCCCTTGATCCTCAGGGGAGATTTTGCGCGGCCAGCCCCTCTTCCAGCGAGTATTTTGGTCTTTCGCCTGCTGAACTGCAAGGAAAGCACTTTTGCGATTTCGTTTATGGAGCAGATTTTGAAAAAACAATTAGAACCATAGCTGCGATCTCAAAGGCGAGTGGTGCCATTCCTTTCGAGACCAGAATCAAACATCAAAACGGTGCGATCATTGATGTGGCCTGGCATGCGGAGTGGTCCAGAAATGAGGCGGCCTGTTTTTGTATCGGAAAGAATATTTCTAGTCAAAGGCGTCTGGAGCGAACCAAGCAGGAATTCATTTCGATGGTCGGCCACGATTTGAAGACTCCCATTACATCGATCGATTGCACGTTGGAGCTGCTGGCAGATGGAGCGACAGATGGACACCAGCTGCTAGTCGAAAATGCACGCGGGAGTATCGCCGATCTGCTCAGGCTGATCAACCAGATTCTCGAACTGGAGCGCATGGAGGACGGTCAGATGCCGATAACGAAACAAAAAACGGAGCTGTCGTCGGTGTTAAATCGTTCAGTCGGTTCGGTTGCTTCCTATGCCCAACGGGAAGAGCTGGAGATTACTGTGGCGGCAACTGATCTTTCAGTAAGTGCTGACGCGGAAAAATTGCAACAGGTAGTAATCAATTTGCTTGCCAATGCAATCAAGTTTTCGCCGAAGAACAGTTCCATCTCAATCAGTGTTGTGATGCAGGAGGGTTCGAAAGCCCTGGTGAGCATAAGTGATGAAGGACCGGGAATTCCCATTGAGTATCACGAAACGATTTTCGAGCGCTTTCAGCAGGTCTCGGCGCGTGACAGGAGCTACGGCAGCGGGCTTGGACTTTCGATTTCTCGCGCCATAATTCAGGCTCACGGCGGCACTATCGGCGTTGACAGCGAACCGGGGAAGGGAAGTACCTTCTGGTTCACAGTGCCTCTGACCGGCCGGTAGCAATCGAGGCATTGCTCGAAATGGGTGTCGACGGTTCTCCGTGGCGTTGATGCGCGCGATTCAACAGCACCTCCACGACTTGTTCACAAGCGACTCGTTAGAGTACAGACAAGGTTGATGACTGAGCCGGTGTGTAACGTTCTAGCCGTCTGGCAGGCGCATGCTCAATCTTGATTTACCTTGAAGGTAGGAGCTGAACATGGTGCAAACTCCAAAGCGGGTAGCGGCAAAAAGGCAAGAGGTACGCAGCAGCACAGGCAGCATGCTCTTATTGGGTTTTCTCTGCCTTGCCTTGCTCCTGCCGCTGTGTCTTCTCAGTGGTGTTGTTCTAACTGAGCTTAACCTTTGTCGGGGCCGACACATCACTGCGGTTGAGGCAGCCAGCCTAACTGCAGCTAGCGATCTGACGCGAATTGTAGTAAACGATCCATACTTCGGCTATATCGCGTTGACTGATTTCGCTCCGACGCAAGTTTCTACCCGGGCCGAGGATGGAGAGCCGCTGCCGGTTCTGGGAATCAATACGCTCTGGGCGACATGCCGAAATGAGCTCATTATCGCCGATTTGATCGACAATGAGGTGCTGCGAGACATGGCCAATGCCGACATAGAGCAAGCGCGCCGGGCAACTAAATTACTAACCGATACTCTTTCTGC
>Ga0163151_10002239_pt1 | contig 30530 bp, 48 predicted proteins | sample OliLakLV19MP5IB2_FD_145596 | JGI IMG/M metagenome (GOLD analysis project Ga0163151, IMG submission 145596) | Freshwater microbial mat bacterial communities from Lake Vanda, McMurdo Dry Valleys, Antarctica - Oligotrophic Lake LV.19.MP5.IB-2 | ecosystem: Environmental > Aquatic > Freshwater >...
GCCATAGCCAGAGCCAGAGCCAGAGCCATCGCCAGAGCCAGAGTCATAGCCATCGCCATTTATTTCAGTCTTATGCTTTATATTCACATTGAGCCTCTATATTTTGTATAGCATCTACGGAGCAAGGGATTATCTCAATAGCGTCTAGCCACTGAAGCGGAACAGGTGAGCATACTTTACTTTCTGAACTAAGCCCCGCATTTGCAACCTCACTTAGAGAAAGCCCTCCATTATTTGTTTTCCAGTAGTACAACCGCCTTGAATTGTTTAAAATAACCTCCGTCCCGCTCTTTTCACTAAGTATACCAAAATGTACACCAGCACTGTATGTTCTTATAATTACTTTTTTACCAACCAGTCCACTTAGCCCAGATTCGGACTTTGTTGTATTATTAAATAATGCAGCCAATTCTTTAGCTTGTTTTATTGTTAAATCTTCTAAATTTATAGTCATTATATTTTCCTTTGCTTTATATTGTTTAATGGTGACAGTGCAGATTCTTGCATGCCCACACTGCCATAGGGTTAAAATGGAATTACATCATCTAAATCATTACTAGGCTGCTGTAACCCCTGATTGTAATCACTATCTTTATCTTTAGGTGGATACATACCTAGTATAGCACTTTCTTTATTATCAGGATTCGGAAGCCCTGCAATGTTAAAAGTCCTATCCAGAAGCATAAACATTCTACCGTCCTTCTCCATGACCGCACCAACATTCTTGTACTTGTTTTTGGTTTCGCCTTGGTTGTTTTTGTAAGTGCCTACCGTGGCAACTATATCATATTTCTTCATTATCCTTTTCCTTTAGTTTTGTTAATCTCTCCCAGTATTAAAATCTTTTTTTTGTTTAGTTTTTCAAGCCCATTCCTTAAACATTCTATATACTCTTCATCTCTAAAAACCCTTATTATTAGCATTCTTTTATTATGTTCAAAGCTTGGGTGGTAACTTATAAAGTCACACCATTTTCTATTTGTTACCAGAAGCCCACCTTGCACTTGCGCTTTATATTCAGTTGGCAGTTTATTGTTATAAAGGTATTTCATATGAGTATTTTGCTTAGGGCATTTAATCTCAATCAAACCGTCTTCATCAACCAGACCATCGGGAGAATATCCATAATAATCACATTTAATAAAACCAACTTCATCTACTAAAGATAGTGTTGATTGCTCGTAAGCCTCCCTTGCTTCTGGCTCTAAGTCATTACCACGCTGCATATTGGCATCTTTATACGCTTCTTCCTGCATTTCGGTAACTAATTCACTAGCAAGTTGAAATGCGTAGCTAGAAGCTTGAGTACTTGCTGCACCTGTAGAAGTAACGACCTTAGAAAAATTACTTGCAGTAGCTATACCACGCCTTGCATTAATCCAACTATCAGACCCTTGTATGCAGTTAATTATTTCCATTTTTCATTGCCAATTCTACTAGTCGCTTGCACATGCCTTCAAATTTATTAGATGATATATTGGATAAGGTTTCAACCTTCATGACTTTACATATATCATCTATAGTTTTCCCTGCTTGCGGAATTAACTGCGTTATTATCTGGATTTGCTCATCTGTTATAAGTTTCGCCTGTAGTTCACTTTGTGGCATTTCTCTTATCCTTAAACAGTCGACTTCTTGCCCCTTAACTCTAACGCTAGAGGCAAACAGTTTTATTTTAAACCCAACGCTATCTTCCATATACGATTGACCTGTAGAGCGTATTATCGACTTTGAGTTGCCCTCATTGCATATAAAAGGTTTTATCCCTTTTTCCTCAAACCTAATTACACGCTTAGCTTCGGAAGTATTGATAATAGGATTCTTAACCTCCTCCCACCCAGCCGACTTTATGGTAACAATTATATCATTACCGTTTGGTAAGTCCCAGTGACCTAAATAGTTTTTATTAGGCGTTGCCTGCCAGTGTGTCTTTGTTTTTTCTTCTGTCATTTAAATACCCTGTTCATTTAACATTATCTCATACTCTCTAAGCGGTTATGCTCTCTATCAGATGCACAGCCTTCGATATCCTCTGAAATCTCAATTGCTAGAGCATCTTCAAACTTTAATAATGTTGCTTGCGAAACCGATACATCGTCACTCTCTTCCGAATTTATATATATTCCTACAACGATAGGATTTAACTCCTCATTATCAGCGAAATATTCAGCTAGTGAGGCAATATCTCTGCCTTCTAAAGTGTCACGTTCGTAGTTGTCGGCATAGTTACCGTTCTGAATTAGAATTGTATACATTGTATAAATGGTGCAAGTCCCGTTAGTTGTTACGATAACCAATTTATAGTCCAGTGGTTACAATATGTCAATATCTTTATTCAATTTTCTTTCAATTTCTTTTAAATAATCTTTCAGCTATATATTGATGCTTATTTTTTATTGTGTATAAGTATAGATGTGAGGGCTTAGTATAAAGTAGTACGCTGGTCGACCAGATACGCAGCATTAACGCCGCCGCCGCTCACACTAATTTATGGAGTAATGGATATGAATTTAAAAGAATGGCGTGAATTAATGGGATACCCGCTTTGGAAAGTAGCTGAATTAGCGGAAAAGAAAGCCCCACAATCCATAGATAATTTTGAAAAGAATGGAATTAAAACTTTCAGGCAGCGGGATTTATTTAAAAAACTATCCAAGGGTAAGATAACTGACTTCGAGGGCATTAAATAATGGAAATAACAGATAAAAAAGGCGTTAGGATTATGAAAACGCATCACTTCATAAAAAAGGCTACTAAGCGAAATAAATACGGTGCTATTAAATGCTCCCACGATGGGTATAAGTTCGATTCCCTGAAGGAGGGTGATGAATATCTAAAACTACGGCTTAGGCTGCAAGGTGGCGATATATGCGGATTAATAGTACACCCGAAGTATCCTATAGTTATACACGGCAAGTTGGTTTGTACTGTTATTCTTGATTTTTCGTATTTAGACTGCCTAACTGGCATAGTTCATTATATTGACGTTAAGGGCTTCGATAAGAAAACTAAGAAATTCAGAGTTACGCCCGAATCAAGAATAAAGAAGAACTTGCTAGAAGCTTGGAAACAGTTAACCGTGGAGTATATATGATATATCGCATCTACAGGAAGTAGGGAGGAAGTGGATTAATGACAAGGCATTTAATTGCAAAGAATTGTAAAAAATGCAAACGGGCATTTGAAACAACCTCTATAGATAAAGAATATTGCGGAAAGGTAAAAGATATAGGCACTTGTGCGGAGAAGAATACATCATCTAAATCACGTTATATTTCTAAAAAGAAACTATCAAATACCTTGCCTGAACAGCCTGTATGTATCTTAGCAACACCTTGCGATGGCAGTCTAACGGAACGGCAGAGGCAAAGATTGGCTATATTGAGGCATAATGCAAAGGTTGTAATGACTAGACTCAACAAAGGAGTTTAACGGTGAGCGAGCAAAAACTATGGCGAGCCGTACTTGTAGCGTTAGCAGAAGACGCACTTGCTAACAATAAGTCCAGATACACGGAAAATGCAGCATATATATATCGCTGGTCAAAAACTAAAGATTGTTACTTGGTTTGTCTTTACTCTGATATTGATTACGACTGTGTATCTAAGAAATTTAAGGATATATACGACAAGCACAACATGTAAACAAAAGCCCTGTTTTGTATACATATAAAAAAAACATGTAAACAAACTAGGCATAATCCACTGAAACATAAGCGTTAAAAGATTCATAACTTTTGGTTGAAAATAGTTATTATTGTTTTTGCAAAGTGTGAAAATCTGGCATAAGGTTGTTTTTGAAAACAACAGAAAACAAGCTTACAAATGCAAGATTTTAAAGATTCAGTTTATGGGAAGGAGCAAGGTAGCAGTAATGCCCTTAACATACCTCCTTGTGATGTTGTTTTCACTCCTTCTCGCCCCTCCGCAGATACTTGGCAGAAACTATCCACCGTATTAGACCGTGCCTTAGAATTATTGTTGTTGTTGCAGGATATGAAAAGAGGGGGTATTGCGAGCTGTGTGGCAACCGCTTGCAAGCGGGGTAGTTTTCATAGCCTACCAGCCACACCTTCCTCAAGCTATGCCTATTATGAAAGGAGCAAGTTATGCCAGATACATTAATTCATTTTCCCATATATTTAGGGGACGCCCTCAAACGATTTATTGAATACCCAACACTACAAGAACGTGGTGCATGGATTTCCATCACTGTTGCCCTTGTGCAAAACGACGGGGTTCTTATTGACGATGAAACCATTTATTATAAATGCCTCGCCTTTAATGACGATGACAAACAGGTGCTGAAAAAAGTGCTTAATAAATGCCTAAGCAAAACAAGCTTGGGGTGGGTAGATGACAACACCACAAATCTTATAAAAAAACAGAAAGAACTGCGTGCAAAAAGGCGGGTTTGGGGTCAAGCTGGTGGAAAATCAGGACAATTCACTCAAGCACAAGCTCAAGCACAAGCTCAAGCACAAGCTCAAGCAAAACTCAAGCTTAAGCTCAAGCAATCAGAGTCAGAGTCAGAGTCAGAGTCAGAGTCAGAGTTAGAGTCAGAGTTAGAGTTAGAGTCAGAGTCAGAAAGGCGGGTTTGGGGTCAAGCTGGTGGAAAATCAGGACAATTCACTCAAGCACAAGCTCAAGCACAAGCTCAAGCACAAGCTCAAGCAAAACTCAAGCTTAAGCTCAAGCAATCAGAGTCAGAGTCAGAGTCAGAGTCAGAGTCAGAGTTAGAGTCAGAGTTAGAGTCAGAGTTAGAGTCAGAGTTAGAGTCAAAAAAGGATTTTAATATTTTCTGGGAAGTTTCAGGAAAGAAAGGTGCGAGGAGTGAGGCTGAAAAGTCCTTTAATAAAATAAAAGGCGTATCCCTAGAAATTATACTTGATGGCGTAAGAAGATATAAAGCTTTCAATGAGGAGCAAAAAACAGAAAAGAAATTCACAAAAGATGCAAGTACGTGGTTGAATCAGAAATGCTGGAACGATGATTATAAAATCGAAGCAAAATCAACATACAATACATACATACCATGACACATGAATCAATAGTAAACGCTGGCATAAAACTAAGGGATTATCGCCAAGGCAACCAAAAGACACTTTGTCCGCAATGTAGCCATACGAGGAAAAAGAAAACAGACCTATGCCTTTCAGTAACCATAAACTACGATGGTGCAATGTGGTTCTGCCATAACTGTGGCTGGACAGGCGGCTCTAAAACTAGCAAGCCTAAATTTACACCAGTGGCTTACGCAAGAATCACGCCAGAGCAAAATGTTTATGACTGGTTCGCCAAGAGAGGAATATCAAAGGCGGTTGTTGATAGGAATAATATCGGACACGCCAAGCATTACATACCAGCAAAGGGTAAAGAAGCTGATTGCATCCAGTTTCCTTACTATCGAGGTGAGAAGGTTTATAATATCAAATACCGTACAGTTGATAAATGTTTCACACAGGTGAAGGGTGGCGCAAAGATATATTATGGCATAAATGATATAGACGGGCACGATATAGCTATTATCGTTGAAGGAGAGGTGGATAAACTATCTTTGGAGGTGGTAGGCTACCAAAACGTGATTAGTGTACCTGACGGCGCTCCTAGGTCCATTAAGGAGGGTGTAAGCCCCGAAGATGATGTTAAATTTTCATATATCTGGGAATGTCGGGCTGAAATGGAAGGAAAGCATGTCATTATAGCTGTTGATAATGATGAGCCTGGATTTGCTTTAGCAGAGGAATTAGCTAGACGGTACGGAAAAGATAAATGTTCCCTTGTGAAGTGGTCGTTTAAGGATGCTAACGAAACCCTTATGGCAGAGGGGGTGGAGGGTTTGCGTCTTTGTATCGCCAATGCACAGCCATATCCGATTGAGGGGATTTATAGTGTTGGTGATTTGAAAAAAGATGCTATGGAATATTACAGGAATGGCGCACAAAAGGGATTATCTACTAGCTGGAGTAGCGTAGATGATTTTATGACAATCAAGCAGGGGGAGTTGTCAGTTGTTACAGGATTTCCTGGTAGTGGTAAATCAGAGTTTGTGGATGCAATAATGGTAAATATGGCAAAGCATCATGGTTGGAAGTTTGCTATATGTAGCTTCGAAAATCCTAACAGGCTACACCTTGGAAAGTTGGTGGAGAAGTATCTGGAAAAGCCTATTAGGGCAGGGGCGCACCATAGAATTAGTGAGGAAGAGTATGATAGAACTCTCGATAAATGGGCTGATAATCACTTTTATTTTATTAATTCTGAAACGATAGAAAATGCACCGACTATCGAATGGATACTGGAAAAAGCAAAGATAACCGTTGCACGATATGGGATTAACGGACTTGTAATCGACCCTTACAATGAGATAGAGCGTCCTGCTGGAATTAGCGAAACGGATTACGTTAGCCAGATGTTGCGGAAGGTAAAGAAGTTTGCGCAAATGTATAACGTCCATGTTTGGTTTGTGGCGCATCCAGCGAAGCCACAAAAGGATAAGGAGGGTAAATATACAGAGCCAACGCTGTACGATATATCAGGTTCTGCAAATTGGGTTAATAAGGCGGATTTGGGCGTGGTTGTGCATCGTCCTGACCCTACAGACCAACATGCGCCAGTCGAAATATACATAAAGAAAGTGAGATTTAAGGAGAATGGTAAAATAGGAAAAGTTTCCCTGCGTTACCATAGAGATACAGGAACATACGAAAATAATAATTAGGGAGGTGGAAATGGAAACGCTTATTAGAAAATATAATTTAATAATTAAGCTGATTAATGACGAAGTACAGCCTGAAATGCAAGCAAAGATAAGGCTGGAAGAGCAGGTTGCTGTAATGAGGGATTTACTACAGAGTGATAGTGACGCTGAAAGGAGAATATTGCTAATAAAAGCCTATGAATTGCAGTTAATCACGCACGAACAGGCAACAACTTTGATAAGTGAATTATACGGAAAGGCTTAACAGGCTAGGCTTAAACAATAGGGGGGAAAGATGGAAATGTACGATTGTAAAGATTCCACCGTAAAGACTCACTTCACAACACCAACAAATGAAGAGTTTTTAAATATCAGGATTAAATTAGGTTTAAACCACCGTGAATTTGCCAAATATTGCGGGGTAACAAAAAGTTAATTAGAACTGGAATTATAAAATCTCCAGTAAAGAAAAAACCTAAACGATATTATGAGGTAGAAAATGATGAAGGATAAACCAGATTTAATAATCGACTTCGAGGAACGCCTCGCCATGATGATGGAGGGCGGTGCAACGGAATTACAAGCCCGACAACAGGCAAGGCGTGAGCTTCGGGATAGATATCATAAGGCAGGTGAAACATATATAGCGGCGAATATTTTAGCAATGATAATTGAAAACGAGGTATTGGATAAATTATAAGGACGAAATAAATAATATAATTGTTGACGCTACGCAATAACAAGTATATATATTAGGCATAGGAAACAAAAAGGGTGAATTATGGCAAAAACAAACGCAGAACGGCAAAGCGAAGACAGAGCAAAAAAAAGAGCCAATGGTTATAAATGGATGGGATTCTGGATAAAACCAGAGTGGAAGTCAATAATTGTTAAGCTATTAAGTAAACTTAGAAATGGTTAAAACATGTTTCAAATTAAAAATAGATTCAACGATAGCGTCATATACGAATGCGAATTGGATGAAGAAACCAAGAAGTTAGACCATAGTAAACAGTTAGGTTTTGCGGTCATAAAAGCAGTTAGTGACGGTGTAAGCTTGAGGTATGCAAACTTGAAGTATGCAAACTTGGAGTACGTATACTTGAGGGGTGCATACCTGAAGAGCGCGGACTTGAAGGGCGCAAATCTTGAAGGTGCAATCCTTAGGGGCGCAAATCTTGAAGGTTCTAACCTTAGAGATGCAATCCTTAGGGGCGCAAATCTTGAAGGTTCTAACCTTAGGGGCGCAACCTTTACAGGTACAGGTAATAAACAATATTATCAACAAATTAAGGAGTTAAAAACCATGAATAATTTCAGTAAAACAAGAGGCAAGATAATTCAGACACTAGTTCATATTGCTTTAATGGGATTTGCAGTATTTGAGTTCTTGCATGGCAGCAATACAAGCGGTATTCTATGCCTGATTCTAATGCAGCTTATAGGAACAAGCCAGAGGATAACAGATAACAATCATGGGGCGGTATAGCTCAAATAGTTTATAAGTTAATACGTAATGGCGTAGAAATAATAACAAATAACCAATTACCGCACTTCTTGTCTTGAGTGCTTGTGTTGTGACAACGAGAGATTAGTAATCTGGAAGCCAGTCTGCGTTCCCTGTTGAAGTGCGGGTTTTCATGTAGGTAAAGATTGGCATGTCACTCCCTTAATTTCAAAAGGCACGCCTCCAGCAATAACTTTTCAGCTGGCGTTACTTTTATAAATAAAGTTGTAAGGTTATGACGTAATTTATAAGCAGCGTCATAGCCCGCTTGGCGTTTGGCAAGTTGTTCTTTTGTTAATGTCATGGTATTACACTCCTAAGTAGTTTAAAATTGAATCGGCCATATGGCTGGCGAGAATCACGGCAACCAGCGAGGCAAGAAACCAGTGGACGCATACTTTTTGTATTAGTTTTTGCATTATTTTATTCCTTGTTTAGTTGTTAAGCAGAAGGGGAGGGCTTGCGCCCCGCCTTAGTTTAGTTTTTTAATAATGTAGCAACAAAATTTGAAAATTGCGCGCCAGAAGTAGGCTCAAGTGCGTAACAATGCAATACAGCTCTAAAATATTCATAATCCTCAGGATTATCGATTAAAGGAACTGCTTTTGAAATTATAGATTCAACTTGTTCAGCTTTAAATTTTATTGTCATGGTTTTAGCCCTTTTTTATCAGTTGGTTAATCATTAGAAATTTCATAGCGTATGCGGCTAGCCTTGGCTCCGCTCTCAGCCTTAATGCAGGCATCCAACTGGTTAAAAATTGGTAAGTCGTAAAATGTATCTTCCCAGCCGTCAGGCTCGCCGTCATTGTCAAAAGCAACCGGCACGCTGTATTCTGAGAAAGCATAAGCCAGATGGTCATATATTGTCTGGATATACTCCCCTGCGGTTATAGTATAGCTAGTCTCGCGCACCCCGCCTAATTTTACTTCTGTGAAATATAAGTTTGTGTCGTTTTTAATTTCATTTTTCATGGTTTTAGTCCTTATTTTATCAGTTGGTTGATTCCTCCTGATTCCCATAGTATAGCATATTGATATCTAGATATCTAGAGTTATATTCATTATATTCAATAATAATTTATATAGTTGCGCAATAGATTGTAAAATGGTAATATTTAAAGATAATTAAAGATAATTAAAGATATTTAAATGAAAATAGGTCGCCCGTTAAAGTTTAAAACCCCCGAGGATATGCAAAAACGTATAGATCTATATTTTCTATCATGTCGATGCCGTCAAGAGGAAAACCCAGAACTATTGAAAGGATTATCTAATGAGGATTTACTAATTATCTATGATATAGATGATACATTCCCCACGGTTACTGGGCTGGCATTGGCATTAGATATGTCAAGACGTTCATTGTGTGACTACGAAATAAAAGACGATTTTATTCACACCGTAAAGAAAGCGAAACAAAGAGTGGAGGCGTTTATTGAGCAAAGGCTGTATCACAACAACGCAACAGGCTCGATATTCAACCTTAAAAATAACTTTGGCTGGAAGGATAAAACAGAATCGGAGACCTACGGCAAAGACGGCGGTGCTATAGAGCAAAAAGTTACGATGGAGATTATACGAAATAAAAATGCAACTTCCTGAGTCATTTGAGTTTTTATTAGAGCCAAAACGCTATAAAGTAGTTTACGGCGGGCGTGGTGGTGCAAAGAGTCACGGGATTGCAAGATGCCTATTGTGGTTAGGAATGGAAAGGCCGCTCCGTATAATATGCGCTCGTGAGATACAAAATTCCATAAAAGATTCAGTGCATGCTTTATTGGCTGATTTAATCCGTTCTCATGGGTTATCGAGTTTCTACACAGTTCAAGAAGCAATAATAAGGGGCGTTAATGGGACGGAATTTAAGTTCCGGGGCTTGAAGCATAATACAACGGATATGAAGTCACTAGAGGGCGCGGACATTGCGTGGCTAGAGGAGGCGGAAAATATCAGCTCATCAAGTTATGAGATTCTTATACCGACAATCCGCAAGGAAAACTCCGAGATATGGGTTAGCTTCAACACTAAGAATGTCACTGACCCTACATATTTACGGTTTGTTGCTAGGCAAGATGATGACACTATATGCAAGAAGGTATCATGGCGCGATAATCCGTTCTTTCCTGACATACTCAATAAAGAGCGATTGAAGTTGTTACATGATGACCCAGAAGCATATCAACACGTTTGGGAAGGCGACCCAGATATAAGGCGTTCGGGCGCTATATATGGCAAGCAAATTGTTAAGATGCGTGAAGAGGGGCGTATATGCAAAGTACCCTACAATCCAGCGTTTGAAGTGTTCACGGCTTGGGATTTAGGCTATGGCAAGGGTAATGCAACAACTATCTGGTTCTTGCAGTTCGTGGGGCGTGAGTTGCGCTGGCTTGAATATTACGAACGTGAAGGGGAATTTATCCCTCATTTTGCACAGGTGGTAAAAGAAAAGGCGTATAACTATATGGCAAGGGGGCATTTTATACCTCATGATGGGGCGGCTGATAATGTTAGGGGGGCTTCCGTTAGCACTCAATTATCGCAACTTGGTGTACTAACTACCGTGCTGAATAGGGCGGCGAATGAGGCTAAGATACAGGCAGAACGTGGCGAATTATCCAGTATATTAGAATATTCCGTATTTGACGAGGAAAAGACAAAAGACGGAATATTTGCACTGGAGAGTTACCACTTCGAATGGAATAACGATAGGGGAAGATTCGGCGATAAGCCTTATCATGACTGGAGTTCTAATGGCGCAGATTCCGCCCGTTATGCTGCTGTAGCTATCACAACCAAGTTGAACCATATATCTGCCAAGCATAAGAAGATAGTAAATCGCAACCATAGCGGCGGCTGGATGGGAGGCTAATTATTTTGTTTGACACGATACTTATATAATTATATTGTTATAGAAGCATAGACATAGTCATAGTCATGCATAAGCAGGCGCATTAATTGCAGCCATTACATCTATGATAGGTGCATTGTGTCTGGTATTATTGAGCGTGCAAAATCCAATTATAAACGTGACGTTGAGGGCTGGGAAGAGATATACCAAGCAGCACGTGGCGATATGCTCTTTTTATCTGATGACAAATATGCACAATGGGAACAGCGGGATTATAAATCTAGGCTTTCATCAAGTAGGCCAACGCTTACAATAGACCAGTTAGGGCAGTTTGTGCATCAGGTGGCTAACTCTATCAGAATGAACACCCCATCAATAAATATAATCCCATCTGGCAGTAATTCCAATGTTGAAACAGCGGAAGTATTCAAGGGATTAATCCGAAATATAGAATATACGTCTAATGCTGATGATGCGTATGATACGGCATCACTAAACTCTATTAAGTCATCATTTGGTTTTATTCGTGTAGACCATGATTACATAGACGAAAAGAGCTTTGACCAGCACTTATTAATCAAAAGAATTGTAAACCCCCTTTCGGTTCATATCGACTGCAACTCCACTGAATGCGATGGCAGCGATGCTAAGCACGCAACAATCATAGATTCCATATTAGTTAGTGAGTTCAAAAAGAAATATCCAGATGCTGAAGTTTCATGCTTCGAGGACGAGAAGAAAACAGGTGATACTAAAGATGGTGATTATATAACCATTGCCGAATACTTCGAGATTGAAGAGTCTGAAAGTGAAATGGGCATGGCTGATGATGGCGCAATTAATCCTACTGAGAAAGACGGTGTATATAAAAACAAGCGCGTAATGAAAAAGCGCACCGTGAACCGTTATGTTTTATCTGGTGCGGCGATTCTTGAAGAAACTAAATTCCCCGGCAAATATATTCCTATTGTTCCAGTTTACGGTGAAGAGTCATGGATTGAAGGCAAGAGAAAGCTATACAGCCTTATCCGTAAATCTAAAGACGCTCAAAGGATGTTTAACTATTGGAAGTCCTTGGAAACAGAACTTTTAATGAAGCAGCCTAACTCCCCATTTATAGCGGCGGAAGGCACAACGGAAGATTATGACGATGATTACAAGAATCCAGGCAAATCAATCGTATTGCGGTACAAGACTACCGATGCGGCTGGTAATCCTGCACAGGCTCCACAGCGTCTTGCGCCCCCTACAATACCAACCGGCATTGTCGACGCTGCAAGGGCGGCTGTTGATGATATTAAAGCTACAATGGGCCTGTATGGCGCATCTCTCGGGCAGCGTTCTAATGAAACATCTGGTATTGCCATTCAGAGGCGCAATCAACAAGGAGATGTAGCTACATTCCACTTCAATGACAATCTTATGCGCTCCATTGCCCACGTTGGCAAGATACTGGTTTGCGCTATTCCTGAAATATACGACACCTCTCGAGTTATTCGCATTATCGGATTAGAAGATGAGCCAAAAGAAGTAGGTGTTAATGGGCAGATTGTTGAAGGGCAAAAAGAGCAGTTCGACCTTACACAAGGCGTATATGATGTGCGGGTAATAACTGGTGCGTCTTACACAACTAAGCGGCAAGAGGCAGCGGCTTTCTTTACTGACATAGTTTCTAAGCAGCCTGACTTAATGCAGGTGATGGGTGATCTACTCTTTAAAAACATGGATTTCACAGGTGCGGAAGCTATGGCTGACCGTATGAAGAAGGTTATCGGCAATACTAATCCTGAATTACTAGAAGATAATGAAGACGAAATAGACCCGCAAGTCATGCAGTTACAAGCTCAATTGCAGGAGGCGGCGGCGGCAATGCAGGAGCTTCAATCCCAGATGCAACAAATGGGAGAGGACGCTGAAAACGAAATAGAAACCCTTAATCTTCAGCTTGAGAATAAACAAGCGGAAACGAAGATAAAGGGTGCGTCTGAACAAAGCAAGGCGCATACCGAATCGGGCAAGCTTGAGTTGGAATCCCTAAAGATACAGCAAGACCATGAATTTAAAATGGCAGCCCTTCAACTCAAACAAAGGGAGTTAGATATAAAAGAGGCTGAATTATTACACAAACATGCGGCGATGATGCAACCTGACACTGGTAACATTAATCAGCCACAATCAGAATTAGGATACCCTAATAGTTAAGCATTTGCTAACTCAATCTAAATATGGCATGATTATGACAGACGACTTTATTAACCAGACAATTCAAGCCGCAGTTACCGCTCAAAGTGAGCCAACTGCCGTACCTGAGTCGGTTGAAATCCCACAAACTACTGAAGCTACTGAAGGAGCGAATCAACAAGAGCCAATCGAGGTCGTTGATGCACCGTTTCCAAAGAAAGCAGTTAACCTAATCGACAAGCGTAATAAGCAGCTCACCAAGGCAAGAGCTGAAACTTATGCATTAGAGGCGGAGCTACATAAGTATCGTGAAGCAGAGCGGGCTCAAAAAGAAAAACCATTAGACGAGGCCACTTTCGAGGGCAATTATGGTGATTTCCTAAAAGAGCAAGCAATACGCGAATACGAGCAAAAACAAACAGACACGAAACACCAACAAGAAGAATCCATTAAATCAAAAGCAGAAAATGAGTGGGTTGCTGAAAGGTCACATAATTTAGATGCAAAGGCAAAGCAAGCTTTATCCAAAATCCCTGATTATGCGCAAGTATTTCAGGACAATGCCGATGTAATGGAAGCTATGAATCCCGATGTTGGTCGTGCGTTTCTGGAAATAGATGAGCCTGCGCTCGCCTTTTATGCGTTAGCAAAAGAGGGTCGCCTTGAGGAAGTTCTAAGCATGTCTCCATTTAAGGCAGCTATGGAAATCGCAAGAGCGGAATTGCGTGGAATATCTATGACAACAATTAAAGTTGCCTCCAAGGCTCCTACTCCTATTACGGGTGTAAAAGGAAGCTCGGGAGGTAGTAAAATTAATCCAACAGACTATCAGGCTTTGAAGAAAAGCTTGGGTCTTAAATAAAGGAAGAAAACAATGGCTAACGTTATTAATAATATTACCGATGTAGCTACGGTTATATCTACACTAGCTGCAGGAATGCTTGCAGATAATGTACAGTTTATTAAATCTATCGACAAAGAGCCTGAAAGCTCGTTCGGTCAGGTGAATGGATACAATGTTGGTGATACTATCAACATAAGTAAGCCTGCTCGCTTTACCGTTGGCACTAACGTGGATATTACTTCTGATATACAAGATGTTAAAGAAGAAAAGACTCCACTAGTTCTAAACGGCATTGCTCCTATTGGCGTTTCTTTGACTTCTGCTGAAATCGCTACTGATTTAGGCTTATCATCATGGGCTAAAAGGGTTCTGAAGCCTGCTATGTCACGCATTGCACAGAGCGTTGAAAGCGCTTGCCTAACTACCGCTAAGAATGCCGTTTACAACAGCGTTGGCACTGGTGGCTCTACTGTATTTGACACAAATACAATGCTTAGTGCAGCAACTATTCTTCAGAATAACTTAGTACCAACTTCTGATGATTTATATGCCCTTCTTAACCCTACAGCTTGTCAATCTGCGGTGAACGCTCGCAAAGGACTATTTCAGTCTTCTGAAGAGATTACAAAACAGTACAAAAACGGCACTATGGGCATTGCTGATGGCATGGCTTATCTTCGCAATAACTTATTGCCAGTACAGACTAACGGTAATGATATTGTGTTTGAAGTTCGTACTACTGTAGCAACACAAGGTCAGGCGACTCTAGTTGTTGAAGCCTTGACTACCACTACTGGAACGGTAAAAAAAGGCACCGTATTTACTGTAGCAGGTGTGCTCTCGCTTCACCCTATCACTAAAATAAGCTCTGGCATAGTACAGCAGTTCGTTGTTACTGCCGATGCTACTGCCGATGGTTCTGGTTATGCTACATTGTCTATATCTCCAGCGATGTACACTACTGGCACTTTGGCGAATATCGCAACATTCCCACAGGACGGTGATGCTATTACTCCAGTTGGCGGCGTATCTACTTCTTATGCGCAACAGTTGGTTTATGCTCCTTCAGCGTTCAGGTTTGTATCTGTACCGCTAGTATTGCCGGGTGGCGTTGACATGGCTGCACAGTCTACTGTTGATGGTATAACTGTTCGTGCCGTTCGTGATTATGATGTTCTAAAAGATATTATGATTATGCGCCTTGATGTTCTTTATGGATTCTCGGTTGTACGTCCAGAGTGGGCTTGCCGCATAACGTCTTAATTATTTGGGGGAGGGAAACTTCCCCCTTTTCATCATATAGGAGAATATCATGTCAGTAGGAATCACTCAAGGAAATGCCGTAGGCATATACGTAATTAAGGCATCGCTAACGCCGAGTTCTGTAGCAACTATTGTTACTGTTGAGCAGGACTTCACAGTTACTGGTGTAAAAGTAGGGGACGCAATATCTGTTTGCCCTCCCGGAATCACTGCAAGCGGTAGTATTTGCGCTGTGAGGGTAAAGGCTGCAAATGTAGTGGCTATGCAGTTCGTAAATCCATCGGCGGGTTCGGTTACGCCTTTATCTGGTGTGCATACATTTATTGTGTATCGGCCAGAAGGTCAACTTGCTTCTAACACCATATCCGATTAGGGGGAAGTATGATTACTCTTACAAAGGATGGTGGGATTAAATTTACCGACAATCCCAATCTAGTAGCATTACTTATTTCTATGGGTTGGGTTATAAAAGAGGAGATTGTGAATGACAAGAATAGCAAGCCTAAACGAAAACAATAAAGAGTATCAAACGGAAACGTACACTGATGCTGTATTGTTAGCGGCTAACGTGGCGGAGTCGTTTACCATTCCACTGGATACAGCAACTGGCATAAAAGCTAACTACATCGCCTTTGGTGCGCCTGTAGCTGCTGATTTCTATGCTCGTGAGTTCACTACTCAAACTGGTGCAGATAGGATAACTAACGGCACTTTTGCGGAATATGTAACTAACGGCGCATTTGGTTCAGACACTTCATGGACTAAAGGCACTGGCTGGACTATTGCGGCTGGCGTGGCTACGGCGACAGGTGCTATTTCTACAGCATTAAGCCAGACTTCTGCCATTACTTTAATTGCGGGTTATACTTATACTATAACTTACGCAGTGACTCGCACTGCTGGAGCTGTAACGCCATCTATCGGCGGTACAGCTGGCACGACTAGAAGCACGAACGCTACCTTTACAGAAACTATTGTTGCTGGTTCTACTCAAATTCTAGCCTTCACTGGTGTGGGATTTGGCGGGACTATTGATAACGTGACGGTAACTGCTTGGGTTCTTGGCACTGGCTGGACAACGGACGGCGTGACAGCTGTTGCAACTGGTGCAATCTCAACTGCAATCAGCCAAACTGCTAACTACAACTTTCCAATTGTTGCGGGCCAAACCTATTTACTAACAATCGTGGTTACAAGGTCGGTAGGCTCAATTACTCCAAGTATTGGTGGCACGGCTGGAACGGCTAGAAGTTCATCAGCTACATTTACGGAAGTAATTTTAGCTGCCACCACTCAAGCTATTTCATTTGCAACAGCTGGATTCACTGGCACGCTTGATAATGTGACTTTGACGGCTGTTGCGGTGGTAGCTGGTGACTTGACTAGTAGCCTAGCTGCACGACTAAATCCAAAAGGCATAAAACTTAGAAGTGACACGTCTTATGTGAGCGTTGTTAGCGCAGGCACTCCAATTATAACGGCAAGTTTTTATAAAGGTTAGTCATGGCAACTGGACTTACTATCATAACAAAGGCAATGCAAAAAGTGGGGATTCTGGTAAAATCAGAATCTCCATCTTCTGACGAATCAGCGGACGCATTAGACTCGTTAAATGATTTATTATCTTCATTCAGCAACGAATCGAGCATGGTTTATGTTCGTGTAACAGAATCGTTTACACTTACGTCAGGCACGGCTTCTTATACCATTGGGGCGGGGCAAACACTCAATACAGCACGCCCGATAAGTATAGTACAGGCTAACGTAAATCAAGGCGTTATTAGCTACAATGTAGCTCCTGTTGACGATGAGACGTACCAAAGAATTCAAGATAAAACAACGCAGGGCATACCGTATTTTGTTAATTATACAAACGGCTTTCCAACTGGAACATTGAACTTCTACCCAGTACCAGTTTCGGCATATACGCTTGTTTTGACATCAGAAAAAGAACTTACGGCATTAACGCTATCAGGCACGGTATCACTTCCACCTGGTTGGCAGCGTATGTTGGTTTATAACTTGGCGGTAGAGCTGGCTTCGGAATATGGGCAGCCTGCCGATGCGCTGGTAATGAAAATAGCAGGTGAGTCAAAAGCGGCTGTTAGTCGTTCCATTATGAAGGTTCGCAATATGGATGCAAACGTGGGTTCGTATCCGAATGGTTTTAGTATTTATAGGGGTTGGTAGTGAAAATAAATTTGGTAGGCCCTACATACCAAGCATTTAGCCTTCCGTTTGATGCTCAGCGGACGGTGAATCTATACCCAGTATTAGACCAGTCAGGCAAGGACGTGGCCGCACTTTATGGAACGCCCGGACTTTTGTTATTTGGAACTGCTGGAATAGGCGCAATTCGTGGCTGCTTTCCATCGCAGAACGGCAGGGCGTTTGTTGTAAGTGGTGCTACTTTATTTGAAATAAGCGATGGTGGAGTTGCGACAAGCCGTGGCACATTGTTACAGAGTGCAGGCAATATTTCTATTGCAGAGAATCCAACGCAGTTAGCTATATGTGATGGCACAAAGGTTTACATATTTACATACTCATCGAATAGTTTTGCAAAAATAACGGACGGAGATTTACCTGACGCTTCGACGATAACTTATCTTGATGGATATTTTATCATCAGCAAAAAGGGTTCTGGTGCGTTTTATATATCAACCATAAATGACGGCACTAATTGGGCTGCACTGGACTTTGCAACGGCAGAATCAAGCCCAGACAACCTAGTGAGGGTATTTTCGGCTATTGGTCAGTTATTCTTGCTTGGTGAAAAGACGACAGAGTTATGGACAAATACAGGCGCTTCGGCGTTTCCTTTCCAGAGGGTGTCGGGTGGAAAGCTTGAGGTGGGAATACTTGCGGCGCACACAACAGTTGCAGTTGATAACTCGGTTATATTTGTTGGAGGGGATACATACGGAACTGGCATCGTGTACCAAGTTTCAGGCATTGCACCAAAAAGAATATCAAACGATGCTATCGAGCTTTTAATAGCCGCCGCAACGGATAAAGAAAATATTATTGCGTTTACCTATCAACAGCAGGGGCATACGTTTTACATGATGACTGGTGGCGGATTGGCTACCTCCCTTGTCTATGACTTAAATGTGCAAGAATGGCATGAACGAGCTTATCTAAATGCAGAGGGTGCGTATGAGCTACACCGTGCTAATTGCTGTATGTTTATCTTTGGAAAGCAGCTAGTTGGCGATAAAACTAGCGGTAATATCTATGACATGAATATGACGACGTACACCGATAATGGTGATACGATTTTGCGAGAGAGAACATATACACATTTGTTTGACGAAAACAAAAGAATTAGGTATAATGTATTGAAAATAGGGTATGAAACTGGCGTAGGACTTCAAAGCGGTCAGGGTTCAGCACCACTAACATCGTTGCAGCTAAGTAAGGACGGCGCGAGAACTTGGTCAACTAGTTACACAACTGGAATTGGTGCAGTTGGTAAGTATAGCACAGAAGTTAACTTCCGCCGACTAGGTATAGCGCAACAGATGACATTCCGAATCAGAATATCAGACCCAGTTAAAGTGGCCATTTGTGGCTCATATTTAAATCCTTAGGAAATATATGGCCATATCACCGCCACCACTACAAACACCTATGACAGACGACCAGCAGGGATTGTCTATGCCTTGGCTATTGTTCTTTAACCAGACGTTTGAAGGCGACAGGGGCAACTCATGGACTCCAACATTTACTAGTTTAACAATAACAGGCACGCCAACAATAACAGGTCGTTATTATAGAATATCTCAATCATTATGTTATTTTAACGTGTCGATAGTACCAGCCACTGATACATCGGCAACGGCTGGCACGACTTATGTAGATAACTTCCCTTTAACTGCAACGGCGAATGGTATTTGTTTTTCGCTATGGGGGAATCTAGGCACGAATGCTGGAATGGTTGTTTCCAGTAATAATAGAATTTATGTTCCATCGTGGACAACAGTAACCGTTCCTTTGACGGTAATTGGAATGGTACAAATAGGGTAGGTATATTATGGGATGGGGAAAACCGTTTAGCAAGAAAGGCTGGGGAACAAAGTTAGCAAAAGTTGCGACTGTTGTTGGTGGAACTCTGTTAGGTGGCCCACTTGGTGGAGCGGCGGCAGGAGCGGCAGTTGGAGGCATGGGTGGCGGTGGTATTAAAGGTGCTGCCACTGGTGGCGTTATGGGTGGTTTAGGCGGTTTGGCTATGGGCGGTATAGGTTCAGCTTTTGGCGGTGCTGGAACGTCAGCGGGGACGGCTATGTCAGGTGGCTTTCAGGGAGCTACTCAAGGCACTGGACTGTTAGGTGGATTAACTAGGGGGGTTAGTAGTCTTGGAAGCATGTTCGGCGGCGGTGCTGCTGGTGGCAGTAGCATGTTATCAAAAGCTGGTAACTTTGGTAGCCTCCTTAATGCTGGTAGCTCTATATATTCAGGCATTAATCAGAATAAAGCGCAAGGCGATGCTCGTGATGACTTGCTAGAAGGGCAGGAAAGGGCAAGGGCGGCGTTAGCTCCTTATGGCGAATCTGGTTTGGCGGCTAATCAGGCGCTGGCGGCAAAGATGGCTAGTGGTGAATTGGGCGGAAAGTTTAATCCCGGTGATTTAACTAACGACCCTGGATATAAATTCAATCTAGCGCAGGGTGAACAAGCTTTACAAAGACGGCAATCCGCAAGTGGCAATATGTTCTCGGGCGCGGCTTTGAAAGAAGCTCAAGACTATGGACAGGGATTGGCTGATAAGACTTATGGCGATGCTTATCAAAGATGGCTACAGGGTCAACAGAACACCTATAACCAGTATTCAGGACAATCAGCGGCTGGACAAAATGCAGCGGCTGGGCTTGGTGGTATTTATAACCAGATGGGCGAAACTAACGCGACCGCTGGTATGAATCAGTCCAATACATTGAATCAGTCACTGGCGGCGTTGTTAAGCGGTTCTGGTTCGATAGGGCAAAAGAAACCAGTAATAATTAATGGGCAGGTGATGTATGTCTAATATTCAATCTATTCTTGGAAGTGGTAAAAGCATTTTAGATTACCAAAGGGCTGAGCAAGAGTTTAATATGAAAAACCAACTTATTCAGGCTCAAATACAAAAGGCGCAGTTTGATGTGAGTCCGCAGGGAAGTGCAGCGTCAATGCCAACATCTATACAGGAATATAACCACCTTAAAAAGTTGGAAGCCGCTGGAGATAGAGAGGGGTATAATCAATATGTAGCACTAAAAATACAGAGGGCGTATGGGATTGACAGTGCTGCGTCTTTGTCAAACTTCCCGCCTATGGGGAGTCCACAAGGTCGGCCAAATCCTTTACCTTCACAGTCTTTGATACAGCCCTCGCCATTGCCTGCTTATGGAACTGGTGACAAACCGAGCCTTGCAGATGGCGTGGTTGATTCAATTCCATCGAATGTAAATATACCACCTCGACAAGCGTCTATAGCAGACCAACTAGCGGCGATGTCAGGGAAAAAGGCAACCGCAGATGCGGCTGGTAAGTTGAGTCAGGAGTTGAGTTATGGCCCACGGATAAAAGAAGCGGAAGTAATGGGTAAAGACAGGGGGGAAAAGAAAGCTGACTTAAACGAAAGACTGTCTGGTATGCCACAACTACTTAACACTACTAAAATATTACATGATTTAGGACAGAGGGCGACCTACACAGTAGCTGGGCTGTACTATGACTCTGCTGGCAGGCAGATAGCTGCAGATACTAATGATGGTGCAATAGCAAGGGCGCAGTATATTGCCCATGTAGATAATGCGGTATTACCATTGTTACGTCAAACTTTTGGCTCGCAATTCACGGCAACGGAGGGCCAATCTTTAAAGACAACACTCGGCGACCCTAATAGGTCTCCCGCTGAAAAAGACGCTGTTTTGGAGTCGTTCCTTGTAAATAAAATGGAAACCATAAATTCATTACAAAGGTCACTTGGAGAGCCTGTAACTAACTGGAATAATTTTGCTGACACTATGTCTACAAACTCCCAAGAAAGAGCGAGACAACAGATTGCAAATACTCCCCCTGAGAGTGGCGCGTATACAGCCCCCGCAAAAGCTGTTAATATGCTTAAATTAAATCCTAATTTATCAAGTCAGTTTGATGAAAAATATGGGGCTGGTGCGGCTAAAATAATATTAGGTAAGTAAGAATGAATCCTTTTGACCAGTTTGACGAAACACCAAAATACACAGAGGGAGTAAATCCTTTTGACCAGTTTGACGCGCCCATAAATTCTGTTGTTAATCAGCAAGAGCCGCAAGGATTTATTGGCAACGTAAGTGCGGATATAAAGCAAAGAGCCGCTAATATACAAGGTATCCGAGAAACCTATGGAGATGATTTTCTTCGTAGTAAATCCCCTGTTTTGGCCAATATAGTATCAGGCACGCAACAGGCTGGGCAAATAGTTGGAGGGGTTTTAGATATTGGCGGTCAGGCTATTAGCTCACTTGCAAAAACTGGATTCGAGCAACTATCTCCTGAAAACCAAGAAATAGCGAGGTTGGCAGGTCGTGATATTCGCTGGAGTGGCTTGGGTCAAGGCGTTGTTGAGGCGGGCAAGACTGTTGGTGACTATTGGGGTGCATTTAAAGATAAAAATCCAACCGTTGCAGCTACGTTGGAGTCTGTAGGTAATATAGGCGGACTAGTACCAGCTAGTATAGCAACAAGGGCGGCTGTTCCAGCGGTAACGGTTGCGGGCAAGGTTCCATTCCAAGTGGCGGGCAAGGTGGCTCAAGGTTCGGGAGAGATAGGGCTGGATATACTGGGCATAGAGAAGAAAATTCCTATCCCAACAGCTATTGAAATGGGCAAAATATCCACAGGTGAATATGAGGCGTTCAGGAAAGAAGTGGGTGTATTGCCACCAGAATTTATAAATAAGTTTATTGAAGATGCGCAAACCATAAGACCACAAACAGAAAAGGGTTTAGCAACAAGGGGGGAAACGCCGGCGACAAAAGACCTTCAGGTTATTTCTACTTTTAGAGATAAACCGACTACTATGGCGGAAATAGACGAGCTAGATAAGGAGTATACGCGAAAAGTAACCGAACTTACAGATGGTGGCATAGCAACGCCTAATAGTCGCGATATGCAGCAAATACAGAATAAATTTAGGGCAGCGATAGATGAATACGACATGCCCGGAGTGGCCTCGTGGAAAGATGCAAAGAACTCATTTGCTACATCTAGGAGGCTCAAAGATATAGAAAATATTCACGAGTACGCAAAAAACCGCCCTAATGAAGCAGTCGCAATACAAGCTGGTTATCGTCGCATGGCGGAGGACGAGGGGCTAATGAGGGGTTATAGTCCAGAGGCGCAGGCTCTTATTAAAAAAGTAGCAAAAAACAATGATACAGTTGACGTACTTAAAATGGCAGGAAACCGACTGCTAACTCTAATAGTCGCGGGTGCTGGCGGCGGCGTTGGCGCAACAGCAGCTACGGCGGCGGGGGGGATGGCAACACGTGGGCTTGCAGCTAAGATGAAAATCGGACAAAGCCAGAAAGTTGAGCAGCAAATAATGAAAGATTATGCGACTAAACAAAAACAAAATAACCTATCTGTTGAGAGGCGGGGTAACGCTATCGATACTGGATTAACTCCCGATGTTAGAAGGGCGCAAATTAACAATCAAGTTAATCAAGCTTATGAACAACTTGGCTTAGAAAGAGATGCGATAAAAGAAGCGCAAATCGTGAAATTAATAGAAAGAACCAATACACCCCTCGATATGTTAATAAACTTGAAGGCCGAACAAATAGATGAATTAGCTAAATTTGCTGGCAAGTCTGGTGAATTAACCGCCTATGCAAAGGCGTTGCGATTTGCCGCAAGAAAAAAAGGAGATAAATAAATGACAGCAGTTTTACTCACACCACCAATGTTACAATTCTTCGCTGCTGATGGTGTTACACCACTTGCAGGCGGTAAGGTTTACACATACACATCAACAGGTGGAACTTTTTCTACGCTAAAAGCAACCTTCACTAATGCTGGTGGATTAACTTCTGCGCCTAATCCTGTCATATTGGACGCGGCAGGAAGGCCAGAAACAGGACTTGGCGGTATATGGCTATCTGGCACTTATGATTTTAAAGTGACAACAAGTGCTGATGTAACAGTTGGGACGCAATTGGCAGTAACGGCGTTTACCGCGCTAGCAGCATCTAGTACGGCTTATTTTCAATCATTCAGCGGTACTGGCTCACAAACTGAATTCACAACATCTAGCGACCTTGGTGCAGATGAGAAGGCTATATATGTTTGGGTTGATAGCGGTTTAGGAAGTTGCGTTTCAAACGGAACGTTTGCAAGCGATACAATATGGACTAAAGGGGTGGGCTGGACAATCGCCGCTGGTGTTGCGACCGCAGCGGGCGCGATAAGCACAGCGTTAAGCCAGACGTCAATACTCACTCTTGTAGAAGGGCAGGCTTACAGGGTAACATATACAATCACGAGAAGCGCGGGTGGTCTAATACCATCGGTTGGCGGCACAAGCGGTACAGAGAGGGTTTTAAGTGGGACTTATAGCGAGGTAATTATCGCTGGCAGTACGCAAGCTATAGCTTTTACTGGTAGTTCATTTACTGGTACGCTTGATACAGTTTCAATAAATGTGGCAAGCACTTCGGGTTATCAAATACTTAATCCAAACGCATACACTATTAGCGCAACCACACTAACCTTCAATACAGCGCCTTTATCAGGAACCAATAACATCTATGTGTCGGCCCCATCCCTGCTAGTTGGGGCGGCTTCAAGTTCAGCAGCGGATGCCGCAGCGAGTGCGGCATCCGCAGCAACTAAGGCCTCAGAAGCTTCAGTTAGTGCAGCCGCTGCAGTAGTTAGCGCGTCTGCCGCATCAGCTAGCGCGACTACTTCCGCTACCCAAGCATCCAATGCGTCTGGTAGCGCAACAACAGCCTCGCAATGGGCAACTCTTACAACTGGGCTAGTTTCAGCCACGGATTATTCTGCTAAAGCTTATGCGGTTGGTGGTACAGGAACGACAACCAATAATTCTAAGTATTATTCAGAACAGGCGGCGGCTCTAGCTCTTGGTAGTGTTCTTACTATGACAGAGCAAGGCTCAACGCCTACAACGCCTACTGCTGGTGTAAGTAAAGTGTATGTTGATTCTAATTCAGCTATTAACGTCTTAGACGATACAGGTCTAATAAGACGACCAGCAAGAATACAAATATATGCTGGTATACATTCAACTCCATTCTCTGATGAGTTACCATTGAATGCTAGCTCAATTGCTAAGACTTCTGGTGGAACTTATAACGGCGCGGGATACGAACGTGTATTTACTTACCTATGGACTTATGGAGGTGATACACAGTTCCCTGTAAGCAGTGGACGTGGTGCAAGTGCTGCAGCTGACTTTGCAGCTAACAAAACTCTTACGCTCCCTGATTTCAGAGATAGAGCGTTAGTAGGTATATTTGCTTCTGGAAGTATAACTACTGTAGGTGCTACGGCAGGTGCGACAACAGTTACCTCCACAGGTAGCATAGTAACAGACGCTAACACTGGTGCAACTACATTAACGACAGCACAGATACCTTCACATGCCCACGGAGGGCATGCAGGTGGTGGAGGGTCTGGACCACGTTATTTTGATAATTCAGGGGGTAGTGCGCTTGATACAGCTGCAGCAGGTGGTGGCAGTTCACATACACATCCATCCCCTACTTCTGTGTATACTGGTACCTCCACAAGCGTATTACAAAAGTCCATCGGTGTTTACTGGTATATAACAATTTAGAGGTTTATTATATATTCAAATATCACCCAGATAATGTGATTTACCGTAACGGAAGTTATATAAGTAGCTATGCTGAATTTATGGTAATTAATCCTACTTTCCCATTAGTTGAGGGGAATTTCCTTGAATATGGGCTGGATAAGTTTGTTACGATTAACAGCCAAGGGCATGATGTAGCGGCTAATATCGAGGATTATCAGAGTTTAATATCCGCAATCAATAGCTTAGTTTAATTTGATAAAGTAAACTAAAGGCAAATTATGGACGAATACGACAAATTATTTGATATGCCTATAGATATAACCTTTTCAGGGGAGAAGGGGGACAAGGGCGAGCGAGGGTTAGATGGATTGTCTATCAAAGGCGACAAAGGGGATTCAGGCATTGACGGCGTATCCATAAAGGGCGATGCTGGTATCGACGGAAAAGACGGTAAAGACGGTAAATCCATTAAAGGCGATACTGGGATTGATGGTAAGGACGGAACGGACGGCAAGTCCATCAAGGGCGACAACAGCGACAAATGGTTTTATATATGCGCAGACATGCGCAGGAACTCCGACTGGAACTCCTACCTCAATTACAGGTAATGTCGCATTTGTATATGATACTACTAATAATAAATTTTACATTTACAATGGCTCTTGGAAAAGCGTAACATTAACATAGGGGAATATAATGGCAATAATCGGAAATATAACATCCGCCTCCGGTGCGGTGGCGGATTATCATAATATTAGGTTTTATACGTGGGATAAATATACTAATATTACAGTACAGATTAGTAGTTATGTAGATGCGTTATCTAGAGACTCTGGTAAACAACCGCTTATGACTACAAATCTTTCACTCGTGAATGACGGCTCAAACATATTAAGCCTAGCTGGGCTGTATGTAAGAATTATGGCATTACCGCAATTTATAAACCTAACTTCGGATGTATAACATGAAATTTGAAATTACTGTAGATGAGATAAATAAGATTTTATTAGTGCTTGGTGAAACCCCAGCAAAGCTTTCTTATGATGCAATTACGCTACTAAAAACGCTGACTGTTATCCCTGAATTACCGAAAGATGATTCGGCATAAAAATAACAAACACGATTTATATAAGGATAAGGAGATGCCACAAGATAGCCTCCGTACGATGATTGCGAGAATTGAAGAACGGCAGATACATATTGCTGAAAGTATGGTAGATATGAAGGATACCTTCAAGGCGCATACGGAAAATGACTCTAAGGAGTTTGGGGCTTTACGAAAGGAAATTGGCAGCATGAATCGTTATGCAGCTAGCATTGCGGTTGTATCGGGTGCATTGGGTGCTGGATTAACACTAGGCTGGAAATTTATAAAGGGGTTGTCGTGATGAATTTTAAAAAACTAAAAGAAGAACTAAGGCGAGACGAGGGTTGTGAGTTAAAGCCTTATCATTGCACTGCTGGTAAGCTTACTATTGGATTCGGGCGCAATCTTGATGATAGCGGAATTACAGAAGATGAGGCGGAGTATCTGCTTAACAGTGACGTTAAGAAAAGGGCTAGTGAACTAGATACATTAATACCGTGGTGGACTAACCTAACCGACAACAGGCAGAGGGCGTTGCTTAATATGTCATTCCAGTTAGGTGTTAATGGGCTTCTGAAATTTAAGAAGATGATACAAGCTTTAGAGTGTGGCAATTATAGGGCAGCTTGCCTTGAGGGTTTAGATTCCAACTGGGCAAAGCAAACGCCACAACGAGCCTATAGGGTTACGAAAATGATTCTTGAAGGTTAACAAAACTTAGACCCATATAGATATTGCCAAGAATTTTGATAAACGTCACGAGCATGTCACTGAGGCAATAGAAGAGTTGCAATTAAAATTGTTAGAAATATCTGAAATAGACACCCCGAAATTTCGGGTAATAAATGCGGTACATTCTCTAACCATAATAACATTGGAATAAAACTATGGCTAAAATCAATATACAGAAGAAATCTAAAAGTGAAATAAAAGTTTTCGAATCGAAGGGAGAACTATGGATAAGCTCCATAGATATTGCGAATGATTTTGATAAGCGTCACGCTGACGTGCTAAGAGCAATCGAAAATCTTGAGTGTTCCTTGCAATTTCGTCAGCGCAACTTTGCGTTAACGAATTATACAAAAAAGGGTATAACGTACCCTTGTTGTAACATGACGAAAAATGGGATGGCTTGGCTGGTTCTTGGTTTTGTTGGTAAGGATGCGGCGGAGTGGAAAGAAAAATATATAAACGCATTTGATGCAATGTTGAAACGTTTACAGAAATCCCGATATGCTACCGATGTTGCCGCCACCTTTAACCAATCTGACCCTCTATGGCAGCCACGGCGAAATGCGGGGATTATAGAAAGGCGTGGCTTTACTGATGCGGTGCAAAAGTTCACAGCTTACGCAAAGGCGCAGGGCAGTGCAAATGAGCAAAGGTATTATTCAAATATGAGTAATCTGGTAAATCGGCTTTTTGTGTTCAATGAAGCCGTGAAGAATGATAAGAATAAAAGAAATTCAATGACGACCAGACAACTAGGCGAGTTGGCGAATATAGAGCATCACTTGGCAGATGTTATTTATAGTGGAATGGAAGGCGATTTACCATACAAGGAAATTTATCTAGCGTGCAAAGGCAAGATTGATAAATACATAGATTTATTCGGCACTACACCTGTTACAAATATTGTGCAGATAAAGAATTATCAACAATCACTATTAGGTTAACAAAACTTAGACCAATATTTTCGGGAGTGAGATTATGAATATAGTAAAATTAAGCGTACATAAGAATAACAGCGAACAGCGTAAGGCTAAAGATTTTCGTAAGCGTGCTATATCCAATTTCAAGAGGTCTGTTTGTTCGGAGAATATGAGTTCGTATGCGTTTGTTACTTGGAATAAAGAAAGTGGATATAATACAGGCTGGGACATAAGTAATAAAACCGCAGTAAGACCAGAGCTTATGCCAGACTCTGTAAAACAATTTCTAATAGCTGATATGATGAAAATAAAGGAATAGGGTATGCTAATAGGCGCGGCAGTTGGTGCAGTAGGTAGCTTCATAAATACAGGCCTTTCAATATGGCGAGAAAGCAATCAAGCAAAACAAGATGACAAGAAACGCTCCGATGAATACGAGATGGCAAAACTTAATGTATCTCGTGATACACAGGTTGCATCATATAAACATGATACTGACGGAGGTCAGGCTTCACAGTGGGTTATTAACTTATTGCGGTTGGTTCGCCCTAGCATTACATTTTATGCTTTAGCACTAGTAACGCTTTTCTGGTTTACGGCTAATGATATTGATAGAAGTATAATAATAACGGCAGTTTTAGACTTAGCAAGCATGGCGGTGGCGTGGTGGTTTGGCGATAGAGTGGCAGGCAGAAAATGACTTATATAAAATAGCCTTCTGATTGTGCGATAGCGTGTAATTTCGGTACGTGTTTAATTGCGCTTGCGTCAATCTTCTCGAAGCCATCTATAACCTTATATCCACTTCTTATAATTTCGCCTAATTCTTCAAGCCAACTAACGTAATCACTACCGTCAATAATTAAAGCTTCTGCTTCTAGCAATGCACCAAGCCAAGATGACACCGTTAAAAACGCCTTCCTAGAATCAAACTTATTAGTTACGGTATATCTGATTATTTTATTCGCTATCCTATCCATACGCCTGAATAACCTAGCATCACTATTAAGATATTTTCTATATTCATTACTTAGAATATCCATAGTTTTCTGATGCTTTGGCTTTTCCAGTTTATACAATGGCAAGAAGTAGCTCTCGAATAACGCTGGTATAAGTGCATGTTCTATGCGTTGTCTATCTGTAATCATTTGCTTTTCGAAGTTAATTATTGTTTTGAGATTCATTTGGCAGCGGAATAAATATATCCCATTCAGCAGCCCACATTCTAACCTTGAGTAGATACTCCTCAAATTCGGTGGTTTTCAATATCGCACTTGAGCCTGATATTTTCTTAGGCTCTCCGCCTGGAAGCGTTACAATTTGTGATAGCTTACCCACCTCATCTTTTAAGAACTCATGTACTTGCTCTGCATCAACTTTATTACCATTTTCATTAAACATATTAACTAATGGCGGAATACAAACGCCCCAGTAATATGAGTTCTGGCTTATGCTACGTGTTTTCTTGCGCTCCTCGATAGTTATTTTGGCAAACTTACCATTTAAGGATTTTAATGCCGTAGCGATTGCCTCTCTACAGCCCATAGTTATATGCCCGTCTTGAACTGGAGAGAAGAATTGTATACTGTTTTTCATTCAAACATTCCATAATTAGGTTTATCAGTATCAACGCCTTCAAGCTCGTATTCATGGCTAAGTATATTACTTAACATTGACTCAATTAATATTAACTTCATGCCTTTGTTAGCGTATTGTGACGTAACCTCTCTCATTACATTACGTATATCTTTGATGCATCTTTTAGTATATTCTGACAGATTGAAATGTAATGAGAATTCTTCAATTCCCTCTAATTCACGAATAGCTTGTAGTACGTTTTTGTGGTCTTTGTTAAATTTATCGGCAATATCTAAAGAGGTAGTCCAATATACCTTTTTTTCTTCAAAAACTAAAACTTCATTCTTCTTTGTCACAACATTACTCCTTTTGGTGGCAGGACTGCAAAACAAAACACAAGCGTGAGATATTGGAGTCCTTACGGTTTTTCCTTCCTGCCTTAAAAAGATATATACATGAGATACTCGTATTTTTGTTTTGCCCACCCATTATAGCAAACAATGCTATTTATGCGAAGCTTTTATTTTATCGCAAGGCGACTGCATAGACAAAAACTCCGCCATATCCTTAACTAATTCATAACTGATATTATAATACATCCAAAATACCTCTTCGTCACCATAGCCAGTTACTTCTGTGTGATGTTTCCTGCAAAGAGGTACTGTCCATTCATCAGATTCTTTCAATGAAGTTCCACGACCTCCCATTTTCATGAGATGGTGGGCATCAACTGGCGTGCCATTGCAGTTTTCACCCTTAAGATTAGTAATCATGCAAGGCTGAGAGGCTACAAACTTACGGTGTTTAGGGCTTCTGATTTTTGGTATTTTCTGCATGTATTATATTGTTAAAGGTTAACTGCCAGAGCCATCGCCATAGCCAGAGCCAGAGCCATAGCCAGAGCCATAGCCAGAGCCAGAGCCATAGCCATAGCCAGAGCCATCGCCATAGCCATAGCCAGAGCCAGAGCCAGAGCCATCGCCATCGCCAGAGTCATAGCCAGAGCCAGAGCTATCGCCATCGCCATTTATTTCAGTCTTATGCTTTATATTCACATT
>Ga0163151_10002241_pt1 | contig 30514 bp, 25 predicted proteins | sample OliLakLV19MP5IB2_FD_145596 | JGI IMG/M metagenome (GOLD analysis project Ga0163151, IMG submission 145596) | Freshwater microbial mat bacterial communities from Lake Vanda, McMurdo Dry Valleys, Antarctica - Oligotrophic Lake LV.19.MP5.IB-2 | ecosystem: Environmental > Aquatic > Freshwater >...
ATGTTGGTAATGATTCCAATATCGCATCTACTAAAGCCCAAACCGGAGCGGAGAATACCACCACGAGCAGTTTCCAACACAGCGAATTCTACTGTAGGATCTTTCAAAATAAATTCGGTACTCAAAGGCCCTGTTGTATCGCCTTTTTGAAGCATGTGATTTTGCACATAAATTCCATCCGATGTAGTGAACCCTACTTTGTATCCGTTATTTTTTACAATGTGTGCAATCAAACGAGTAGTTGTTGTTTTACCATTTGTTCCCGTTACAGCAATAATTGGAATGCGTGAAGGTTTTCCCAAAGGATACAACATATCAATTACAGGAGCTGCAACGTTACGCGGCAATCCTTCTGACGGAGCTAAGTGCATTCTAAATCCTGGTGCTGCATTTACTTCTAAAATAACACCACCATTTTCTTTTAATGATTGTGTTAAATTTTTTGCCATGATATCAATTCCGCAAACATCTAAGCCGATGACACGAGAAATACGTTCCGCTAAAAATATGTTTTCGGGATGTATCATGTCCGTTATATCTATTGACGTTCCACCAGTACTTAAATTCGCAGTTGATTTTAAATACACTATTTCGTCCGCAGGAGGAACAGTTTCTAGTGTGTATTTTTTCTTCTCTAGCAAATCCATTGTGTCGCGATCAACTGTAATTTCTGTCAACACATTTTCATGTCCGTAACCTCTGCGCGGATCGTTATTTGTTTCTTCGATGAGTTGTTGAACTGTTTGTTTTCCGTCACCCACAATATTTGCAGGAACACGTTGTGCGGCAGCTACAAGTTTATTGTCGATAACCAACATTCGGAAATCGTATCCTGTTACAAATTTTTCTACAATTACTTTGCGGGAATATTTTTGTGCAAATACCATTCCTTCCAAAGCTTCTTCCCATTTATTTACATTGATCGAAACTCCTTTTCCATGATTTCCATCCAATGGTTTTAATACAATGGGATAGCCAATTTTTTTAATCGTTACTTCTAAATCTTCTTCATCCACACAAATTCCACCTTTCGCAACAGGGATAGAAGCTGCGTCTAACATTTGCTTGGTTTGTTCTTTATTACAAGCAATATCAACAGCAATGCTACTTGTTTTGCAAGTGATGGTTGCCTGAAAACGCATTTGATTCACGCCATAACCAAGCTGAACAAGAGAATTAGTTCCCAAGCGAATCCAAGGAATATCACGAGCAACTGCTTCATCCACAATACTTCCGGTACTTGGTCCTAATCGCACATCTTCACGAATTTCACGCATTTTTTTCAAATCAGCCTGCAAATCATATTCAACACCATCAACCAATGCTTGTGCAATCAAAACAGCCGATTCGGCAGCAAAAAGCCCAACCTTTTCTTCTACATAACTAAATACAACATTATAAATACCGGGTGTTTTGGTTTCACGTGTTCTTCCATAGCCCGTTTCCATCCCCGCTAGCGACTGGGTTTCCAAGGCAATGTGTTCAATCACATGCCCCATCCAGGTTCCACGCTCGAGTCGTTGAAAAAAACCGCCTCTTACTTCTTCTGAACAACGGTGTTCTATCATGGTTGGAAACATGGCTTCCAATCGTTCACGAAATCCAGGAATAGTATTGGTAGGCTTTTGTTCCAAATCCTCCAGATCCAAACGCATTTGAATCAATTTCTTTCTGCTGACACTCCAAATGTTTGGACCTCTTAAAGCTTGAACGCTAAGTATTTTCATAAATTATGGAATAGTATTTAATGTAATTTCTGTTTGCTATGCCTGTGTACAGGGCACAAATCGATGTAAGATAAAGCGAAATTTTCTGAAATCAAAGAAAATTCATTTTAAACCTTACCCAGGCCCTCTCAACCTCATCCGCCTTTCAGGCACCTTCTCCGAAGAAGAAGGGAAGCGGAAGTTGTTTTTATAAAGGAGAGGAAGCCATAGGAATAATCCACAATCCCCTCTTGATAAATAAAGGATTATTCCAAATAATATATTGGTTTTAAAGTTATTTTTATGTTATACAATTAAACGCAATTTCACTACTTAAAAAAACTGAACGATGAATCCTAAAGGAAAACTAATCGTAATTGGGGGGGCTGTAGACAAGGGAAGTTTTACAGAAAAGAATTTCGATAAACAAGTAGAAAAAAATCTGAATTTTTTTGAAACAGGAATTTTAAAGCGCTTGATTTTAGAATCTGCTTTAAGAGAAGAATCACAAATTGAGATTATTACTACAGCTTCAAAAATTCCAAAAGAAGTAGGTCCGGAATATGCAAAAGCATTGGAATATTTGGGGGCAAAAAATGTAAGTGTACTTCATATAGAGAATCGTGAAGAGGCAACCGCAGAAGAGAACATTGAAAGAATAAGAAAAGCGGATGTAGTAATATTTACGGGTGGAGACCAACTACGATTGACTTCTATTTTAGGAGGAACAACTATCCATGATTTATTGTTATATAAATATCAAGAAGAGAATTTTATTTTTGCTGGAACTTCTGCAGGAGCCGCAGCAGCTTCCAATAGTATGATTTATCAAGGGTCGAGCAGTGAGGCGTTATTAAAAGGTGAAGTAAAAATCACAAGTGGTTTAGGCTTAATTGATCAAGTAATTATTGACACCCACTTTGTACACAGAGGAAGAATTGGTCGATTATTTCAAGCAGTAGTTAATAATCCGCGAACACTTGGAATTGGCTTGGGCGAAGATACTGGGTTGTTGATTACAAACGGGGCTTCTATGGAAGCGATTGGCTCGGGACTTATTATTTTGGTTGATGGGCGTCATATAAAAGACACCAATTTAACACAAGTAGAAATGGGCAGTCCTATTTCAATAAAAAATCTTGTGGTACATGTGATGAGTAAATACGATCATTACGATTTTGCAAAACATGAAATGACGATTCATTCAGAAAAAACTTCTATTACAAATTTTTAGATAAAATCAATCATGAAGTTAATCATACACGGAGGTTTTTTCAGCGAATCATCACAAAGTTTGGAAACAAAAATTGCGAAACAGAATGCATTAAAACGTGTATTGACAAACTCTTACGACTATTTAAAAACACATACAGCATTGGAAACGGTTGTTCATGCCGTAGAACAATTGGAGGACGATGAATTATTTAATGCCGGAATTGGCTCTCAGATTCAGAGCGATGGCAAAATACGAATGAGTGCTTCCATGATGGATGGAAAAAGTACAAAGTTTAGTGGTGTTATCAATATTGAAAATGTAAAAAATCCAATTCGTGTTGCTGAAAAATTATTTAACACACAAGACAGAGTTTTAGGTGGAGAAGGTGCCACTGTTTTTGCCCGACTAAATAAATTTGATTTTTTCAATCCGGAAATTCCACAACGCAGAAAAGAATACGAATCTAAAATAGGAAGTAAATCATTGGGAACAGTGGGTTGTGTTGCTTTAGATAAAGATGGAAACATTGCGGCTTCTACTTCAACAGGTGGAAAAGGATTCGAAGTCCCGGGAAGAATATCTGATTCAGCGACTACAGCAGGAAATTATGCAAATGCATCTTGCGGAGTAAGTTGTACAGGAATTGGGGAAGATATTGTAAGTGCTTCAGTAGCAACAAAAATTGTTACTCGTGTGAGTGATGGATTTACGATTGAGAAAGCATTTGAAAAAACGTTTGCCGAATTAAAAACGATAGATGGCTTTTGCGGAGCGATTGCCATTGATAACAAAGGGAATATCTACCATTTAGATTCTCATCCGAGTATGGTTTTTGGCAGCTTTGACGGGACTACAGTTAATGTATTCGAATAAATTATTTTTATAAACTCATTTTCTTTTTAAAATTTTTCCAATAGGGTTTACCATAACTGCAAAATATTTCCTCCCCTGCTTTAATGTTTCTGGCGGATACAATACAAACATTGTCCTCCTCATCCAACGATATTTTTGAATTGATTTTATATTTCGTCTTTACAAAACCCATCGCATCGTTTGCATATTTCGCAAAGCACTTCGCCTTCATCGAATCCATGATTCTTCCATCCAGCAAACTAATAAAATAAGCGTCTTCTCCTTTCAAGGAACGAAGTTTTGCTTCCACATTGTTAAGTATTTCGCCCTTAAACAAAGTGATCACCTCATCTTTATAAATAGGAATGGCGGTATAGAGGCCCTTTCCGGAGCCAGAAATTTGCGAATCTTGTATGTATAAATAATCTGTTTCTTTAGCATCAATTTTAAAGCTGATGGAATTCGAATATTTATTTTTATTTATAGTTGATTTCATTTATTAGCAGAAATAAAAAACCCTCACGTTTTTTAACATGAGGGTTTTTTAATGATATTAATTCTAATTATTGAACAATCAATTTTTGAATTTTCACTTCAGCACCTGTATTCATTTTAATGTAATACAATCCTTTAGCGATTTCTTCTAAGTTAATTTGTTTATTGAAAGTACCATTTACATTTTTATCTACAGAAGAGAATACTTCTTTTCCTTGAATATCAACGATAGTGATCACTAACTCTGCAATGTTTGCATTAGCAATAGCGATGTTAAACATTCCCATTGTAGGGTTTGGATAAACCGACAATACATTTGCTGAATTGTTATCAATTCCTGTTGTGCTGATAACAACACAAGCAGAAGTATCAACACATCCATTATCTGTAATTTGTACAGCGTAGCTTCCGTTTGCAGTTGATGTATAAGCCTGATTTGTTTCAGCTGGAGTTAATGCAGCATAAGCAGCATTACAATCTAACCACAAGTAAGTTCCAGTAGCAGAGTTTGCAGTAATTACTGCACCGACAACAGAAGTGGCAACATCTACTGTTGTAACCGTAACTGTTGTAGTCACAGTACTATCACAAGTATTTGCTGCGGTTAAAATATCTGTATATGTTCCAGCTGTTGTGTAAGTGCTGGGACCAACTGTTACAGATCCGCTTCCACAGAAATTAACTGTTTGAGCAGTTGCAATTGCAGCTGGTTCAGTAATAACAACTGAAGCTGTTCCAGCACAAGAATTTGCATCTGTTACAGTATAAGCCATTGTTCCTGCTGCTTGTGTAAATGTTCCTTCACCTGTTAATGCACCTGTTCCACCTGCTGCAGTAATTGTTACAGTTGATGTTCCACCGTTACATAAAATTGCAGTTGTACTTGGAGTCACAACAATTGCAGAAGGTTCTGAAATTGTTTCAGAAGTTGTAGCAATACATCCGTTTGCATCTGTTACAGTATAAACTGTTGTACCTGCTAATTGTGAAAACGTACCGTCATTTGTGTAAGGAGTTGTTCCGCCTGTTGCAACAACTGTTACAGTTGAAGACCCACCATTACATGCTATTGCTGTAGAAGATGAAGTTGCTGCCATTGCAGTTGGTTCAACCACTGTTACAGCAAGTGAAGCTGTACATGCATTCGCATCCGTTACGGTATAAGTAATTGTTCCTGCTGATTGAGTAAATGATCCTACTCCACTATAACCAGGAGTTCCACCTGAAGCAGCGATTGTTACTGTAGAATTTCCACCAGCACATAATACTCCTGTTTCAGAAGGACTAATTACAATTGCAGTTGGTTCAGTAAGTGTTGCACTTGTTGTAGTAACACAACCGTTTGCATCAGTAACAGTATAAACAGTTGTTCCTGATGATTGAGGTAAAGCACCTGTTCCTGTGTAGGTAGGTGTTCCTCCAGTTGCAGTAACCGTTACTGTTCCTGTTCCTCCATTACATAAAATTGATGTTGTAGAATTAGAAGCTACTAATGCTGTTGGTTCTGTAACAACAACTGAAGCTGTTCCGGTACAAGAGTTTGCATCCGTTACAGTATAAACTGTTGTTCCTGCTGATTGAGTAAATGTTCCTTCACCTGTATAACCGGGAGTTCCATCCATAGCTGTAACTGTTACAGTTGATGTTCCACCATTACACAAAATTGGAGTTGAAGATACCATAACCATCACCACAGTTGGTTGTGTTACAACAACTGAAGCTGTTCCAGTACAAGAATTTGCATCCGTTACAGTATAAACTGTTGTTCCTGCTGATTGAGTAAATGTTCCTGTTCCAGTAAGCGCACCCGTTCCACCTGTTGCAGCAATTGTTACAGTAGATGTTCCACCGTTACATAAAATTGCACTTGATGTTGAAGTAACTGCAATTGTTGTAGGCTCAGTGATTGTTCCTGTAGTAGGTGCAGAAGCACATCCTGCAGCATCAGTCACAACGAATGAATAAGGGCCAGCCGGAGCAGACATTGCGCCTGTTCCTGTATATGAAGGAGTTCCGCCTGTTGCTGAAACTGTAACGGTAGACATTCCGCCATTACATGCTACAGGAGTTGTTATTATTGAACTTGCAACCGGCAATGCATTAACTGTTAATGAAACAGCTGCTGTATTTGTACAACCATAAATGTCTGTACCGATTACGTTATAGATTGTTGTTGCTGTTGTTGAAGCAAATGCAACGTTATTAGTCACACCGTTATCCCAAGTATAACTTAATGCACCACCACCATTTAAAGTAACCATTGTTCCTGCACAAACTGTTGAAGCAGATGAGCTAGCTGTAACTGTTGGCAAAGGATTTACAATAACATCAACCGTTAAGCGAGAGCTTGAACAAGTTCCAGCAGTTGCCATTGCATAGAATGCATAAGTTCCAAGCGTGCTGGTGTTTGGTAAAATTGCTGTTCCAACAGATTCGAACGGACTTCCTGTTCCTATTTGAGTTCCGCCTGTTGTAGCATCCCACCATGTAATAGTGGAAGATGGTAGTGTATAAGAAACTACTAATCTGATTTCCGTAAAAGTAGCGTCAACAACACCCGTTCCACCATCATCAAACGTTTCCGTTAAAGTTAATGTTACTAGTCCGCCAGCCAGTGGCAAATTCGGAACGGTAATCGCTGGATCCGGTGTAATTAAACCAGAAGAAGCAAGAGCAGAAATTTGAGTAGCAACTAAGGTTGTAGAACCCGCCAACGCCACTCTGATTTCACTTCTATATGAACCACCAACTGCGGTTGCTCCTATAACTTGCAATTGTGTTCCTGTAATAACAGCTCCAGCAGGTAGTGCAGGAACTGTAATATTAATATTAACTGGAGCTCCAGTAGAAACCAAACTTGTTCCAAAGCTTGCCGTTAATGTTCCAGAAGCAGGAGCTGATGCGTTAATCATTGCTGTAGCTGTTCCTATACAAACATTCAAAGGATTTGATGTTGATGTTGGAGCTGCAGGAACATAAGTATCAATAACTACGGCAATACTATTTGTATTTGACCAGCAAGAAGTAGCTGCATCATACGCTGCAACATAATACGTTCCTGACGCTGAAGCAGTATACGGAGATGCTGCATCTAAAGCGGTGCTAGTACCTGTTGAATTTGTTCCTTGCCAATAATATGTTGTTGTTCCACTTGCTGCTGCAACAGTAATACTTGTATTTAAACAAGAAGGGCTAACTGCTGTTGGTGCAGGCGGCAATGGAGCCACAGGAATATTTGTCACAGTTACTGAGTCAGAAGTTGCAGACCATAAAGCATTTGTAGTATTGTATGTTCTAACATAATAAGTACCATTTAAGAACACCGTATAAGCTCCTAAAACAGGAGTAGCTGTGCTTGTTCCTAAAGCAGTTGTCTGCCAGTACCAAGCATCACCAGCTGCAGGAGCCCCAGCAACCGAAAGATCTGTTCCAGACGCACACGTTGGAATTCCAGCACTTTGTGTTGGTGTTGGAGGAGTTGCAGGAAGATCTACAATGTTAATAAGGTAGTCTTCTGTTTCACCATATCCATAAGAGAAACAAGATGTAATTGCATTTCCAGAACTAGATTCAGCATTTATAATTCTCATTGCTGTTAAACCTAAATTTGCTGTCATTGGAATAGTAATTGTTCCATTCACTACAGTTGCAGGAACACAATTAATAGCTGCTGCTGCTCCGTTGCTATATACTTTTTCGCCAGCATCTGCAAAACTTCCATTTTGGTTTAAATCAATAAAGATTGCTAAACCACTAGTATAATTTGTTACACCACAACTTCCAACAGTAACTGAGATAGAAGTAGGATTTGTTCTTGCAACAGAAGGAGCTGCAGGAGCACCAGCCCCAGACAGATAATTTGCATAACGTGTAACAATTGATCCTGGCCCTGGAGCAGGAGTTGTACAGTTAGAAGTATTATTCAAAGTTCCAAATGTCACATTCGTAATTTCTTCATCAGCGGTGAATGTTGGCATCGAAGAACAATAACAGGTAAAAACAGCATTCATATTCACCAACAAAGGGGTAGATGTAGCTGACATTCCACTTGAAGTACAAGTTACAATACACTGATAGTAAGTTGCTGCTGTTTGAGAAACAGTTGCGGTAGAACTTGTTGACCCAATGTTTGTATAAGTAACGTTATCAGTAGAAGACTGCCATTGATAAGTTAAACCCGTTCCTGTAGATGCACCAGATAATGAAAGAGTAAAGTTTACGGAAGTACAAATACTTGCAGGACCTGAAGTTACACCTGCTGTTGGTGTACCAGAGCAAGCGGCACCTGGAGTAAAATCAAAACGAATATTTGGTCTATTTGTAGTATTTGTATTTGTTGCTGTTGCACAATTACTAGAACCATCCACACGATTATATCTGGTTCCACCAGTAGCCACAGCAGTATAGCGCAATCCACCATATGGACTTGTAAACGGATTAGAACCCGTACAAGTATTTACAACAATGTTTGAAGTTCCATTCCAAACAAAAGGAGTGGTAAGCGCAATCATATCAAAACTACCTGCTGCCTGAACAATAGGTGCATACGTAAAGGCTGGTCTAACATTTGTTAAACCCGCAGCAATATAAGGGTTAGCGGTTGCTTGCAATGTGTGCCCCATATCGATTGTGAAGTTCGCCAAAGAAACAGCTGATTCAGAGATGGAGTAACCAATTGCAGTAATCGAACTTCCTCCTGTCATACCACCAGCCGTTAATTCCGCAGCAGTATAAACTGTTTGAAAATGCTCATAGTTATAATACCTTTCTACTGGATCGGCAACTGTTCCGTTTGTGGTTGTAGTCCCCGTGCCTATAATACACTGAGCTTTAACACCCGTTATTGCCAACACAAAACACAACAACAATGTTGTTATTTGTGTTTTTAGTTTGTAATTATTTTTCATCTTTTTTGTTTTTAATTAATACTACTCTATTTTAAAATACTACTCTATTTATTCTCACTCCTTTTAAAAAATCAGACTGCAAAATTACGCCTTTTATGTAAGAATTTCAACACAAAAAAGACCTAATTAATTAACAATTCGATAAACTCGACAAAAGACTAGGTAAACGGGATGTATAAAAAACAAAAGACTCACGAAATATTCGAGAGTCTTTTATAATCTATTGACAATTCGCTATTTATAATTATACAACAGAATGATGTTTGACTAATAAGCCCTCACATTTTTACCTTCCATATAGTTAATGAAGGATTTATTTACTACTTTATTCCCTCCAGCCGTTGGATAATTGCCGGTAAAATACCAATCACCTTTATGATTTGGAATGGCGTTATGCAATCCTTCTATAGATTGATAAATAATTTCTACTTCAGCATTGATTGTTTCGGGACGAAGCAACTCTGAAATTTTATGAGAAATTTGTTCCGCTGTAAATGGAGCGTATATTTCTTTTACCACATTTACAATTTGTTCCTTAGGAAGATCTTCTTGTGCTTTCGCCTTTTCGTATAATTCGTCCAACAAATTATCTTTAAAATTATCTTTCAACAATTGAACGGCTGCTTGAAAAGCAATAAAGTCGCCCAATTTTGCCATGTCAATTCCATAACAATCGGGATAACGAATTTGTGGTGCTGATGAAACAACTACAATTTTTTTAGGACCTAAACGATCTAATATTTTTAAAATGCTTTGTTTTAAAGTTGTACCTCTAACAATAGAATCATCTACAATTACCAAATTATCTATGCCTTCTTTAATTACGCCATAAGTTGTATCGTAAACGTGAGCCACCATATCATCACGTTGCGAATCGTTGGTAATAAAGGTGCGTAGCTTCGCATCTTTAATTGCAATTTTGTGAACACGTGGACGAATTGAAAGTATTTCACTCAACTCAGGATCGCGAACAGCGCTTCCCATTTGTAAAATCTTGTGTCGCTTTATAGTGTTTGCATAATGATGTAATCCTTCAATTAAACCACCAAAAGCAACTTCAGCTGTATTGGGAATGTATGAGAAAACAGTGTTTTTTAAATCATAGTCAACCGATTTTAAAACAGAAGGTGTAAGTTGGCTTCCTAATTTTTGTCTTTCCTGATAAATATCTGCATCACTTCCGCGAGAGAAATAAATGCGTTCGAACGAGCAAGATGTTTTTTCTAATGGCTCTATGATTTCCTGTTCTCCATATGTTCCATCTTTTTTAATGATGAGTGCATTACCGGGAGCTAATTCTTTTACCTCTGCAATTGGAACATTAAATGCGGTTTGGATAACCGGACGTTCCGAGGCAACTACAACAATTTCATCGTCTGAATAATAAAAAACAGGACGGATGCCATTTGGATCACGCAAAACAAACGCATCACCGTGTCCGAACAAACCTGCCATTGCATAACCACCATCCCACTTTTTGCTTGCATCTCTCAAGATGGTTTGCACATCTAAATTTTCTGCAATCAAAGAAGAAATTTCTGCATTCGAATGTCCTTCTTTTTTATATTTTTTAAATAGTCGTTCATTTTCTTCATCCAAAAAGTGTCCGATTTTTTCCATCACAGTAACCGTATCCGCTTTTTCTTTTGGATGTTGTCCTAATTCTACCAACTGATCAAACAATTCATCTACATTGGTTAGATTAAAATTCCCTGCAACAACTAAATTACGTGTCATCCAATTATTCTGACGCAAAAACGGGTGACAATTTTCAATACTATTTCCACCAAATGTTCCGTAACGCAAATGCCCTAAAAATAATTCTCCGGTGTAAGGGAGATTTTTTTTCAGCCAGGTGGCATCTTGAAATTTTTCAGGATTTTTCTTGTTGATGTCTTCGAATCTAGAATTTATTTTTCCGAAGATTTCTTTTATTGCGGCACTGCCAACTGCTCTTGTTCTGCTAATGTATTTTGTTCCGGGAACTACATCAAATTTAATGTTTGCAACTCCTGCTCCATCCTGCCCACGATTGTGTTGTTTTTCCATAAGCAAGTACAATTTATTAACTCCATAAAGTGGAGTTCCATACTTTTTGATGTAATAATCCAGCGGCTTCAGCAATCGAATCATTGCTATTCCGCACTCATGTTTTATTGCATCGCTCATGAAAAGGGTTGGGTTTTAAGGATACACAAATTTACGATTTTATTTCATTGGTTTGAAATCTTCTGAAAGGATTAGACGGAACGGGGATTTTGATGGATTAATGGAAATTTGGAAACTACTATGTTCTCTAGATATTGTTTTGCCCCGCTGGGGCAATTGAAATATGAATATGATTGTTCTTTTAAAAATAGTTGGCCTCTCTGAGGCCTTTTCAAATTTTTTAATCGAAATATTAGACGTTTGATCACTTTTTCCTAACTAAAAGTACTATTTAACTATGTGTATAAAATTTTATAGGCTGCAATTTCTATCAAAAATAAATCCCGAAGAGCTTGTCAGAACTTCGGGATTTGGATAAAACTAAACATGAAACACTGTTGTGCTACTCCTTCACAACAACAAGCTTTTTGCAATATAATTGTAGTCGGGAGACTATCAATTAATATTACAATACAAATATGGGGTATAAAAAAGCAGATTGCAAACAAAAAAATCCTCAAAATAAGACTTCGAGGAGGGATTATGCCTTTTCTGAAGCCCCATTTTAAAATACGTTTTGGCTTTAAAACTCAACATTAACAGCTATAAAGTCGAATTTTGTTGCTTTTGTTATGTATGCATATTATTAAGTTTTCGAAGGCTGTTTTGGGGATAAAAAGAATGCTTTTTAAAAATTGACTATTTTGATTAAGTAAAGCAAAAAAAGTTAGACTTTCTGCTTTCAAGTGATATATTTGTATATCCCCATTCAATTAACGTTAGAATAAGTATGTCATCAATAAACCATTTGCATCAGCTTATCAAATCTTTATCGGCCCCAGAAAAAGGCTATATAAAGAAGCATGCTATGCTACACGTTATTGGAGGGCAAAATAAATACATTAAGATTTTTGATGCCATCGACAAACAAAAGGTATACGATGAAAAAGAGATTATTCGAAAATTTAAAGGGGAACCTACACTTAACAATTTTGCTGTAGCTAAAAACTATCTTTTCAAATTCATTTTAAAATCATTGGAATCATATAACAACAATGTAAAAAGTGAATTAAGAAGTTCGTTAAATCAAATAGAAATTCTTTACAATAAAAATCTTCCTGCTGTTGCTAAAAAAATGATTCTGAAAGCAAAAGCGACTGCTCTTGAACATGAACTTTATGAATTTATGGAATCTCTAATCGATTGGGAAATCATTTTATTAGTGGAAGAAGCTACTCCGGAAAATTATTTGAATCTGGTAAACAAATATTTTGAAGAGTTATACGAATCAATCGAAAAGAAAAAAATTATTATCGGATACAAACACCTCTATCAAAAATTGCGAGCAAAAGCTTTATATACTGGTCTGGCTCGTAACGATGAAGATGTTCTTGCCTTTCAAAAAATTGCCGATGAAGACAGCAACAATGACAAAAGCTTACTCAACACCTTTAATGCGCAGTACTATCGCAATTTAATGCAGGCTAATTTTTTATTTACGATAAATGAGCAAGGACAAGCAAATAAAATTTTAAAGAAAACGGTTGATCTGTTAGACCAAAACAAACACATGGTCGAGTTAAAACCGTTTACTTATTTAGGACTGTTGAGAAACAAAGCTGTAAACGAGCTTTCGTTAATGTTGTATAGCGACTTGTTCGACACATTAGAGCGCATGGATCGTTTTGTTGAACAATATGGTCAGCTGAATAGAAATTTTGAATTGCTTACAGAAAATTTAAAATTGTTTGTTTACATCCCAACCGGGCAATTTGATAAGGCATTAGAAATTGCAAACAAAGTTGAAAAAATATATGGACAACTTCCACAAACAAAAAGTTTACAAAAAGAAAAACAGTTGCATCATTACGCTTTGGCTTATATCTACATTGGTTTAGGCGAATACAAACTAGCAAACCAAAACATCAACTTGCTTTTACACAATACCGATTTGGATTTCCGTAGTGATTTATTTTGTTTCGCACACATTTTGAGTTTGATTATTTACTTTGAAATGAATGAAGAAGACTTGATGGAAAAACGTATTCGTTCTACTTACCGCTTGTTGATGAAACGTAATAAACTTTATAATTATGAAAAGCAGATTATTGCTTTCTTCAAAGATTTACAAAACAAAGTTCGCACACCAGCAGAACTCACTGCAGATTTTATTCAAATGAAGGATAGTATTGAGGGGCTTACCACAAACAAAGTGGAAAGAAATGCTTTGAATTTATTCGATTTAATTTCTTGGCTAGAAAGTAAAATTGAAAAGAAAAGTTTTATGGAAATAAAGCAGAAAAAATTTAATCAATTGATGGCGAATGAGGCTAGTAGTGCGCATATGCATTAGTTGATGTGCTGATTTTTGATATGCTGATGTGCAGATTCTGCAATCTAACTAAAAAATGAAAAAAATTCTCCCTACTCTCTTAGCAATTTGGATGTTCTCCTCCTGCTCTTCCTCAGATAGTCAAGAGCACAGTAACAGTTCAATTGACTTTAAAACCTTTGAAACACCAATTCCTTATACTGGTGATTGGATTTGTGAAGATTACTTTAACAGCATACAAGAATATAAATCTCCGAAGAAGGCACAAGACAATAGTGTTTTTATTCGTATTCCGGATAAAACTCTTAAGCCTACTATGATGATTTATAACTTCCACGAAGGGGGATCACCACTCACAATCCTAAAAAAAGAGAATGTTTTTCAAATATGGGAAACACAAGACGACACGTTATACCAGTTTTTTAATGTTATTGAATTTGTCTCCAAAAACAAAATAAAAATAGGAGAACACAATTTTATTAAAGTAAATTCTGCTAAAGCAAATGGTGACATTAGAATATTGGAGGAAATGCTCTTTAGACACGAATATATAAACAACGCGACCAAAGATATAATTGAATTCAGGAATACTGGTGAGTTAATTGGCTTAGGTTCATATACCTTTTACAAGCCGAACTATGACTATTATGATCAAGGATTGCAAGTAGACCAAGTTGGCTTAGGAAAGACTGAAGACGACATTGAATGGTTTGGGTTCAAATTTCAAGACGGAGCATTAGAACTATATAAATTGAAATGTGTTGAGTTCGACAGCACCTCAAAGAATTGTGGGGTTGTTGTACTCGGAGAATTGACTTATAAACTTTGGCAGAAAAAATAAACAGACCCTACAAAAACTTCTCCTTCTTCAAATTAAGCCATTGCAAAGCCGCTCCGTTTAATAGCAATTCTTTTACTTCACGTTCGTAAGGCATTTCTTTGATGAGTTTTCCGGGCTCTAATTCTCCGAGTGGAAAAGGATAATCTGTTCCCAGTGCAACTTTATCAGCACCAAACATTCCTACTACATAATCCAACATTTGATCATCGTGTACCAAACTATCAATCCAAAATTTTCCTAAATATTCGCGAGGGTTTACGTTATTGTCAACGGCAACTAAATCGGGGCGACAATTAAATCCGTGTTCGATACGGCCAATTGTTGATGGAAAAGAACCTCCACCGTGTGCAAATGCAACTCTTAAGTTTGGAAGTTTTTCAAATATTCCTCCAAAAATCATGGAACAAATTGCGAGAGATGTTTCTGCTGGCATTCCTACCAGCCAAGGCAGCCAATACTTTTGCATTTTATCTTGTCCCATCATGTCCCAAGGATGAACAAAAACTGCCATGTCTAATTTTTCACAAGCTTCAAATACAGGAAATAAATTTGCATCGTTTAAATTCCAATCGTTCACATGAGAACCAATTTGAACACCTGCTAATCCAATTTCCTTGCAGCGTTTTAATTCTTGTATAGCCAGTTCTGGAGATTGTAATGGAATAGTTCCTAAACCAACGAATCGTTTTGGAAAACGTTTTACAATGTCGGCAATGTGGTCGTTTAGAAAAACAGAAAGTTCCAAACAATCTTGCGGTTTTGCCCAATAGCTGAACATCACAGGAACAGTTGAAAGCACTTGAACATCTACGTGATGGTGGTCGCATTCGGTCATCCGTTTTTCAGCGCTCCAGCAATTGTCTTCCACTTCTCTGAAAAATTTTCCATCATCCAGGATCATGTTTGCACAACATGGCTTATGATGCTGTAATTGCACAAATCCTCCGTAACCAAATTTTTCTTTCCAGTTTGGAATGTTCTCAGGGAGAATGTGAGTGTGTATGTCGATTGTGAGGATTTTTGCCATTGTGATTTTCTTCTTAATTTTGTTTTGTCTTCGCAACATTCATCCTCTATTCCTCCCCCTGCCCCCTCGGAGAGGGGGATATGCGAAGATTTATTATTTACATAAAAACGCTCCAACTACTTTTTCTGCTTCTGTAAATGCATGTTCCAAAGTATCATTCAAAATTATTTTATCAAATTGATCGGCTGTTTGTAATTCTACTTCTGCTTTTCCTAGTCTGCGGGCAATACTTTCTGGTGTTTCTGTCTCGCGCATTTTTAATCGTGCTTCTAAATGTGCAATACTTGGTGGCATCACAAAAATGGCCAAGGCTTGATCTCCAAATTGTTTTTTTAAATTTAATCCGCCAACTACATCCATATCAAAAATAATGTGGTGTCCTTTTTTCCAGATGCGTTCGATTTCTGCATTTAATGTTCCATAGAAATTATCTTTATAAACTTCTTCCCACTCTACAAATTCTTCTGCCTCAATTTTCTTTTTAAACTCATCAACCGAAATAAAATAATAATCAACGCCATGTGTTTCATCTTTACGCATTGGTCGACTTGTGGCAGAAACAGAAAATTCCAATTGAGGAATTTTCTTGAGCAAGTGATGCACAATGGTTGTTTTACCTGCTCCGGAAGGTGCTGAAAATATGATGAGTTTCCCTTTCACTTCTTGTTTAAATATCTTTTGGTTTGCGACTTACTTATGTTCTTTAACTTGCCTTATCAACACACCCCTGCTCTCGAGAGGGGAATTAATACTGCTCACATTATTCAATCAACCTCTTATGATAGTATTCGTTGTCATTCTGAGCGGAGTCGAAGAGCGTTTTTAATTCGTTATTCGTAACCTACAACACGTTTAACAATTGTTCTTTTATTTTTTCCAATTCGTCTTTCATTTGTACAACTACTTTTTGCACTGAAGCATCATTTGCTTTTGAGCCGATGGTGTTTATCTCTCTTCCAATTTCTTGAGAAATGAAACCAAGTTTTCTTCCACTTCCTGCTTCTTTCATTGTATTCAAAAAATAATCGATGTGGGTTTTTAAACGCAATTTTTCTTCTGTGATGTCAAGCTTTTCAATATAATAAACCAATTCCTGTTCAAAACGATTTTGGTCAATTTTTTCTTTTTCAATTACTTCGGACAAACTGTTTTTTATTCTTGAACGAATATTCTCTACACGAGCTGCATCCATCTTCACTACTTCAACCAATAAATTATCAATCAATCCAATTCTAGTATTAAATTCATTTGCTAATGTTTTTCCTTCATCGCTTCTAAATTTTTGAAATGCATCAATGGCTTTATCTACAGTTGCTTTAATTTGTTTCCATTCTGCTTCATCCAACTCTACCACTTCCCTTTCCGCTTTCATCACATCCGGCATTTTTACCACCAAGGATAATAAATTTTGATTGGATTCACCTAATTCTTCCGACAAAGATTTTAGTTCTTTGTAATATGTTTTTGCCAATGTTTTATTTATCGCAACAGGAAGTGAATCCTGACTTGCTTCTGTGAAAACGGTTATGTCTACTTTTCCTCGTTCAATCTGTTTAGAGATATCCGTTCGTAATTCCAATTCCTTTTCTTTATAGAGATAAGGAAGTCGTAAATTCAAATCCAGTTGTTTGCTGTTAAGTGAGCGTACTTCAACTGTTACTTTTTTTCCAGGAATTTCGGCAGTTGCTTTTCCGAATCCGGTCATTGATTTCATTTGCATAGAATATTGTTATAGGTAAAGCAAATGTAGTGTTTTTTTGTGTTCTCAAAAAGCGAAAAAAATCTAACTATAAATTAAAAATTATTGCCTTTTTGCTCGCAGATCACGCAGATTACCGCAGATTTTAAAATCGGGCAACCAGAAGTTCAAAAAACTATAATTTGAAACATTTATTCTCCTTCCTTTGTCTTTTTAAACGGCATGCTAACAAGATAAACACCAAAAACAATGAGGACGGCAGCAGTAATTTTTCTTAAATCGAGGGTATCATTTCTGTAAACGAAAATGGCAAATAAAGTTGCCAAAAAGGGCTGCAAATAAATATAAATACTAACGATAGAAGGACTCAATGCGCGTAAAGCGTAAGTATTTAAAACATAGGCGAAGAAAGTTGTTGCAACAACAACAAACAATATATCATACCAAATTACGGGAGGAAGTTCTTCCCATTTCACTTCTGTAAATTCTTTAAATCCGAAAGGCAGAACATATAAAAAGCCAAAAAGAAAAACCCACTTTACGATAGTGAACGTGTTGTATTTATGCATAAGTGGTTTTACCAATACAAGATACAGTGCCCATGAAATGGAATTGATAAGTATCATTACATCTCCTGTAATTGTTTCGGAGCCGAATGAAAATGATTTATTGAATAACAAAAGCAACATTGCTCCTGCAATTCCGAATCCAATTCCAACTAATTTATTGACTGAAATTCTTTCTTTCAAAACAGTGGCAGCAATTAACAAAACCACAATGGGATTTGAAATCATGATAATGGATGCATTGATTGGAGTGGTGATACTTAATCCTTTTAAAAACAAAAGTTGATTACAGGCTACACCAAATACTGCTAATAGTGCAAAACGGGGCAAATCTTTTTTATCAATTTTTTCTCTGATAAAAAGTGAGCTGACTATCCAAAATAAAATCAAAGCGCCTCCTACACGCATCAGTACAAATGCGAAAGGTTGCACGTGCGTGGGCATTACTTCTTTTGCAATGGAATAGTTGGCTCCGTAAATTAAATTTACTGCAATTAATGCGAGGTGGGCTTGAAGGATTTTATTCATAAACTCTATTGCACTCCTTTCCTTCGACTCCGCTCAGGATGACGGAGACAATGATTGTTGAACACAAAAAGATTACACCGTGTCATTTGAGATTATAATTCAGCTTTTACTGTTGCGATTGTATTTTTAGAATTGCCGACAAATATTTTGTCTTTGATGATAATTACGGGGCGTTTCAAAAATGTGTATTCTTCCAAAATGTATTTTTTGTAATTGTCTTCCGTCAATTTCTTTTTATCCAAACCCAAAGCACGGTACTTTAATGCAACGCGACTAAATAATGCCTCGTAACTTCCTGCCATCTTTTTCATTTCGGATAATTGAGAAGCAGTAATTTTCTCCGTTTTGATATCCTGAAACTCGAATTTCTTCGTTTTTAATCCGAGCTCCGTAATGATACGAGTGCAAGTTGAGCACGAACTTAGGTAGTAGATTTTTTTCATTTGGTTATTCTTTAGATAAAGTGCGCAAAATTAACATTCGTGAGACACACCCCTTGCCCCTCTCTAGAGGGAAATACATCTTAGTAACGATAAATTATTACACAGACTCGTAATCCTTTATAATCACGAGCGAAGCCGAGGGATTACTCTACAGCGCTTAGCTTAATCATATTTGCTTTCCCCATTTCACTCAATGGAATACTTGCAATGTTAATTACCAAATCGTTTAATTTTACTTTACCACTTTTCTTCAAAATAAATTTAATGTCGGCAATTGTATGATCGGTGCTGATATTTTTATCGTAATAAAATCCACGCACTCCCCAAACTAAATTTAGTGTTGTTAGAATATCGTAGTTGTCGGTAAAAACAAAAATATTTGCTTTTGGACGATGACTAGCCAATTTAAAAGCCGTGTATCCCGAATGCGTCATGGTTACAATTGCTGCGGCACCCGTGCGTTCCGCCATTTTTGCAGCTGTATAACAAATCGAATCAGAAACAAAACGTTCGTTGCGCAAATCTACTGCAGGTGCTTCACTGTCTCTGTTATAAATATCACTATTCGCTTCTACGAAGTCGATAATTTTTGTCATAGCTTCTACTACTTTAGCAGGATGATTTCCCACAGAAGTTTCTCCACTTAACATTACTGCATCGGCACCATCCATCACACTATTCGCCACATCGTTCACTTCTGCACGAGAAGGGCTAATGTTTGTAATCATGCTTTCCATCATTTGTGTAGCAATGATTACAGGCTTAGATGCTTCCAAACATTTACGCACCAACATTTTTTGAATCACTGGAACTTCCTGCATTGGAACCTCAACACCCAAATCGCCACGAGCAACCATAATTGCATCTGTTTCTTTAATAATGTTATCGATATCTGCAACCGCTTCTGGTTTTTCAATTTTAGCTACTACTTTCGTTCTAACATTGTGATCAAAATTTTGAATTAAATGTTTTAACTCAATAATATCTGCTGCAGAACGAACAAATGAAAGCCCAACCCAATCCACACGTTGCATTAATGCAAAATCCAAATCTTTTAAATCTTTTTCTGTCAAACAAGGCAAAGAAATTTTTGTGTTGGGCAAGTTCACTCCTTTTTTAGAAGACAAAATTCCACCATGACTCACCACTGCTTTTACTTCATCTTTTCCATTTGTAGAAATTACCGTAAGTAAAAGTTTTCCATCATCAATTAAAATATTTTCTCCTACTTTTACATCTTTAGGAAATTGCGGATAAGTAATGTATAATCGTTCGGCTGTTCCTTCACACTCAACAGTAGTAATGATTACTTCTTTTCCAGCAACCAGTTCCACACCATTGTCTTTCACAACTCCAATGCGTAATTTCGGTCCTTGCAAATCGGCAAGAATAGCGGTGTGTGTGCCTAATTTTTTATTGATAGCACGAATATTTTTTATTTGCTCCAACACCACATCATACGAACCATGTGAAAAATTGATTCTACACACATCCGCTCCTGCGTTAATCATTTCTTCGATCACTTCTACCGATGACGATGCTGGCCCAAGTGTTGCAACAATTTTTGTTCTTTTCATAATTATATTTTATTCAATTTTATAATATTAAATTCTGTTTTGATTTTAGGGCATTTACGTCAACTCTAAAAGCTGTTTGCACTAAATTGCTTTCTTTTATTAGTTTAATCATCTCCATCACTTTTTCATTTTCAATTTCTCCACGGATAATAAAAAAATAATCCACTTGTTTTTGTTCGGGAATCAACATTCCTTTTTCGCTTCTGTTGGCAATAATGAAATACTCCATAAACTCATCGGGCTGCTCAAAACAAAACAAAGAAAAATGTGAAAGTTCCTCTTGTTTTTTATCTTTTATCTCAAGAGCATCGGTTTTAATTAAGTTTAATCCCAATTGATTATTGATTGCCCAACAAATACGATAATCTTTTTCGTGTGATGAAATTCCAATCAACACAAAATCGTAATCATATTCTATTTCAAGGGTATACTTTCCCAAAATGCTTTTTTAAAACTATTGTAAATTTATAAATCTAAAATGAAGAATGCTTGTAAAATGGAATTATTTTTATCCCTCGGTTGCGCTCAGGATGACAACTGATTAAATTTTTATACTCCTAACACGCTACACGCCAGTTCTGCGACCAATTGTTCAGCTCTTTTTTTAGAAAAATGTTGCGCTTTTCCAATCACTTGATTATCCACAACAATTTGTATACTGAAAAGCTTATCGTCCGAAGTTGCGCCATCTACAATTGTTTCGAAGCGGAATTCCTTTTTTTCTTTTTGCGCCCACTCAATTAACTTACTTTTAAAATCCACTTCTTTGGTTTCTACAACATCCATGTCGATGTGAACATTTACAATCCGAGTAAGAATAAATTGTTGAGCAAACTTGTATCCTTTGTCCAGATAAATAGCCCCAATCAAGGCTTCGTAAGCATCTCCATTGATGGAACTGGATTTATTATTTGCGTGTCTATCGTTATTCACTTCCAAAAAAGTATTCAATCCTAATTTCATCGCAAGCTGATTGTGTTGCTGACGGCTCACCATTTTCGAACGCATCTTTGTCAAAAACCCTTCGTCTTTAAATGGAAATTTTTTAAATAGATAATCCGCTACCACTGTTCCAATCACCGAATCGCCAAGAAATTCCAAGCGTTCGTTACTATCTTTTACTCCATTTCTAATTAGTTGTGCTGCGGAGCTGTGTCGAAAAGCTAATTTGTAAACAGAAATATTAGTTGGATAAAAACCAAGAACATTAAAAAGTGATTCGTGTAATTTTTTGTCGGGTGAAAAATAAACCCTGAGAGATTTGGTAAATTTTGCCAAGAGAATTTAGGCTGTATATTTTTTTACAATTACAGAAGCATTGTGTCCGCCAAAACCAAAAGTGTTACTTAAAGCAGCACGCACAACACGTTTTTGAGCTGTATGGAATGTCAAATTCAACTTATTATCCAAAGCCGGATCATCATTAAAGTGATTAATGGTTGGAGGAATAATATCATTTTGACAAGCCAAAACACAAGCAATTGCTTCAATAGCACCTGCAGCACCCAGTAAATGTCCAGTCATTGATTTAGTAGAACTGATATTCAATTTATAAGCATGTTCACCGAACACCCCAAGAATTGCTTTTGTTTCTGCGATATCACCCAAAGGAGTTGAAGTTCCATGTACGTTTACATAATCAATATCTTCCGGTTTCATTTCAGCATCTTGCAAAGCGTTACGCATAACATTTATAGCACCTAATCCTTCGGGATGAGGAGCAGTAATGTGATTTGCATCAGCGGTCATTCCACCACCAACAACTTCAGCATAAATTTTTGCTCCACGCTTTAAAGCATGTTCCAATTCTTCAAGAATTAAACAACCTGCACCTTCACCTAAAACAAATCCATCGCGATCCACATCAAATGGACGAGAGGCAGTTTGAGGAGAATCGTTACGAGTAGAAAGTGCATGCATAGCGTTGAATCCGCCAATACCTGCTTCACATACTGCAGCTTCAGAACCACCTGTTACAATAATATCCGCTTTACCCAATTTGATATAGGTATGTGCATCAATTAAAGCATTGGTAGAAGAAGCGCAAGCAGAAACGGTAGTAAAGTTAGGCCCACGCATTCCGAAACGGATAGAGATGTGTCCTGAACAAATATCAGCAATCATTTTAGGAATGAAGAAAGGATTGAAACGCGGAGTTCCATCACCTTTAGCATAAGCAAAACATTCGTCTTGAAAAGTTTGTAATCCTCCGATTCCTGAACCCCAAATAACTCCTGCTCTATCTTTATCAAAGGCATTTTCTCCATCTAATCCGGCATCTTTAACAGCCTGAATAGCGGAACATAAACCATACTGAGAAAAGACGTCTATCTTGCGGGCTTCTTTACGATCGAGGTAATCTTCAGGATTAAATCCTTTTACTTCGCAAGCAAATTGAGTTTTGAACTTAGAAGCATCAAAACGAGTAATAGGAGCAGCTCCGCTAACACCATTCAGAAGATTATTCCAAAAATCGGAAACATTGTTTCCAAGAGGTGTGATAGCGCCAAGACCTGTTACTACTACTCGTCTAAACTTCATTAAATAAATCTTATGAGAGAATTATTTTGCGTTTGCTTCGATGTAAGCAATTGCATCACCTACTGTACCAATCTTTTCAGCTTGGTCATCAGGGATGGCGATGTTGAATTCTTTTTCAAATTCCATGATCAATTCTACAGTATCTAAAGAATCTGCTCCTAGATCATTTGTAAAGCTTGCTGTTGGTGTTACTTCTTTCTCGTCTACACCTAATTTATCAACGATGATAGCTTTTACTTTTGTTGCAATGTCTGACATTTTTTTAAATGTTTTTTGGTTAATTTAGGGTGCAAAGATATAGTTATATGCATAATTACAAAAAAATATGGTGATTATTCATAAAAAACCTCTATTTGTTTCAACGTTTTTCTCTTTAAATCAGGTACTTGCGTGTCTTTTGCAAGGTATCCAAGGGGTATAAGCAAAAAAGGGCGCTCATTTTCAGGTCTGTTAAGCACTTTTGTCAAGAAATTCATCGGGCTTGGCGTGTGAGTAAGGGCTACGAGACCAGCATGGTGAATTGCAGCTAATAAAAAGCCCGTTGCAATCCCAACCGACTCCGTTACATAATAATTATTTTTCTTCTTATTATCTACAAATTCATAGGCTCTTTTTAATACAATTATTAATGCAGGAGCCTCCTCTAAAAACGGTTTTTCCCAATTTGTTCCTAAAGGAGCTAAATCTTCCAGCCATTCATCTGTCATTCTACCATTATAACTATCGTATTCTTCCTTTTCTGCTGCTGCACGAATTTGCTTTTTGAGCTCAGGATTGGTGACAACACAAAATGTCCAAGGCTGCTTGTGTGCCCCTGAAGGGGCTGTAGATGCAGCCAAAAGAATGTTTTCAATCACTTTTTTAGGAATGGGCTTATCGGAAAAATCCCTCACCGTTCTTCGCGTATCCAACCAATTAAAAAACTCTTTGCTACGCTGCAGCATTTCAACATCGGTATAAGATTCTTTTGTGTATGCTATATAAGGATATGTTTTTTCCATTTTAAATATTGCTTTTTGTAAAAGTAGTACTTTTGTAGCATGATTAAAAATGTTGCCATTTTTGCTTCGGGTGAAGGAACCAATGCTCAAACGATTATCGATTATTTTAAGGAATCAAAAAATATCAAAATTGCATTGGTGGTTTCTAATAAATCAACAGCAAATGTTTTAGTTCGTGCAAAAAAAAGCAACATTCCAATATTGATTCTAGATCGGACTACTTTTTTTGAAACAAATGAGGTAATTGAGCTACTCAAAAATGCTCAAATAGATTTAATTTTGCTTGCCGGATTTTTATGGATTATTCCGGAAAATTTAATAAAAGCATTTCCCAATAAGATTGTAAATATCCATCCTTCGTTATTACCAAAGTTTGGTGGAAAAGGAATGTACGGGTTGAATGTTCACAAAGCAGTAGTTGAATCGAAAGAAAAAGAAAGCGGAATTACTATTCATTTTGTGAATGAAGAATACGATAAAGGAAAAATAATTTCACAACATAAATGTGTTGTTTCAGAAAATGATACTGCAGAGACCTTAGCAGATAAAATTCAAATTTTGGAACATCAGAATTTTGCGAAGACTATTGAGAGATTGTTGTGCTGAAATTTTCAACACAGAGAGCACTGAGTAAAAAAGAGTTTCACAGAGAAATAAAAAAATATATAACCCATGAATTTTAATTTTAAAGAAATAGCAACACTGTCGATGATATTATTTGCAGTGATAGATGTAGTTGGCTCCTTGCCAATACTCCTCGATTTACAAAGTAAGGTTGGAAAAATACAATCTGAAAAAGCTACACTAGTTTCAGGTGTGATAATGATTGTGTTTATGTTTGTTGGAGAACAAATTTTAAACCTGATTGGAATTGATGTGAGCTCATTTGCTATTGCGGGTTCATTTATTATTTTCTTTTTGGCACTGGAAATGATTTTGGGGATAAAGTTCTACAAAGAAGAAACAGCAGCAACAGCATCCGTTGTTCCTATTGCATTTCCATTGATTGCTGGAACAGGAACATTAACAACTTTGCTTTCATTGCGTGCAGAATACGTTCATATAGAAAACATCATTGTTGCTATATTAATCAACTTGATTGTTGTTTATATCGTTCTTAAAAACACACATCGTTTAGAAAAAATATTGGGTGTTGGGGGAATAAATATTTTAAGAAAAGTATTTGGGATTATCCTTTTGGCAATTGCGGTGAAGTTGTTTCGAACGCATGCTGGTATTTGATGTGCTGATGTGTCGATTTCTGATGTGCTGATTTTGCATGCTAACAAATTTCCAATCTTACAATTTTCAATTATTCAATCCAATGATTAAAATATACACAGATGGCGCTTCTCGTGGGAACCCTGGTCCTGGCGGATTTGGGGTGGTGATGCTTGCCGGCACTCATCGCAAAGAAATTTCAGAAGGATTTAAATTAACCACCAACAACCGCATGGAATTGTTGAGTGTAATTGTTGCATTAGAGTCATTAAAAAAAGAAGAGACAGAAGCAACTGTTTATTCCGATTCAAAATATGTGGTGGATTCAGTTGAATTAAAATGGGTGTTTGGTTGGGAAAAGAAAAACTTCAAAGACAAAAAAAATCCTGATTTGTGGATGCGTTTTTTAAAAATATACCGTAAACACAAAATAAAATTTGTTTGGGTAAAAGGACATGCATCCAATGTGGAAAATAACCGATGTGATGAATTGGCTGTGGAAGCAGCGTTGGGTGGAGGGTTGAAAGTTGATAAAGGGTACGAAGAAGAAAAAAATAAAGAGAATACAAAATTATTATAACCATATTTTCAATATTATTGGATTTGATTCCAAATTTATTGCGTTTTATTTGGATTTGATTCCAAATTTATTGTATTTTTAAGTAACCAACTTCACAATGTCAAAAGCAATAAATTCAATATAAATGAATTATAAGAATGCAGAACCTCTATATTTACTGTTAAATAAGATTAAACGAAATTAAATCCGCCTTATGAAAAAATTACTAAATACCATTTTATTTATTTTTCTATTTATAGGAATTCTAAAAAATTCAACAGCTCAAGTTATGAAGACAGACAAAGAGATCTTTTCTGTGGAAGGAGCATATAATTTTATCATTCTAAAAAAAGACATCAAAACCCAGAAAGTCCTTTCAAGGGTTGAAACAAAAATTCCAGATAAGAGCCAAAAGGAGATGTTTTATCCTGGTTCAAATTTTGCCAATTTTGAACTGATAGGAGAAAACATCGTTATTGTATATGATGTATGGCAAAAAGAAACAGGTACCAAAGACTGTTCAATAAAAACACTGAATATAAAAACAAACAAATTTAGCCAAGCGAAATTAGTATATTCAACTAAGGTGAATTCTGTATATAGTTCTAATGAAATAATTTACAAGCCAATATATTCACCCGACAAATCTAAACTGGCTATTTTAAAAGATAATATTTCACCAAGCTATGATATAGATCCAGAAATCACTATTTATGATACAAAATCTTTCAGTATTCTTTCTACAAAAAAATTGAGTTCGAAATTCGAAGGTCAAAAAAGAGTCATTAATCAAAATTACACACTTGATAATGAAGGAAACATTGCTCTTACTTTTAGCCTTTTGAATGAAAAAACGAAAATAACAACTAAAAGTTATTCTGCTGAAATACCACTTAAAGACACCGACATGAAAAACATTAAAGAGGTTGTTGAAGGAGTCGCTACTAATGATGATGGTGTTGATCAAAAGGCGCATGGAAGATTTTATAAAAATTTACAAGATTACGCAGATAATAAATTCATTGCTGGTTATCGGGTAAAAAACAAAACCTACTATTATGTTGCCTTTTCAGGGGAAACTTTTGACCTAATTGATGATAAAGGAGAATTAAAACAAACAAAAGTATCTGATTTTCCAAGTGAATTGTTTAGTTACAAATCGAGTGATTTCTCTAATTTTTATCTAATACGATCTTACAAAGGGAAAGCCTACATTTTTCTTTATGCCGGAAAACTTTGTTACTATGCTGAATATGGAAACCAGGCGATAAGGTTTTATTCTGAAGGGACTGATGGCGAATTGAAAAAATTTAAAGAAAGCATTTTAGAAAAGTATTTAAAAGAAAATGGTCTATTTGAAGATTACAGAAAAGACAAACCTAAGAGGGAAATGAAAGATGATGTAAACGACTATTTTAATAAAACAATAAGCTGGCAAATTAAATATTTTGAACTTTTAAATACTAAAATGTAAGTTAGAATTAATTAAAAAAAAGCGAAGGAAAATTTTTTCGCTTTTTTTATTCTCTTTAATCAGACAAAACCCTACAAACTCCCTGTTCTTCCACCATCAACAGGAACATTAATTCCGGTAATGTAAGAAGCAGCAGGTGAAGCTAAAAATGCAACCGCATTAGCAACTTCTGAAGGTTCAGCAAAACGACCCAATGGAATTTCACTTTCCATTTCGTTTTTAATTTCGTTTAATGATTCGCCTGTATTTTTAGATTTGTTTTCAATGATGGCACTTAATCGTCCGGTTAAAGTTGCTCCTGGAAGCACATTGTTTACGGTAATTCCATAAGATGCAACTTCATTTGCCAATGTTTTGCTCCAATTGGCAACTGCTGCACGAATGGTATTTGATACGCCTAAATTTTTCAAAGGCGCTTTCACTGAGGTACTGATGATATTTATAATTCGGCCATATTGTGCCTTTTTCATTCCTTCAATTAAAGCTTGAACTAAAATATGATTGCAAACCAAATGATTATTAAAAGCCTGTAAAAATTCATCCACTTTCGCGTTTTGAATCAATCCGCTTGGAGGCCCACCCGTATTGTTTACCAATATGTGAATTGCTCCTTGCGTTGCAACGAAACTATCCAACTTTTCTTTTAACTGATTGGATTGTTGAAAATCAGCAACTAGGAAATTATGTTTTTGTCCTTTGGAAACATCCAGATCTTTCATTGCTATTTTTAATGATTCTTCGTTGCGAGCAAGCAAAACAATATTTGCTCCAAGCAGGGCCAATTCGATTGCTGCTGCTTTTCCAATGCCTTGTGTGCTTCCGCAAACCATGGCAGTTTTTCCTGATAGATCTAAATTCATAGGGTAAAGTTACTAAATTTTTCTTTGCTCTTCCCTGCCTACCAACTGGCAGATCTGCGCCTTCTCCGCGGGCTCTGCAGTTAAAAATCAGAATGGTTTTCCGTGGGTGGATTTTACTACCGCATTTCTTAAAAACGGTGTTGCTTTTAAAATAGAGATCGCCACATTTGTCATGGAAGTATTTTTTAAAAGCTTTTGCAGAGATTCGGAAAGATTTACTCTGCTCTTGAATTGTTTTTTCCAAAAATCATTGTATTTCTTTTCTAATTGCACTCGCGTAATTTTCTCATTAAAATAACTCCCAAGTAGTTTATTCAGTTCGTTAGAGCTTCTCATCGCCATACTCATTCCGTTTCCGCTCAATGGTGCAATATTTCCAGCTGTATCTCCTGCCATTAAAATATTATTTTCTACTGCACTTTTGAAACCGATCTTAATCTGTGAAATTGCCAAGGGTTCTTCAAATAAAAATTTAGCTTTTGTAAAATACGTTTTCAGAAATGGGTTTTTAAACAACACTTCCTGCTCCATTTTTTTAATGTCTCCGTTATAATTTTTAAGGTTCTCCGAATCGGTTAAATAGCAAAGACAATATCTGTTGTCTTCTATCTTGGAAATGCCGCAATAGCCGTTTTTAAAATTATGAAGTTCGATCAGGTCAGCGGGGAAATCAATGCATACATGATATTTTATGCCAACATAATTTCTTCCTCTTTCTGCTTTCGACAAACTCATGGCAGGCTTTACTGTAGCAGGCACGCGCCTTAATTTATTATCGAGGTTGCTTTTTTTGCCCCAGGCTCCGACACAAATTTCTGAAGTAAAACTTCCTTTTGATGAATCGATTGTAAATTGCTGTTGTTCAAACTTCACATCATTCACTCTGCAATCATCTAATAAAGTAACTCCTCTTTTCTTTGCAATATCGGCTAATTTAGAATCTAATAAATATCTGCTGATTCCGAAGCCTCCAAGATCCAATTTATGTTTTAATAATTTTCCGGAGGGGGATGAAATTTGTAAACGATTAATTTTAGGTAAATTCAATTCGGATAAATTCAATCCTAATCGTTCCAAAAAATTCCAGGATTCCATCGAGATGTATTCACCACACACTTTGTGAAAAGGATATTTGTTTTTTTCGAATAACACACAAGAATAGCCAGCATCCGCTAATTGTATAGCGAGTGTTAATCCGGCTAGACCGCCACCTATAATGGAAACTTGGTAATTGTTGTTATTCATATATAATTCTCGTTCTCTACTTTTTCAACACGGAGAACACTGAGTTTTTTGAGTTGCACAGAGTTAATTCTTTTCCTCTATTAACTCTGTGAAACTCTTTTTTACTCTGAGACCTCTGTGTTGAAATTTTTGACAATCAAATATCGGAAAGCCCATTTCCATTTTATACTAAAATTTTTCATTTTGGAACTTTCCAGCAATGTTTCCAATTCATTTTTTCTAAAACCTCTCAAAACAGAAAGTGGTGCATCGTTTTTTACAAGCGATGAACCATTTAGTAAGTGTGTTAAAAATTTGATGCTATAATATGCAAACCAATGTCGCTGCAAATCATTTATCACAAATCCAACGCGAGCATATTTATTCATGTATTGAAATAATTCTAATAACTCATCGTCTTTTAAGTGGTGACAAAACAAGGAACAGTGAACAATGTCTACATCCGTATTTGTTTTTAAATAATCGCGGTAATCCATTATTACTCCGTCAATCTCAGAAAAATTTTCACAGGCATTTTTCATATACGCTATGCAATCGGCATTCATATCAACGCCTATCAATTTTACTTTAAAATTATTTGCCTTCGCCCATTTTGCAATTTGTTTCATCGCATCTCCACCTCCACAACCAATATCAATGATATGATAAATTTTGTTTTTATCCGTAACGAGTTTTTTAATGCCGGAAAGCGTAATTGCATGTCCGCCCAACAGACGATTAACAACATCTAATTCGCGAAGATTTTTGAAAAGCAATTCTTTGGGGATGTTTGGAGCATCCAGTAATTCAAGTTCGTAGGAGCGTTGATAGAATTTGGTTGGCAAAATGGAAAAGCAGATTTTTTATGATGGTTATGATAAAGAATGATTTTTTATTTTGTGCTAGATGATATTTATATGTTTTAGTTATTCATTGCTGAAAAAAGCGGTTTCTATACTTAAGCCCGGACCAAAGCCGATTGAAAAAATGGTGTCTCCTGATTTCGATTCTTTAATTAACTCGTCCATCACAAATAAAATTGTCGGGGAAGACATGTTGCCAAATTCATTTAAAACTTTGTAGGATGCTTTTGTATCTGATTCACTTAACTGTAATTTATTTTTAATTACGTCTACAATTTTTTTACCTCCCGGATGAATTGCCCACTTGGTAATTGAATCGTTTTTTATATTAAGTTTCTGGCAACCTTTGAGTAAAACATCATTTATTTCATCTCCTATTACCTGAGGAATTTGAGCATCCAGAATCATTTCGAAATTAGTTGGGGTAATGTTCC
>Ga0163151_10002244_pt1 | contig 30464 bp, 20 predicted proteins | sample OliLakLV19MP5IB2_FD_145596 | JGI IMG/M metagenome (GOLD analysis project Ga0163151, IMG submission 145596) | Freshwater microbial mat bacterial communities from Lake Vanda, McMurdo Dry Valleys, Antarctica - Oligotrophic Lake LV.19.MP5.IB-2 | ecosystem: Environmental > Aquatic > Freshwater >...
TTTTGCATTGGGCCTCTCAAGCAAAAATCACCTTGGTAAATAAAAACACTTTTGCTTCCTTTTTGTGTAAAAAGGAAGCCCCGATAGTTATCGGAGTTCGCGGCGAGCGATACTACAATAAAATAAAGTGTCCGTTATAATTTGGCTTTTCTTATTTGAATTATGAAAGAGGTCTAATACATTTAGTCCCTTTCTTTTGGACTCTTATATATTGAGTTTCGGTATTAATGCCGAACTACATCCCGAAAGCCCCGCTTAATCCCGATAATTATCGGGATGCGGGGGGATTAGTCCCCTTATTTTGGACTATTATATATTGAGTGTCGGTATTAAGTGAAATCTGCCGTATGGTACTTATTCCATACTCATTACCACTCCCTCATATACCACGAAAAAGGTATTTTTTATTTGGAGGTTATTGCCTTATTTTGCTTGCAATTTTTGAAAACACATTGTCAATCAATCGATTAATACAAATATTGAGTTTGGTAGGGGTTTTGGCACCCAATTCCAATGCCGTTTCGGCACAGGCTTGTAGTGGTACTTCTTCGTTTTCGGGGCCTGCTTCGGTATGCATTAATAGTTCCATCAAGTTTAATTTTGGCTCGTCGGTAGCTATTGATTCTTTCAGAATTGTATTTGGTGATGGAAGTTCATTTGTGAAAAAATATGTTTCTTCTGGCGACAGCACCAATCATAGTTATACAACTGCTGGTACATTTTACTTGAGAATGATTCGTCGTTTTACAGCAGGTTGTAGAGATACAATAATAGATAGCATTACTGTAGTAGCACTTCCATCAACGGCATTTACTATAGGGAACGACAGTGTGTGCAGCGGAAGTTCAAATTCATTTAATGCCACAGCAACAGGCTTAACTTACTCTTGGAAAATAAACGGCTCTGTGGTTTCGTCAGCGAAAAGTTTTTCTCAAACATTTTCAACCGCAGGTTCTTATACTGTAAAACTAATTACGACCAATGCTACCGGCTGTGTAGATTCGGCAACAAAAACGTTTACGGTCTTTGCAATGCCCACCGTTGCTTTCACGTTTTCGCCCGATAGTAGTTGTGCAAATAGCATCGTTACCTTTTCCAATTCGAGCAGTGGAACGGGCTTAACACACTCATGGAATTTTGCAGATTCATCAACAGGAAATCCTTTAACATCAGCTACTACTAATCCAACCCATGCTTATACAAAAGCTGTGGGTAATAGTTTTAGTTCTTATAGTGTAAAGTTAATTTGCACGTCGAATGCAGGTTGTAAAGATTCTGCCACCAAAACAGTTCGTGTTAAGGAAAGACCTGATGGCACAGTGGTTGACGTGAACTCTACCGTTTCTTTTACAAATTGTAGTTTGGGAAGTTTTTTATTACAAATAGATAAATCATCTACTACCTCCTCTACCGATTCAGTATATTTTATTGATTGGGATAATGGAAGAAAAGATACAATTACCAATGCTTCTTTCAGCAGTGATACCAATACGTACAATAATCTGGGGTTTTTTACTTTGAAAGTAACTGTTACTGGAAAAAATAAATGCATCAATACAAAAACATATTCGGTTTTTAATGGCACAAACCCATCTGTAGGCTTTGCAAACCCAGGAGGTACAACAAATTTATGCGGACCTATACAATTAAAATTCCCTGTTACAAGCACGAGTAGTAACCCACCCGGTACAACTTATATAGTTTCGTCGAACGATGGGAATACTTCCCTGAGTTATTCGCATCCACCGCCAGATACCGTGTTGTGGACTTTTAACAGGGGAAGTTGCGGATATACAAGTCAAGGAAGTTTTGCCAATTCATTCCATTTGCGTATCGATGCTACAAATCCTTGCGGTGTTTCTGCTGGAACAGTTGAGCCCATTACGGTAAATCAAAGACCGGTAGCAAAGCTTTCGAGCAGTGCCGATACCATTTGTAAAAACAGTACCGTAACATTCACTGATAATTCATTGGCAGGAGTTTTTCTCCCTACTGCTTCGAGTTGCGATTCAACAAAAAAACGCTTGTGGAAAATGTCTCCCACTGCTAATACAAGTATAACCAGCGGCTCAATGGGCGATTCAACAAAATGGTATACGAGTAATAACAGTGCTTTTTGGGGAACTTCTACTTTTACTGCACAGTATACTGATACAGGAGCCTATACTACAAAAATAATTGTAGCAAATAAAGGGAATACATGCGGACTTGATTCGGCAGTAAAAACTATATATGTTGTTGATATACCCGTTGCCGCCTTCACGCCCAAGCCCGATTCTGGTTGTGTGACGTTTACAGACACTATGATAAATCAAAGTACGGGCAAAGGATTAACCTATGTGTGGATCGTGAGCCCTACCACAGGTTTCTCCTATACAGGTAGCACTTCAAATACTTCCACAAATCCTGTTTTCAAATTCACTTCTGCTGGATTGTTTGTGGTAGAACTTGCAGTTACCAATCCCTGCACTACAGTTTATATATATGATACTATCAAGGTAAAAACAAAACCAGCGGTAACCTTGCCAGCGATTGCAAATGGTTGTAAGCCTTATAGTATTTCGCCTTCGGCAACCTATAATAGTAATAATTCAACTATCTCTGCCTATAGTTGGACATTTACAGGTGGTAGTCCTGCTACGAAGAACACACAAAGTGCAGGAACAATTGTATATAGTTCCGCGGGTACTTATACGGTGGTAGCAAAAGCAACAAATGAGTGCGGAACAGATTCTGCAACGCGAAGTTTTACGGTATTTAATCCGCCTACCGTGAATGCGGGAAAAAGTATAGATAGTATATGTTTGAACAATGGAAATTTTACACTCTCAGGATATAGCCCTACGGGTGGCACTTGGAGTGGAACAGCCGTTAGCAGTGGTGGTGTGTTTAATCCGAGTACTTCGGGTGTGGGCTTATTTACCTTAAAATATACTTATACCGATGCGAATGGATGCACTGATACTGCAACAAAAAAAATGAAGGTTTTTGATATACCCGTTGTGAAATTTAGTGCTGTAAATAAATGTTTAGATTCGGCTATACAGTTTACGGATTCATCTACCGCACCCAGTTCTAGCATCACTTCTCGCAAATGGTATTTTGGCGATGGCAATACATCAACTGCTACAAATCCTAGCCATACTTATACAAGTGCCGGAACCTATACTGTGAAATTAGTGATCACCAATAGCTTTGGATGTAGTGATAGTTTGTCAAAAAATATAATTGTATATCCCAAACCACAAGTTTCGTTTAGCGTGAATGATAGTATACAATGTATTAGTGGAAATAGTTTTGTATATACCAATTTGACCTCTATCACCTTGGGAAGTATTTCTATTTTTAAATGGACTTTTGGAGATACCGCAACATCAAACAGCACAAGCCCTACACATAGTTTTGCAGATACAGGAACTTATATAACAAAACTAATTGCTATAAGTAATAATGGTTGCAAAGACAGTGTTTCAAAAACGATGAAAGTATTGAATGGGCCAAGTGTTTCGTTTACTATAAATGACACCGATCAATGCTTAACAGGGAATAGTTTTTCTTATAATAGTACCTCCACTGCAAATGGTGGAACTATTACAAACTATGCTTGGGATTTTGGAAATGGAAATACTTCCACTTCAGCTTCACCAGCCGCACAAACATATAGCAGTGCAGGAGTATATAGTGTGAAATTAATTATAACAAATAGCAAAGGTTGTAAAGATAGTTTGTCGAGAAATATAACTATATATGCGATGCCTATACCAAGTTTTACTTTTGGAGCAACTAGTTTTTGTGCACCTTATACGAGTGCTGTAACTAATAGTTCAGCGGCTTCTCCCTTTATTACTGCTTGGAAATGGAGTATACAAGGTAATAGTAGTGTTACTATATCGAACGATACAGCGAAGCAGCCTACCTTTACTTTCCCCGATATACAAAGTGGTACCGATTCTAATTATACTATAAAATTAAAAGCTACTAGCAAAGATGGTTGTAAAGATTCGACCACGGTTACTATAACTATAAAGAGTCGACCAAAAGCATTGTATACCTTTGTGAATGATAGTTGTGGCCCTATAGTATTCACGATTCAAAATAATAGTTTGAATGCGACAGGTTATAACTGGAGCAGCAATCCGAGTACTTCATTTAGTAATACGACAATTGCCCAGCCCATAATAACTTTAGCAAGAAATCAAACGGGTAGTACTATCAATTATATTATAAAACTCGTTATTGCAAATGCTGGTGGCTGTAAGGACTCATTGAATGATACAGTAAAAGTATATGCTGACCCCAATGCTAAATTTACCATGAGTAATATAGATAGCTGTGGGCCCTTGCGTGTATATTTAACAAATACAACCACTCCCTCTGCGGGCACCACCTATAATTGGGATTTTGGAAATGGCGTGAGTTCAACTATTAAAGATACTTCAATTATATATTATAATACTTCAGGAAATGATTCTGGATATTCCATTACACTTAAAGCTAAATCAAGTTTGGGGTGTTTTGATGATAGTGTACGCACCGTGAATATAAAACCCAATGCAAAAGCTATATATAATGCTACCAATACATCGGGCTGTGCTCCTTTCGTGATTGACACTTCTGTTATTTCAACCCAGCTATTTACGAATGCCAATAGTACTTATAAGTGGTATGCGAATGGAAGTCTGATTGGTTCTGCGGCTACCTTCCCAGGCTATACTATTACCAACTCAAACGATTCGGTATTGATTAAATTAAAAGTTACTTCGCTCAAAGGTTGTAAGGATGATAGTATACAAATGTGGTTCAAGACTATTACCAATCCACAACCCAATTTTGTGAGAAGTGATACGATTGGTTGTAATCCCTTAATTGTACTGTTTACCAATACATCAACACCCACAGGCTTGGCCTATCAATGGCAGTTTGGCAACTCAAGTAATACAAGTACACAAACCGATTCCTTATATTATACATTTACCAATACTGGTACTTCTGATACCACATGGAAAGTAAAATTGATAGGTCTTGCCGGAGCAGGTTGTAAAGATTCTATTGCTAAAAATATCGTCGTTCACCCATCATCACAACCTATGTTTACGGTCGGTACCGATTTTTGTGTTCCTGCTAGCATTAGCCCTAGCAATAATACCGCAGCATCGCCGGCTATATCAAGTTGGAAATGGAATGTGAATGATGGTTCAAGTTTATATAAAACTTCTACATTAGCAAATCCTACTTTTACTTTTAATGGCAATCAATCGGGAATCGATAGTTCGTTTAACATTTGGTTATATAGTACCACTGCAAGTGCATGTACCGATTCTATACAAAAAACATTTACTATACATAGTAGACCCTTAGCTAAATACAGTAACGACACGGTTTGTCAGCGTTTAACAACAACATTTACAGATTCATCTACCTTCTCATCAGCATCGGGAAACATATATAGTTGGAAATTTGGAGATGGGGATAGTTCTTCTGTAGTGAACCCTACACATATATATCCAACAGGAGGAACTTATATAAATAAATTAACCATCACTTCTACTTTTGGATGTATTGATACTTTATCAAAACCAGTTGTTATAAATCCAAAGCCAACCCCTACATTTACTTATACCAGTAGTGTGTGTGCACCTGTTACTTTAAGCCCCTCCAATAATACGGCAGCAGTACCTACGGTATCAACTTGGAATTGGAATATTATATATTCAGGAGCTGTGGTGAAAAGTAGTATAATAAAAAACCCCTCATTTATATTTGGCGATAATCAAACAGGAAGTGATAGTAATTTTAATATACGATTAATTGCTACCACAAACAAAGGTTGTATAGATTCGACGATATCTGCTTTAACTGTGAAAACACGTCCCATTGCAGCTTTCACTAGCGATACTGCTTCCTGCGGCCCCGATACATTTATTGTAAGTAATAGTAGTCAATTTGCTGCCAGTTACAATTGGAGTATAGCTCCGGCCACTGGAGTTTTTTTAAGCAGCAGTGCGGCAACAAATCCCACATTCACCTTTGGAAATTATATAGATAGTGTTATCAAAACATATACAATCAAAAATATTGCAACTACGAGTGGAGGATGTAAAGATACAATTATCAAGTCCTATAACCTATATCCCACACCTCTTGCTGCACTGGCGTTGTCACGTGCTGATACTTGTGGACCCGTGAGGATATATATTAGCAATAATTCTTCTCCTTATAATGGATTAAACTACAATTGGAATTATGGTAACGGAATTTCTGCAACAAGTAGAGATACGAGTTTAATTTATTATAATACCTCAGTAAATGATAGTATATATAATATTTCACTCACCACTACCAATATATATAATTGTTTAGATACACAATCTACTTACTTAACTATAAGACCTGATGCAAAAGCATACTTCACCGCTACTGATAGCGTGAGTTGTGCTCCCTATAATATTCCGACTTCTAAAATTTCTGCGACGCATTATGGTACTGCCAATAGCCAATACAAATGGTTTACAAATGCTACACAACTTGGTGCAACGCAAACGGGTGCTACTTTATCTTTTCCAGGCACCAGTATCACCAATGCCAACGATTCTATATTAATTAGTTTGGTGGCAATTAGTAAGAACGGATGCAAAAATGATACGCAAAAGCTATGGTTCAGAACCATCGCTAACCCTACTCCAAATTTTGTGCGAAGTGATACCGTAGGCTGCCATCAATTTGTAATTAATCTTGCGGATGCGTCAACGCCTACCAGTGGTTTGGTATATGAGTGGACACTAGGCAATGGGCAAACTTCAACAATTCAAAACCCAACAAATATTAACTATAATAATTCAGGAATCGTCGATTCGATTTATACGGTTAAATTGGTGGTATCTGCAGGTTCGGGTTGTAAAGATAGCATTAGTAAAACGGTGACGGCAAAGCCACTTCCCAATCCTAATTTTGGTTTATCAACGGACACCATTTGTTGGCCTTTCGCATTTACCGCAACCAATAGTTCATCGCTTGTTCCGCTCATTAAATCATACTTGTGGCGAGTAATTCCAGATACAAGTGTGGTTATAGCAAATGATAGTGCATCAACTTCTACCACTATAAATTTACCTGACAACAAAACAGGAGCCTATAAAAATTATACAGTAAAACAAATTGCCAAATCTATTTTTGGATGTTTCGATTCTATTTCTTTGCCGATTGTTTTGCCCAGCAGACCTATTGCATCATTCGATGTGAACCCTACCAATAGCTGTGGTCCAGCGGTATTTAATTTGCAGAATAATTCATTGTATGCATTAAGTTATAAGTGGAGTACTACGCATACCAATATAACAATTAGCAGTACCACTGCAACAAATCCAACAGTTACTGTTCCTGAAAATAAAGGCACTGCTGATAGTATATATACCATTAAATTAATTGCCACAGGAAATAATGGTTGTAAAGATACTATTACAAATACATTCACCGTGCACCCTAGGCCCCGTGGAGCTTTTGTGGCCGATAGCATTAATTCTTGTGGCCCTGTTTTAGTTACGTTTACCAACCAAAGCACTTCCAATACTTCCATGAATTACAATTGGGATTTAGGTGATGGAAATGCTGATACTGCAACAAACCCGACACATACTTATAACTCAAGCAATACGCAAGATACAGTATATACTATTACACTTTTTGTTACATCATCATTTGGTTGTAAAGACACGGTGAACCGCACTATCAACGTGAAGCCCGGACCAACTTCTCAGTTTAGTATATCAGATACTTTATTATGCACTCATGGCGGAACTGCTACGCTAAATATACAAAATCTATCCTTCGGAAATGTAGATACTTTCTTTTGGGACTTTGGAGATACTACATTTTTAACTACTACGGTTAAAAATAATTTTTCGCATAATTATACAAATGAAGGTATCTATAAACTGAAACTCACTGCGGTGAACGAATGCCGTATAACTATTGATAGTGCTAGGCTTACAGTACTTGAACCGCCCCATATTACCACTACACAAAGTGATACACTTACCTGTAATCCCAATGTGAAATTCACAGGATTTATTACCAATAATTTAGCAGGTACGCATGTAAAATATAAGTGGCTTTTTGGGAATGGCGATAGTTCTAATTTATTAAATCCAAGTACCGTAAATTATGGTTTAAACAAAACAGGGAAAGACAGTACTTATATAGTTAAGTTCACCGCATGGAATAATTGTGATACTGCAACTATTATAGACTCTGTGAGAATAAGAACAACACCTTATGCCTTTGTTACGCCGCTTAAGCAAGTAGGTTGTTCGCCCTTTAAAGCAGTTTTTGTAAATACTACCTTGGGTATCGATTCTAACTTAGTTACCGACTATATGGTTTGGGATTTTGGCGACGGAACCCCCATCGATACCGTTAAAAATAAATTGAACAGAACACATACTTATATAGTAGGAAGTACCGATACATTTTATGTGAAACTTTGGGCTTATAATCAATGTGGAGTCGATAGTCAAACACATCAGTTAATTGTATATCCGAATAGTATTGTTCCCCTCACTTCTATATTACCAGCAAACGGACAAGGTTGTAATCCACTTACAGTAACCTTTACCAACAATACTACAGGTGCAAATTCGTTTACATGGAAGTTTGATAGTGTGAATGGAACGAATACCAAAAATGCACAATGGACTTTTACCAAAGCAGGAATATATAATGTGGAGATGAATGCCGCAAATGCCTGTAGTGATACTTCTATATATATTGCGATCCTTGTTACCGACCCTCCAATCGTGAGCTTTAGTGATTCAGGAAAATATTGTGAACCTGGAACTGTATATTTCACCAATAAAACAATTAATGCCAATAGTTATAGTTGGAATTTTGGAGATGGCGATACTTCCATTGCTACAAGTCCAAATCATTTATATGATAGTGGTGGAATATATAAAGTGATACTTAGTGCCCGCAATATTGATTCTACGGGTCAGACTTGTGTTGACACTTTTAGTAAATATATAACTATATATAATAAACCTGTCCCATCATTGTCAGCTTCTGCCACCAATGGTTGCGAAGCTTTGGTAGTTAATTTTAGTGCATTGGGTTCTACCCATACCAACAATTATTTCTGGGATTTTGGGAATGGAAATACTTCAACCAATATCAATCCACAACAAACATATACTACTTTAGGAAACGATACTACTTACAAAGTTCGTCTAGTTAATAACAATGTAAATGGCTGCAGCGATTCTGCGTTTACCACTATAACAGTATATGCGAAGCCAAAAGCGGGTATTAGTGCCATTGATACATTTGCTTGTTTCCCCGGAACATTGTCATTCAATAATATATCGAGCAGCAATGCTGCTGCAGCCGTTTGGGATTTCGGCGACGGCCAAACATCTAACGTATTTAACTCCGTAAATCATACTTGGGCAAAACCTGGAATATATAAACTCAAATTAAAAGTTACCACTGTAAATGGTTGTGTGGATTCTACTTCCAAATTAATTAAGATTGGTGGCAATGATACTTTAAAAATTGTTGCCATTGATACGATATTATGTTTGGGTGTTAAGGGAACCTATCAAAGCCCCAATGTAAATCCACAAAAAGTGGAATGGGATTTTGGCGATGGTGTTACCGACACAGGACGTACCATAAAACATAATTGGTTCACAGCAGGAACATATACTATGATAATGACGATGACGGGATCTGACGGCTGTATTGATTCTGCTACCCGACAAATAGTAGTAAACAAACTTCCGCTTGTTGATTTTAGTGTGAACGACTCATTGCAATGTGTAAATACACAACAGTTTAATTTTACTGCAAATGCTAGTGCCGCAGCAGGTTTGACTAGTTTCACCTGGAAGTGGGGTGATGGAAAACAAAATATTATAGTAGCAAGTACTACTGCTGCAAATCATAGTTATACAGTTTCAGGAACATATATAGTTCGATTACTGGCAACCACTACACAAGGTTGTATAGATTCGGCTGCACATACTATTATAGTGTGGCCTAAACCAAACATGGTATATGCTATTAATGATACTGATCAATGTGTGAACAGTCAGTTTTTCTCATTCACAAATTCATCTAGTGTGAGCAGTGGTTATAATGATTATAATTGGCTTTTCGGTGATGGACAAAACTCCACTGCTACAAACCCAACATATACTTATGCAGATACTGGAGTATATAAAGTAACATTGTATGCAACAACGGATAATGGATGTGTGGATTCACTCACAAAAACGGTGTATGTTCGTCCAAAACCAACATTAGATTTTATATTGAGCGATACCAATATGTGTCTCAACGGCAATACATTTAAATACACACCAACCGCTACTATACCTTATGGCACCCTCAGTCTTTTCTGGGATTTTGGCGATGGCAATACACAAAATACAGGGAACAATCAATCTGCGGTAAAGCATAGTTATGCCACAGCAGGAACATATAATATAAAACTAAAAGTAAACAGTAGTTTTGGGTGCACAGATTCTGTTACCCATACTATTATAGTTTGGCCCAAACCTTCACCTATATTCACGGTGAATGATTCGATGCAATGTGTGAATTATCAAAATTTTATATATACCAATAACAGTACGATATTTAGTGGAAGCATGCAGTATGACTGGTACTTTGGCGATGCTCAAACATCCATTAACAATAGTTCTAAGAATGTATCACATACTTATGCAAACTATGGAATGTATGATATAAAACTAGTTGCGATTAGCGATTTTGGTTGTAAAGATTCTGTTACAAATAGTATTATAGTAGCTCCCAAACCTACGGTAGATTTTGCTATCAATACACAATCACAATGTTTGAATATTAATAGTTTTTCTTATATAAATTTAACCACCATACCTGGCGGAAACCTTTTCTACGCTTGGGATTTCGGTGATGGTAAAACATCAACCGCACAATCACCTTCGCATGTATATACAAGTGCAGGAACTTATAATGTAAAATTGGTTGTAACCACACAATTAGGTTGTGAAGATTCTATTACCAAACAAATTACAGTATGGCCCAAACCCACAGTAGCATTTGCTATTAATGATACGGACCAATGTCTCACAGGGAATTCATTTATATATACAAACAACTGTAGTATACTAAGTGGCACCATGACTTACGATTGGTATTATGGCGATGGTAATAGCACTATAAACAGTGGTAGTGGTCAACAAACACATAGTTATAGTGTGGCAGGAACTTATATAATTTCTCTCATTGCCACTTCGGATATGGGTTGTGTGGACACGCTGAAACGTGCAGTAGTAGTGCGTGCTATGCCTGTTGCCTTATTTGCAGTGAACCAAGATTCGCAATGTGTGAACAATCAAGCTTACGATTATTTTAACCAAAGTACCATTGATTTTGGAGCATTAAAATCGTTCTGGGATTTTGGAAATGGGAAAACATCTGTACTTAAGAACCCATCAACCTTCTATAATACTGCTGGAAATTATACAGTAAGACTATGGGTTACTTCTGACTATGGCTGTAGCGATTCCACCAATCATATATATACAGTTACCCCTAAGCCAAAATCTGATTTCAGTTTGAGTGATACTGCAGAATGTGTGCAACTTATTCTTAAATTTACCGACCAAAGTAGCAGCGATGCAGTGAGTTGGTTATGGGATTTTGATGATCCTTTAAGCGGTGGTGTAAATAATAATTCTACTCTTGCATCGCCCACTCATGGTTATATACAGCCAGGGAATTATTATCCAAACCTCATAACTTTCAACCAATATCGTTGTAGTGATACTTCAAAACACCATGCAGTAGTATATCAAGATCCTACTGCGAACTTCTATATAAATCCAACCGCAGCATGCGATACTCCAATTACTGCAAATTGTATTAATATAAGTCAAAACGCTACGGCATATATTTGGGAATTGGGAAATGGGAAGACATCCACATTAACAAGTCCTACTGCAATATATATAAATAATGGAACCTATAATGTTGTGCTCACAGCTATTACTACTGCGGGTTGCATGGACTCTATGACCTTGCCTTATATAGTAGCGATACAACCCAAAGCAATTTTTAAATTGAAACCACATGCAGGTTGCGAACCTTTGGTGGTAGAATTTGAAAACGTAAGCACCAATAATACTTTCAATTTCTGGAATTTTAACGATGGGCAAGGTAGTATTATAGCATCGCCTACGCATATATATGATAAAGCGGGAACTTATATGCCAACTTTAATTATAAAAAATGGTAACTGTTTTGATACAGCGAATGAAGATACGATTATCGTATACCCCTTGCCATTAGCAGGTTTTACATGGGTCGATGATGGGCCACCACCATCGGGCACCATTAAATTTACCAACCAAAGTGTGGGAGCAATTTCCTACTTCTGGAACTTCGGCGATGGTACACAATCGGTCGATGAACATCCGACACATCGCTATCAACAACCCAAAGATTATATAGTAACTTTAATCGTGAATACCAATTTTGGTTGTTATGATACTTTTGTACAAACAATACATGTGGAGCTGATGAAAGGATTGTGGGTGAGCAATGCGATGAGCCCTGATGGATTTAAAAACGATGCAGCAGTATTCCAACCGCAGGGTGTGGGATTGCAAACGTATCATGTACGTGTATTTACTACTTGGGGTGAATTAATTTGGGAGAGCACCGAATTGGAGGGCACCAAACCCAAAGAATCGTGGGACGGAACTTGGAAGGGAAAACCCTGCAAGCAAGATGTTTATGTTTGGAAAATTGACGCTACCTTTATTGATGGAAGTGTATGGCCAGGCAAGCTGTATCCTAATGGCTTATATAATACAATTGGGTCGCTGACTTTGATTAGATAGTGTATAAATATCCTAAAAAAACAATCTTCGCAAACCTGCTTAAGATATAGTTTGCAATAAGAAATTGCTCTTTGGTGAGGACATTTGATGTGTTCGTAAGATTTTTGCTTTTTATATTAATACCGAAACTCAATATATAATAGTCCAAAAGAAAGGGACTAAATGTATTGTAGTTCGGCATTACCATTCTACAAACCAAATCCGCCACAGGCGGAGGACTATTTTAGGTTAAGAATTGGTATAAAGTCCCTTTATGGGCGGGCTGTCACCTCTTCTGGACACGTATTGAAAGGACATAGGGCAGGGACTGCATGACTTGGTTGGTGTCCTCACCAACCAAGTCATGAACTGTTTGAAATATACAATATCTATAAAACCCAATTTTTTGTTTACACTTTACTTTTTACTATCAATAGTCAATAATCAATTTTTTTTAGCTACGGGTCAGAGTCAATAAAACAATGTCCGCACAAATCTGTTTGAAAATATCGTAAGTTGTTATACCTTGCAACACAATACATCACATGAATATCTGCATCATCTCGGGTTCACCCCGCTGGAATTCTAATACCGTTAAACTAGCCAAAGCTATAGAAAGCTTGGCGAAGGAACATCACGAAGTTAGTGTAATAGACTTTGCTCATTATGATATTCCACTAGAAGGCCAGGGAAAAATGGAGCATGGAAGTTTGAGTAATTTCCAGCAAACATTATACAACGATATGGAAAAAGCGGAATTGGTTTTTATACTTTCGCCAGAATATAACTGGATGCCTAGTGCAGAGATTGTAAACTTCTTCAACCAAATGACGGGCAAAGAATATACGACCATGTGGCATAATAAAGTATTTGCCCTGGCGGGTGTTTCCAATGGTCGTGGTGGCAGGATGCCCATTATACAAATGGGTATTATGCTGAACAAAGTTTTGGGGATTATGAATTACCATAGTTTTATATGTCCCCGTTATTTTGAGGGCTACAGTACCCACGAACATATTGATGAAACGGGAAGCTCGAAAGGAAATCTACAATATGATAAGAGCATGAAAAACTTTGTAGATATTGCTGCGAGTTATGCAGCGAAGTGGGCTGCTGGGGCCTAACGTCATTCTGATCCCGACTTATCGGGATTCAATGCGAAGAATCTGTTCGGGTCGATGTCGAAAAAATAATATTACTTAACTTCCAACAGATTTTTTGTCTCGAAGCGAGTCTGATAGCCATCGGACTCAAAATGACGGCTTGAAAAAATATTTCCTCATTGTAAATCAATTTTTTACATTTTAATTTGAAAAAGTTTTGAAGCTTTTGATGAGGTATTGCATTAAGCATATACAAATCCGCCAACAGCTATGGCCATTATATCACAAACCCAAATGAGTACCACACAGCACAAGCCCAACAACGATAGTGAATGGGTAAGTGCTGCACGCAAAGACCCTGCTGCATTTGAGCATCTATACAATCGGTATTATAAAGATTTATTCCGATTCGTATACCGTAGGCTCAATAGCAAAGATGAAGCGGCAGATGTAACCCAACAGGTTTTTCTGAAAGCTTTAGTAAAGTTGGATTCATATAGAGACAAGGGTTTGCCATTTATGGCTTGGATGTTTCGCATTGCAGTGAACGAAATGAATATGATGTTCCGCAAGAACAAAGTGCAACGCACTATTAACCTGCAAAGCGAAGAATTACCACCGTTGTTGAGCGAGACCGACACACAGGTGCAGGACGATGAACTATTATACAAAGCCCTGAACCAACTTGATGCCGATGAGCTATGGTTGGTGGAGATGCGTTATTTTGAGCAGCGGCCATTTGCCGAAATAGCCCAAATTATTGACATTCCCGAGGCTACCTGCAAAACTCGAATGTACCGTGTATTGGAAAAATTACGTAACATTTTCAAAAACTATTAAAAAAGAATTATCATGAACAAGTATAATAAAAACCGAGCACCCATCGGTGATGCAGAAATAGAATCAAGCAAAAATTTTGAGAGTTTATTAAATAATTATAACACATCTCCCAAACCAAAAGTATATAATAAACCGATGCTATGGAGTGCGGCTGCAAGTATTATAGCTGTAGTAGGCATTATGGCCTACAGTTATTTAAAAACCGATGCTCCTTTAATATCAACCCAACCTTTTGTAAACCCTCCTATTACTGGGGTTAACTTACCCGACACTACTTTGCAGATAAATGCCTCAACAGGAGGAACTATTATATTACCCAGTGGAAGTATGATAGAAGTTCCCGCCAATGCTTTTGCAAATATGGATGGTAGTATAGTAAAAGGAATGATTGATTTAAAGTATAGAGAGTTTCGCAAACCCACAGATTTTTTTGTATCAGGAATTCCCATGACGTATGATAGTGCAGGAACTAAATATACTTTTGAATCTGCCGGGATGTTTGATTTAACAGGCTTTGTAGGCGGTGCTCCAATAAAGATTGCAGAAGGAAAAAGTTTGAATGTGAAAATGAGTACTGCTTTTGGCGAAAATAAATATAATAAATATGTATTAGATACTGTTTCTAAAACTTGGGTTTATTTAGGGAAGAGTGAGTTGGTGAAAACTGAGGAGACAATTGATGAAATTAAAAAACCTAAAAAAGAAATAATTTCAAGCAAAAGTGATATTATTAAAGTACCAGTAGATACAAATACAGAAATTACCTTCGTAGAGGCTATTAAAGCAGAAGATAGTAAACCTATACTTGTTCCTAGTGGAGCCTTTGTAAAGCCTGTTTATAAACCAATTGCAGAAATCAAGCCTGCCAAGCCCGCCAAACTAAAGGATATGAAAAATACTTTTAAGCTAGAAGTAGACCCAGGGCAGTTTCCAGAGATTGCAGTATATAAAGATGTATTGTTCGAAATTCCTTTGGCACAATATAATAAGTTACCTGCTAATTTTGAGAAGAATGATTTTGAAGATGTGAAAATGATGAAAAGCATAACCGAAGGATATTATGATTTTACGTTGGTAAAAGCCAATAGGGGCGGTGACCCTAGCATATATTCACTGACCAATTGCAGTCCCGTATTTACTGGAAAAGATTATGATGCTGCTATGGAAACTTATAATACTTTATATGCAAAATATGAAAGTAGATATACAGGTAAAGTCCTTAATCAAGAACGCAATCAGAAAAAATTAATAGAAGACGAAGCTAAACAAAAAGAAGATTTTGCAAAGTATGAAAAGGCCATGGAAGAATTTCGCAGGAAACAAGCAGAAGCCTGGGAAAAACAAAACAAATCATCCTATATACAAAGTATAGGTTATAGAGCTTTTCAAGTCCGTCAGTTTGGAATGTATAATGGCGATTGCCCTAGCTCTTTTCCCACTGGAGCTACAGTTCTAGCAAGTGTTACCGACGATAAAGGAAAAACGATAGCATTCACTACATTATATATGGTCGACCATGGACGTAATGCATTATATACTATATCTAATGGAGGTGACAAAGCAAATTTAACTTATAATCCAGAATCGTCCACTACATTTTGGGTGGTAACCAATGATGGGAAAATTGCCATGATAGAACCCGCGGAGGTAAAAAAATTAAAGCCGAAAAAAGAAGGAATCAATCAACTTACCTTTGCGATGCGGGTGAGCGAAAAAGATTTGAAAACTGAAGGTGATATTGCAGAATTTTTGAATTTGAATTAATGATTTTATACAATAAAAAATTAATTAATACGTTATAAAGATATGTCAGCATACAGATGCAGGTGTTTTGTAAGAGGCTGGATGCCACTACTCCGCCGTGGCGGATGGGTGGCGTTCGCCTTTTTTCCAATTTGCCTTTTTGCACAAAAAGATTCTATTCGAATCATTAAAGTAATAGCAAGCATGCAAGAAGTTTCTGTGCTTCCTAATGTGAATGTATTATATATAGGAATGAAGCAAAGATTTGTTATTACGAATTCTATCGGCAAAATAAGTAATATAAGCATGGAAGGTGCAAAAGCAACCCGATATCTATCGGGACGTAATGATAGTGAGTGGGTGATAGAAGGTTTGAACAATGCTATATTTGCAAACATGCACATATACGGTACCAACTCAAAAGGCGAAAATGTATTGTTGCTCAACAAAAAATATATAGTACGTCCTGTCCCTAAACCTTTAATAAAAATAAACGATGTAATACCTGACAGTGTTGCAGAGAAACTGAACCTAATGGCTTATGGCCACCTCTCAGCCACCTTCCCTGCCGACGATATATTTAGGGGTGGCGTAGTAGAATTTGCGATGGTGCTCAACAATAATACAAAGTTTGATACGCTATATGCCAAAGGTGCTGTGTTCACGAAAGAAATGAAAACTGCTATATCAAAATTGAAAACTGGAAGTTTGATTACCTGTATCAAAATCAGATATTTGCTCATACCTACCAATCAAATATTAAATGCTCCCGATATTAGAATATATATGAATGCGACTAAGGTGATGAGATTTGGTGGATAATATATCAATGTTGTGGTTGGTGGGAACACACAACCACGGGCATTCAGACACTCAATTCATCCGCATCGCGACCCCATTCGCCGCGGCGAACTGAATCCCCAATCCTATTACCCCTTCTCCTCAAAAACCCCAAAGGCCTTATTCTTCCACACATTGTTCCAGTTAAAATAACGACCATTCATTGCTACATATACGCCATGCGGCAAAGTTTGAGCAAATGCTAATGCCGAACCTAAATTAAATAATCCATCGCTACTACCAAATTTGTAGGGTACCATGGCCCCTGTTAGTATGATAGTTTTATTATATTTTTTTGCAGCTAGATACGTAGCGGTATCCACCATCGTATCAGTACCGTGTGTAATTACCAAACGGTCTTCGCTGCATTTAGAAATCTCAGCAGCTATAATTTCTCGGTCTTTATCAGTCATGTCGAGACTATCGATAAGCATCGGAATATCGACGGAAACATTCAACAGGCAACGCCCCAGACCAAGCATATCGTGCAAGTGCGTCTCTTTGAAAAATAATTGCCCATTGAGTTCATTATACTCTTTGTCGAAAGTGCCTCCCGTAACGATAATTCTTATTTGCATTGTTTCTTTTGTAATTTTGCTGCAAATAACGAAACCCTTTCGTTTATTTGCAGAACAATAATGAAAAAAAATATACTCTTTTATTTAATTATCTTCTTTTTTATGTGCTGCAATAGCAAAGACCCATACCCGCCGGGCATCAACATAAACAATCCATTTGATGGTAAGCATATTAATAAAGGCGATGTGCTCAATATCGATTTTTTGGTATCGGACAATGAAGAGATAAGTAGTTACAGCATGAAACTGAGTAATGAAACTACGCAAAAAGAAGAATTGGTGCAAACAGAGAGTGTGGGGTTAAAACAAATCAAAGTACAAAAATCGTGGACCTTGACGTATTCTACCAAGTCAACATTTGTTTTGCATATTGAAGCTTCCGATAAAAAAGGAAACAAGACCCAAGAAAATTTATTGTTGTACGGAAATTAAAGTAATTAGTGGTCGGCGGTCCCGAATGCATTCAGGACAACCAAAGGCATTTTGTATACTATTCAGAATTTATTGTTATATGGAAATTAAGAATTTCTGTTCAATAATTGCTGTGCCAATTTATATAATGGTTGTTTAGCTTCTGGGTTTACTTCCACTGCTGCCAATAGGTCCATTGCGTCATTATAATAGTTTTCCATCATGTTTTTTGCCTGTGCTGCAATTCCCAATTTATTATACAGTTCTGTTATAGCTTTTACTTTGTCACGAGGCTCAGGATTGGGATGGGTCAACCAAAAATCTAATAATTTTTTATCTTCGCCTGTTGCTTTTTCCATTGCAGAAATAAGTAAAAAAGTTTTTTTATTGGCCAGTATATCACCTCCTATTTGTTTGCCAAACGCATCACCTTCTGCATACACATCCAATATATCATCTTGCAATTGAAAAGAGATTCCCAGTTTCACCCCAAAATGGTATAAATGATTGGCAAAAGTATGGGGGGCTTGTGCCACAATAGCTCCCAGCTTGAGCGAACAGCCCAGTAATACTGCGGTCTTTAGAGTTATCATATTTATATATTCGTTAATACTAACTTCTGCTTTGTCTTCAAAACTCATGTCCAACATTTGTCCATCGCATACTTGAATGGCTGTGGTGCTGAATAATTCCATCGATTGTTTGAGCACATCATTATCAAGTTGTAGCAGCAATTCATAAGCATTCACCAACATCACATCGCCTGTGAGAATCGCAGTTGCAGGATTCCATTTTTGATGTACAGTTTCTTTGCCCCTTCGCATCGGTGCTTGGTCCATGATATCATCGTGTACCAAACTAAAATTATGAAATACCTCTACGGCCAGTGCAGCAGGTAATGCGGCCTCGGGGTCTTTGCCAAACATTTGACACGAGATTAAAGCCAGCAGCGGACGTACCCGCTTGCCACCTAAATCCATTAGGTATTTTTGTTGCTCAGCAGTCTGGTAATCTTGCGTTGCGGTATTATAATCATTGATGCCTTTGTTGAGCAATTGTATGAGCGATTCCACGTATAAAAAAATTTCTGCAAATTTATGTGAATAATATCGATTTAACATTCAACATAGTCCAATTTACACAAAGGTTATTATGCTATTTTCATGTATTATTGGCATTACCATTGTAAATTTATAAAACAGTTTGGAATGTTTTATAAAAACAATTGGTTTAACATTCGGAATAATTCGTGTAATTCGTAGCAAAATGATTGTTCGGAAAATAATAGGCGTATTTGTATTGGTATTTGCTTGTTCAGTGGCAAATGCACAAAGGATTTTGCCTGTCCATATCACACTTTCCGATTCAAGCCAGGATTTGGCTTTGTACAAATCGTTCAACCGCAAATTTCAAGCAGATTCCTTTCACCTTCCCCAACTGCTTGAAAAAGTAAAGGGAACACTGGCTGCTTTTGGATATATGAACCCCAACATCGAAATCAGCAATAAAGACTCTTCATTTGAATTGTATATTTCAAAGGGTTTCAAATATGAATATATCATAAAAAGTTTCAACGATACTTCCAATATTTTGCAAGTTGATACCAAAAATATATATCATATAGTGGGAAATAAAGCAACAGGTTTAGCTCTAGAAAAATCGATACAAAAATTTTTAAATATCTATGAAAATAATGGATATCCTTTTGCGAGTTTCTATATAAAGCCTACTACTTTAACTGAACGTATTGTTGAAGCAAACCTCATATTCAACGCAGGGCCACAGTTTATCATAGATCAGGTAGAAGTGATAGGCGATGCGAAAATACGGCAAAGCTATATCGAATATTATATAGGGGTTAAAAAAGGGACTAACTATAATGAATCTATGATCGTTTCTGCCGACAATAAATTACGACAACTAAGTTTTGTTGCAGTATATAAACCCATCCAAGTATATTTTGAAGGAAGCAAGGCAAAGGTTCGCATTTTTTTGAACCAGAGCAAGGCCAATAATTTTGATGGAGTAGTTGGGTTACAACCCGATGAAACAGGCAAACGTAGCTTTATACTAACAGGTGAATTCCATTTGCAAATCCCAAATTTATTTAACCGCGGTGTTGAAACTACTTTGGATTACCGCAGCTTTGCGGGCAACTCACAAGATTTTAAAACTAAAGTAAATGTACCCAATTTCTTGAAAAGCCCTTTAGGGGTGGACGCAGCTATTTCTGTACTGAAATTTGATACTACTTATATAGATGTGAATACACAAATTGGTTTTCGCTATCAGCCCAATCCATCGAATTATCTTAGGGTTTTTTACGAACACCAAAATATATTTTTACTCAATATAGATACTCTCGCTATCCGACAAACAAGGCAATTACCCAATTTCAATGACTTAACCGCAGGGAATTATGGTATTAATATTAGCCTAAAAAAATTAGATTTTGCACCCAATCCACTGAAAGGATATTCGATAGACGCTACAGCACAAGTAGGCTTGCGTAATTTGCAAAAAAATAAACAAATAAATGATATGATATTTAAAAGTCAACAAGGTGATTCCTATCATATATATGATAGTATTAAACTAAATACCGTTCAGTATAAACTAATTTTTAAAAGTAATATATATATAAAAGTCAGTAAATACTCCTGCGTGCTATGGAGCTTAAACGGAGGTGCAAATTTTATCAACCATATATTTCAAAATGATATGTATCGTATCGGCGGACTCAATACGGTGAGGGGTTTTAACGAGCAATCCATATTTGCTACCACTTACGCCATTAGCAATTATGAATATAGATATTTACTTTCTACATACTCTCACGCAGTTGCATTTCTAAATAGTGGTTGGTACGAAAAAAAGTGGGATAAAGGCTATACCCAAAATATTATATATAGTGTGGGAGCAGGGGTACAATTAAAAACTGGTGGCGGTATTTTAAAACTTTTTTATGCTTTGGGTCAAACTGCGGGAACGCCTTTCAGTGTTGCGAATGGAAGGGTACATTTGGGGTATGTGAATAATTTTTAAAGACTGCGGTTTACCCTATTCTCAATTCATCTCCTACCGATAATGATTTGCCAATTTCAGAAGGAGCGATATAACAATCAACCGATAAATGATAATAATGCCCGTGCGATTCTAATGCTGACCACACTGGCAAAGTTTCTGCACGATGTTTAGCAAATATTTTTGGGAATCCAAATAAAACCTCACCTGTAAGCGGATGACGGGTTGGGACGACACATCTCGCTCGGGGATTCACCCCTTGTATGGTAACCTCTCCTATTTTAAATTCAACACGGGAACCGTCAGCAGTGAATAAATAATCCTCCCAAAAAGCAGGTACATTCGCTATTTCTAATGTTGCTCTAAATCTTCTTCTAGCTTCCTCCACATCTAAATTATTATACCATGATGAAACAGTTTCGAGACTACTATTCGAAATAACTGTAACACCACTTAAATCGGGTATATCCAAAAAACGCCCAGTTTTATTTTGGTGAAATTTTATATATTCTCCAAAATAATCAGAAAGATATTTTTCAATTAGCGAGCGTTCATTCGTTAAATTAAATTGACTTACAATGCTTTCATTTTGACGTCGAAAAGATATGATACTGTTTTCTAAATCGAATTCCGTTCGTAGGCTATGCACTAATGGATTAGACTTACCAATAATATAGTTTCCTTCCTCATTTGTAATTGCATATTCTCTATCATGCAACAGGCACCCACCATGCGTCACCACCGCTTTCTGTAAGGAAATCCCATCGAGTGATTTTACCGGATATATAGTAATTTTGCTTAGTGTCGGTGTATATTTCATCAAGCTATTTAATATAATAAATTACAATAATTTTCTGTCAGTTTCATTAATAGCTAAATCATTAATGCTGGCATATCTTTTTGCCATGAAACCATTTTCATCAAACTCCCAATTTTCATTGCCATAGGCCCGCCACCATTGCCCGTTAGCGTCTTGGTATTCATATTCAAAACGAACTGCGATTCTATTTTCTCTAAATGCCCACAATTCTTTTTTAAGTTTATAATGTTTCTCTGCTTCCCATTTGCGTTTTAAAAATGCTTTTACTTCTTCACGGCCATTAATAAATTCCTTCCGATTTCTCCATTCGGTATCAATGGTATAAGCCATACATACACGCTCTGGGTCTTTGCTATTCCAAGCATCTTCAGCCATTTTTATTTTTTGAAGAGCAGTTTCCAAAGTAAATGGAGGCAATGGTAGTTTTTGATTTTCCATGGTTATTATATTATAACGATTAGCTATTGAATTTTCTAAAAGTTGATATTAATTGCAATAAGGCATCAGGATTTTTTTCTTCCAATAGTAATACTTTTTTCTCCGCATAGTGCTTTTTTAATATAGCTCGTTCTTCTTCCAAAGGATTATCTTCTATCCATATAAAATCAGTTGTAAAATCTATTGCTTCTGTTTTTAAATTTTTCCAATTTGTGGGTTTTATTTTCATCAACAGTTTCATTGTATCCTCATCGAAATACTTTTTCAAATACCTCATCACATTCGTTGTATTACCTTTGCAGTGCGTTGTTAGCCAATAGCAATCGAAATTTTCGATGATGTAATGTATAAAAGGGATTGCAAAATTTGCCACTTTAGTTGGTCGGGATGCGAGGATAATTCCGTCAATGTCTATATATAATTTTCGCATTAAATTTTTATTATAATTACTACAAATATAGTGATATATATATATATGATAACAAAAAAGCGAGATCAACATTTAATTTCACCAAGTTTTTATGCAATAAGAATGTTTTCTTTGTTTTGATATACCTGTTATATATTTATACCAATTCTTAAACTAAAATAGTTCTCCGCCTGTGGCGGATTTAGTTTTTAGAATGGTAATACCGAACTACATCACGAAAGCCCCGCTTAATCCCGATAATTATCGGGATGCGGGGGGATTAGTCCCTTTCTTTTGGACTATTATATATTGAGTGTCGGTATTATATAATCTTTCCTCCCAAGCTAAATCAATTAAAGCTTCCCTGTACTTCCCTGTAAACACAACCTGAATATATTTTTGTGAAAAGGTGTTTGGCATATATTATTTATCTATTACCTCCCCTACGATTTCAAACTTTCTTTTTAAAATTTTCTCTGACCCAAATTCCCAAAACATGCTGCAACCCAAAGAATTTTCTTGACCTGGATTCAAATTATATACTACTGTTTGTGACTCATCCGCAGTATCCTCCGAAGAAACTTTACAGTAAATGATATTATATGAGATTTCGAGGTGTTGACTAAATATGCTTCAGATGATTCTTTTTGCTTATCTTCAAATATTTTTTCTTCTTCAGAAAGAATTCTGACAGTATTCGGTTCTTCCTTGTGCTCTTTAAGGCTATCCTTGGCATAGTCATCACTTGAATTAAAAACTATACATCCGTTTTTAGTTTTCCTATAATCTATTTTTCCATTTGAACAACCTACTAGTGTTAGGTAAACTAAAAGTATAATTATAATTGACCTCATAAATTAATTAATTTTATATGGTACAAATTTATGTGAATGTAGCTGAAGTTGCTCCCCTTTATTCAATTCAAAATTCAAAACTGGGGATATCAGCAGTCACTATGCCTCCACCAAATCATCCAATTCCACACGCAAATTATCTATAATAAATGTTTGCCTGTCAGGTGTGTTTTTGCCCATAAAGTATTCGAGCATTTTTTGTATATTAGAATCTGATTTTAAGAATACAGGAACCAATCGCATGTGGTCACCAATGAACTGCTCAAACTCGCCCGGAGATATTTCTCCCAGTCCTTTGAAACGCGTTATCTCAGGCTTGCTGCCAAGCTCCGTCATGGCAACTTGCTTTTCTGCTTCATCATAACAATATATAGTTTTTTGTTTATTCCTTACCCTGAACAATGGTGTTTCCAAAATAAATACATGTCCGTTGCGAACAATATCAGGAAAAAATTGTAAGAAAAAAGTGAGCAACAACAAACGTATATGCATTCCATCCACATCGGCATCGGTGGCTACTACTATGCGGTTATAACGCAAACCTTCAATACCATCTTCTATATTAAGTGCATGTTGTAATAAATTAAATTCTTCGTTTTCATATACTACTTTTTTAGTAAGCCCGTAACAATTCAAAGGCTTGCCACGCAAACTAAATACAGCTTGTGTTTCTACTTTGCGACTTTTGGTGAGCGAGCCACTAGCCGAGTCGCCCTCGGTAATAAACAAAGTAGTTTCCATCGTTTTGTCATCACTCTCCTCGCCCAAATGAAAACGGCAATCGCGTAATTTTTTATTATGAAGATTTGCTTTTTTTGCACGCTCATTGGCCAATTTTTTAATGCCTGCCATATCTTTGCGTTCGCGTTCACTCTGCATTATTTTTTTCTGTAGAGCATCTGCTACCGAAGGGTTTTTATGCAAGAAGTCATCTAGTGCTTTTTTGAGAAAATCGTTTACAAACATTTTAACTGTTGGCCCATCGTGTGCTATATTTTGCGAACCTAGTTTGGTTTTTGTTTGACTTTCGAACACTGGCTCTTGCACTCTTACGGAAATTGCAGCTATAATAGATGCACGAACATCGGCAGCCTCAAAATCTTTTTTATAAAACTCACGAATGGTTTTCACCATCGCCTCACGAAAAGCTGATAGATGTGTTCCACCTTGGGTTGTATGCTGTCCATTTACAAATGCATAATACTCTTCACCATATTGGTCGGCATGCGTAAAGGCAACTTCTATATCATCGCCTTTCAAATGTATAATGGGATAACGGTTCGTATCTTCATTCGTTTTTTCCGTCATCAAATCTAATAACCCATTCTTTGATTGGAATTTTTGTTTATTATAATATAGTGCAAGGCCTGCATTTAGGTATGCATAATTCTTAATTTGATTCTCTAAAAACTCGGGAATAAATCTATAGTTTTTAAAGATGGTTTCATCGGGTGTAAAAGTTATAATAGTTCCATTTTCCTCCGTGGTCTTTGCTTCCTTGTGGTCTTTTAGTATAACACCGCGTTCAAATTCAACAATTTTAGTACGGCCATCTCTCACACTTTGCACTTTAAAATAAGCCGACAAGGCATTCACCGCTTTTGTTCCCACACCATTCAGTCCCACTGCTTTTTGGAAAGCCTTGCTATCATATTTCCCACCTGTATTAATTTTGCTTACACAGTCTATCACCTTGCCCAATGGGATACCGCGGCCAAAGTCACGAACCATTACTTTGTGGTCAGATATAGTGATTTCTATGGTTTTACCATTGCCCATTACATGCTCGTCTATACTGTTGTCAATGATTTCTTTTACTAGCACATAAATACCGTCATCCATTGCTGAGCCATCGCCCAGTTTGCCTATATACATGCCCGGCCTTAGGCGTATGTGCTCTTTCCAGTCGAGCGAGCGTATGCTGTCTTCGTTATAAGTTGATTTTGCCATGATGGTGCAAAGTTATTTGAGAATAAGGCAACCCCACCATTTCTTTATGAAGAAACTTTGCACGAATTGGTGTGGAAAGTCTAACAAGCTGTCCCCCTCAGTGAAACTCTGTGCCCAACTCTGTGTAACACTGTGGTTAAAATATTCTGCTTCTAATGAGTATTGTTACAAGCCCAAAACATCACTCATATAATAAACCCCTTGCTTATTATATATATACTCAGCCGCCAAAACAGCTCCCAGTGCAAAGCCATTGCGGTTATGGGCGGTGTGCGTAATTTGAATGGAATCAATAGCACTATCATAATTCACCTGATGTGTTCCAGGAACTTCACCATCTCGTCTGCTTAAAATGGACAATTCTCCTGAATTTATTTCCATACTTTCATTTTCCAAAGAAGCTTTGATAGTATGATAGTCCTTGTGGTTTGCAAAAATTCCCGCAGCCAATGTAGAAGCTGTTCCACTTGGATGATCTTTTTTATGTATATGATGTATTTCGTCGATAGATATATGATAGTCTTTTAATTTGTTTATATATCCTGCCAACTGTTCATTAATTTTAAAAAATATATTCACGCCCGGACTAAAATTAGTTGCCGTAAGCATACAAGCGTTTTGTTCTACACAATATTTTTCTGCATCATGCAAATGCGTGTACCACCCAGTAGTTCCGCTCACCACAGGTATTTTAAAATCTATACATCTTAATATATTATCAAATGCATTTTCGGGAGTGCTAAGTTCGATAACCACCTCGCATTTTGATATATTTTCTTGGGTAAATTCATGCAAATTTTGTGAGTTAATAATCAACCCAATTTCATGTCCACGTTCTTTTGCAACTTGTTCAACTATTTTGGATAATTTACCGTAACCGACTAATGCTATTTTCATGTTTTGAATTTTATATTTTTATTTTAGGAGTAAGGGGTAAGGAGTAAGGAGCAAGTGGGCATGCCATCTGCCGTATGGCCTTACTCCTTACTCCTTACTCCTTATTCCTTCCTTATTCCTTCTATATCATACTTCTCTCCTATTTCCACCAAATCATCATATACTAATTTATGTAAGGGGATTCCATATAGCATACGATACTCCGCATTATTATGCTCTGGTTCGCCAGGAATTAAAACAGGTTTTTCTATATTAATTGGAGTTGACTTTTTAAATGTTTCAATCCACAAATCCATATTTTTATAATAGTCATCCAACTCTTGGAAAGCATCCACACGTATCACTCCAAATATATGCCCGATTCCTTTGCCGGGGGCATTGGGCAATACAGGCAAAAAACTGACAAAGGGTGGAACAAAAGGGCCAAAATTCGCACCTCCCAATACGCCAGAAAATATATCAACCACTGCTCCCAAAGCGTAACCTTTATGATAGCCCAACTCTTCAAAACTGCCCAAAGGCAGCAAGGAACCTTTATTTTTTAACGCATTGGCATCGGTTGTATTTTCGCCATCTGCAGTTTGTACCCAGCCCTTGGGCACAGATTTATTCTTGCGTTGTGCAATTTCCAATTTTCCATTTGCGGCTGCGGAAGTTGCAGTATCAACCACAACGGGATTTTGATTGTGTGCAGGAAATGCAAAGCACATCGGATTGGTTCCAAGCATTCGTTGTTTGCTGCCTGCGGGTGCAACAAGTGGACTCGCATTCGTCATCGCAATTCCTATCATATCGTGTGGTAAAGCTTTCATGGCATGGTGTGCAGCAATTCCAAAATGATTTGAGTTATGAACAGTTACCCATGAGGTTCCTACATTTTTTGCTTTTTGTATCGCTACTTGCATGGCATAAGTTCCAGACACTAAACCTAAAGCCAAATCGGCGTCGATATTAGCGGTAGAAGGTGTTTCACGCGTTATATATATATTTGGTTTTGCATTGGCACGGCCTGATTCCAGTAATCGCAAATAACCCGATAAACGGGCGACACCATGTGAGTCGATTCCGCGTAAATCGGCGTCCAAAAGTGCATCTGCACTTTCTGTGGCATGATCAACAGAAAAACCGACATGTTCAAATACTTGAACCACAAAGCGGTGCAGTTTTTCGGAGGGTATTATGATTTCTTCCATTTAACTTGCAATGTTAAGATTTATTTTTGTGAAATGGAAAAAGTATTACTAATAGGTGCAAGCCCCAATCCCGAACGATATGCCTATAAGGCTTTTAAACTGTTGCGTAGCCATGGACATGAGGTGGTTTTGCTCAGTATAAAAAAAGATGAAATTGATGGCGTTCGTTTCATTAACGAATTTCCGGAAAACGATAATTTTGATACCGTAACATTGTATATAAATCCTCAAATACAAAAGCAGTATTATAATGATTTGCTGCAGCTAAAACCCAAACGTATTATATTTAATCCAGGAACAGAAAACGAAGAATTATATAGTTTTCTCGATGAAAATGGTATAGCATATATGGAGGCTTGTACCTTGGTATTGTTGAGGACGGGGCAGTATTAGGAGGTTAGTACAGTCCTCTCAAAATCTTTTCAGCAGCCCCTTTATTTCCTACTGCAAATTGTTTTGCCCTGTTTTGTTGTTGCTGTAAATACGTGTCATTACTGATATATTTTTCTGCGATGATATATAATTCGTCTGCCATTTCTATTTGATGAGCTACTCCTGCATTAATGGCTTCTGCCGCCTCAGGAAACTTATCAGTTTTAGGTCCGAGAATTACAGGTTTTCCATGCGACAATGGTTCTATAATATTATGCAAACCACTACCAAATGCCCCGCCTACATAAGCAATACTTGCAAAGCGATATATATTAGCAAGCATGCCAATATTGTCGATGATTAATATGTTTTTATCAGAATTATTATTGTACTGTGAAAATAGTACCGAATCGCTAAACTGTTTATATAAACTTTCAGAACGCGATATATCGTGTGGTGCTAAAATAATTTTGAACTTATCTGTATGATTTAAAATTATATTCTCATCCTCTGTCCAAGTACTACCAGCAACCAAACAAAAATTTTGTCCGATAAAGTCTTTAATAATATCATTTATATAAGGTGTATCGGCTATCTGCAAACAGCGGTCGTATCGGGTATCTCCTGTTACTGTTACATTATTATAGTTCAATGATTGTAATAGTTTTTGAGCACTTTCATTCTGCACAAAAAAGTGGGTAAAACAGGACAACATTTTTCTGTGAAGTCCACCATACCATTTAAAAAATACTTGCTTGCGACGGAATAATCCCGACACCAAATATACAGGAATCTTCTTCTCTTTTAATATATGCAGGTAGTGATACCAAAATTCATATTTGATAAAAAAAACTTCACTGGGATTAATAAATTCCACAAATTTTTTCGCATTTGATTCTATGTCGGCAGGTAAATAAAATTTATAATCTATGAGTTGGGTATCTTTACAATATTCATATCCCGAGGGCGAGAAAAAAGTGGCAACTATTTTTATATTCTTTCGCTCCGATTTTAATTTCTCCATAACAGGTCGACCTTGCTCATACTCACCGAGACTAGCGAAGTGGAACCAGAGAGTTTGGTGGCTTTGCCCCACTATTCGCCGCGGCGAATCCCTGAGGGGAGACTGCTGTAGTGCATACTTTTTAAATTCTTCTCTATCCCCAGCTCTTCCTTCTACCCATAGCTTGGCCTTTTTGTGGCCTGCTATAGCCATTAGTTTGGCTACTAAAGAATACAGGGCGATGAAACAGTCGTACAAAAAAATCATGTGGGCTGCAAAGTAATACCAATTCTTGCAACAAAAAATATTTTTGCTTTTTTTGTTGCATAGAATGGTAATGCCGACTGTGTATCTGTTAGAAAACAAATTTCTAAAACAGATACCATATCGGTATAACTGATAGAAACCTGTATTTTTGCAACGAACAAAAACAGCATGTCGATTATTGTAGAAAATTTGAGCAAACACTATGGCACCCAAAAGGCCGTAGATTCTATATCGTTCGAGGCTAAACCGGGTGAAGTACTTGGTTTTTTAGGGCCTAACGGAGCTGGCAAATCGACTACCATGAAAATGCTGACGTGTTATATTCCCCCAACATCGGGCACTGCCACAGTTTGCAATTTTAGTATTACAGAAAAGCCACTGGAGGTTCGCAAAGTCATTGGGTATTTACCCGAATTGAACCCCTTATATACCGATATGTATGTGCGTGAATATTTAAGGTTTATGGCACAAATTCACGGATTGGGAAAAACAGCGAAAAAGCGTGTGGAGGAAATGATCAGCAATGTGGGGCTAACTCCTGAAGCACATAAAAAAATTGGGCAACTTTCCAAAGGTTATAGGCAACGTGTGGGTCTCGCACAATCCATGCTGCACAATCCCAAAGTATTGATTTTGGACGAACCTACCTCGGGTCTCGACCCTAATCAAATAGTAGATATTCGCAACCTTATTCAAGAAATTGGAAGAGACCGCACTGTAATACTTTCTACACATATTATGCAAGAAGTACAAGCCATGTGCAAGCGAGTTATTATTATAAATCAAGGAAAAATAGTAGCGGATGACCTTACTGAAAACCTTGGCAAGCAAGAGATAGAAGAGTATATTATTATAGTAG
>Ga0163151_10002251_pt1 | contig 30402 bp, 36 predicted proteins | sample OliLakLV19MP5IB2_FD_145596 | JGI IMG/M metagenome (GOLD analysis project Ga0163151, IMG submission 145596) | Freshwater microbial mat bacterial communities from Lake Vanda, McMurdo Dry Valleys, Antarctica - Oligotrophic Lake LV.19.MP5.IB-2 | ecosystem: Environmental > Aquatic > Freshwater >...
CCCTCACGGACTTCGCCGTCGAGGCGAAGTCCGTGAGGGCGCTCATCCGGCCATGATCTCCCTCGATGATTTCAAGGCGGTGCAGGCGGCCATGCGCAGGCCAATGAAGGCGCGAGGACAGCGGCACAGCTTCCCCCTTACGGGCCTCATTCGGTGCGGGAGCTGCGGGCGCGCCGTGACCGCCGAGCATGTTCGCAACCGCTATGGCACCCGGTACACCTACTACCATTGCTCCCGCACCGGCCCTGGCCCGCGCTGCCCGGAGCCTGCCGTGCGGGCCGAGGTGCTTGAGGCGCAGATTGAAGCCTGGCTTCGGACCTATGTGATCCAGCCTGACATCGAGGCGCGTCTTTACGCGGTCATCGACCACGTGAGACGTGATGCGGTGGGGGCCGGCGGAGCCGTACGAGAAACGGTCGAGCGTTCCCTGCGTGAGGCGCACGCACAGCTCTCCGAACTTACGGGGCTTCGTCTACGTCGCCTGATTTCCGACGAGGAGTTCACCGCACGGCGAGCGGAGCTGCAAACCGAGGCGATACGCCTCTCGCAACGTCTCGATCAGCTCGCACGCCCCGATGAGACGATCCAACCTTTGCGGGACGGGATCTCGTTCAGCAGCCAGGCCGCGGATTGGTTTCGAGCCGGCGATGACGACCTGAAACGCCTCATCGTGAAAACGGCGTGTTCCAACCCGACGCTCACGAACAAAATACTCAGCGTTGAGGCTGCGAGATGGTTCTCAGTGATAGCGGAATTGGTCCGCAATCTCGTTGTGCGGAGGCGGAGAGATTCGAACTCTCGATACCTTGCGGCATACCGGTTTTCGAAACCGGCGGAATCAACCACTATCCGACGCCTCCCGTATCGAGGCACTATAACGCAATTTTGCGAGAGTGTTTAGGGTTGCTGAAACCCACCGTCTTCACATAAGACACAACATCATTCCGACGACGCAATCGCACGTGCCTGCCCCATTGGGTAGGACGGTACCCTTCCCTATACAACGTTTCGTAGACAAAGCGTATAAGCTCAGGAGAGGCACTAGTGAATGCTATACAAGTGGATGTGTATTCCTTTCCGTTTACTCGATGGCGGTCTTGATATACACAACCATCAGTATCAATGAGTCCGCGGATCAATGCCCGCGAGTATGTTCTGTTACCAGTAATCCAGGCGGGTATCGATATGCCCTTTTTTATCTTGTTACCTATGGGCATACCCATTCCTTCCATGAAGTTACTGAACTGTTTTGACGAGATGAGAACGGTGCATGCATTCTTATTTTTCCTGAAAGATAGTGACGGGAGAATGCCGAATAAGTCCTGGATTATGGTTCGTATGTGATTTGCATGCTCAAGATCCGTATCAGATGACGTTACAATAGATGCTTGATACTCCCCGACGTGTCCGTCTCCATAAAAGATCCCCAGAAGTTCTGCTAAGACTGAAGAGTGCCGAGGAATCTTAATTTTCCTAAGTGTCTTGAATGCGGTCTTCCTTTTCTTGTGTGTCGCGATAGAACGCTCTCCACCAAGTTTTCTGCCTTCAACCGTACCCGGATTGCCGTGAATATGGATTCTTCTCAGAGCCCCTTTTTGACTGATTGCTATCAAATGAGCTCGGTCCATACATACAATATAGATTTCGAGTCAATATATATAAACGGGTCAGCCGGGTATAAGTTTGTTTGAGTAAAGGAAGCGTAGTAGCATGCCTTTGAAGGCCCCATCGTCTAACGGTTAGGACGCGGCCCTTTCACGGCTGAAATCGGGGTTCGATTCCCCGTGGGGTCATGCGACCAGGAACCACCCATACGGGTGGCTTTCCTGTTTGGTCGCATGACCTCAAGCAGTATTTGGGAAATACTGCGGCGGGGAATCAAAGAGGTTGCGAGCATAGGACGCAATTTCCTGAAGCGTCCTATCCGCAACCTGAACTGAACCTGTATGTAGGCATACACCTGCGTCGCTCGGCGCATAAAGATGAGCAGCCCATCATCTTTATGACCTCGCTCCTTGTTGTAAGGTTCGATAAGCGTACTCGCGGTCCACGTGGGGTCACCTGTAATTTCAAAACGGTAAGAAAAAGGTGTGAAGGGTATACTGTGACTTTATGCAGGCTCGTGAATGCTCAGAATGCGGTTCGGGAGCCATCCCTCACCGCATTACGTATTACTCCATCGTTATCGACGAGTTTTTTCGCGCGCTCCTGCCATCACCAAGAGGTTCATCTACCGTAGCGCGAGTGATTGCACGAATTGAGCGTGCCACCACCCCGTATTTCCTTGAAGGACTTATCCGTTTGGGTATAGCGCGAAGAGTTTTGGAGCCCGATGACAACACGCAGCTTCTAGCACTGATGCTTTGGAACGAAGCAACAGAACGTGGCATAGGTATGGAGGAAGTGCGCATCTTTAATCTCCCGCGCAATATTTTTCTTGCACGTCTGCCCACACCGGAGGGTTCTTCTGCGCGGACGGCCTTCATTAGCAAAAGGAAGCTGATTGCTTTTGAAGGAATTCCGCTTCCCCCAGAGGAAATTAACCGCGTTCACTGGATGGATGACAAGGCGGAGCTCAAGAAGCGCTTCCGCAATCTCGGGCTGCCGGTGGCTCGGGGCGGTGACGCCATAACGCTTGGACAAGCACGTCGTATAACACGCGCACTCGTGCCCCCACTTATCACAAAACCGTTTTCTGGTTCCGGCTCGCGTCACACCACACTCCACCTTGTGAGTGATGCGGATGTGGTGCGCGGATTCCGAATTGCAAAGACGGTGGCCCCACGGGTGGTCATTGAGGAAGAACTTACGGGCGCCGTCTATCGCGCAACGGTGGTGGACGGGGTATTTGCCGCCGCCTTGAGGCGGGATCAGCCCTATGTCATTGGGGATGGGAAGCGAACGGTGATAGAGCTTGTCGAGGAAGCAAATAAAAACCCCGCACGAAGTGGACCGTACTTCCATCCGATTTCGCTCAACGAGCAAGCACGCGCAGAGCTTACCTGGCAGAGTCTTTCTTTCGATAGTGTCGTAGAGAATGGAATAAAGGCTCTTCTCAATCAGAAGATAAACTGGAGTGTGGGTGGCACCACCACCGATGTAACGGATACGGTGCACGAAGACAACATTGAGCTTTTTGAAGAAGTAGCACGAATTCTTAAGGCCCCTATTGTCGGACTCGATTTCATCATTCTTGATATCTCGAAGTCTTGGAAAAAGCAGGAGCGATGCGGAATCCTTGAGACAAACAGCATGCCTTTTTTTGATAACCACCACCTGCCTTTTGAAGGAAAGCCACGAAATGTAGCTTCTCTCATCTGGGATATGAACCTGTAGCATTCCTCACGGTGTGCCTATGAGGCCTGGTCTCATTGCATTTTCATACGCTATTCTGGTACACTCCGTTTACAGGTCGAATTGCCAGCCAATTATGTATTGGATGGCTTCTATTTTTCACTCATCGTGGACGTAGAAGCCATTCTCCAAATTCACTATGGATGAACAGAATGATGTAGTCATGGGTGACGAGGTAGTAGAGGAAACTCCTGCTGAAGCTCCTATGGAAGGCGAAGTAGCTCCTGCACCTGAGGAGATGCCCGCAGAGGAGACTGGCGAAGAGGCTGCATAACGCACCTCCACACCAGAAAGGAAAAGCCACCGTTCAGGTGGTTTTTGCTTTGATATGCTGTCTGGTCGAGTTATGGTGAGTACAGAGAATTTCGTACAAACACTCTGGGGGTTTCGATGGAACGATCGACAAATGTTCGCAACGCAATCATGAATGCACGAATTCCGCAGGAAGAAGTGCAGGCATGTATCGAAGCGTACTTTTCTAAAGAATGGAATGGTGTGCCTACGGTGGCGCGCCGGATGTGGAGTGAGACGAGAGACAAGTGGTCTATGGTGGTCGAGTTCGGGCGACCTTTCTGCTTCCTGTTCGACGTCGGCGACTCCTTCTCAAAAGATCAAATTGAGAACTGTCTCGTCGATGCAAAAAAGCAGGGAGCTTCGGCTGTCTATGGACTCTCTGCTCGCATTCGTGGCCTTCAGTCCTGTTTCGATCTTTGCGAAGAAGGTCAGCTTGATGGGCTGTATCTGACTCATCAACCTGAGGGTGGGGATTGGCTTCCTGAACGAGTCCGGGTCCTTCCTTAAAAGCTAGCCTTCTCTATTGCGAGAACGGCGCCCAGCGGGCGCCGTTCTTCTTTATACTCTCTCGACTTCTATCCCTTCACCATTAGCCACTGGTAAATATCCTCAAGTGCCTTCACGGCATCTCCAGCAGCTATGTTGTTCTGGTGGTACAGCTCGTCAGTGGCGTCTCCTGCCGCCCAGATGCCCTCTACTGAGGTCTTTTGGTCCCGCGGGTTCGTTACCACCCGTCCGACCGCATCAAGCTCGACAACGCCCTTCGCAAACTCCGTGCTTGGAATCACACCCACTTCCACAAAGACGCCCGTGACAGGGAGGGAGTTGGTCTCGCCAGTTTTCATATTTCTCACCATCAGACCAGAAACAAATTTCTCACCCATAACCTCAATTGGCTCAGTATCAAGTAGTGGTATCAAATTTGGATGCGCGAGAACTTTCTCGGCAGTGATGGCGTCCCCCTTAAAGGAGTCATGGCGGTGTATGAGCGTAACGGTCTTACAGTACGCAAGCAACTGTGCAGCGGTCTCAAGTCCGGCGTTTCCACCGCCTACCACCGCCACGTCTTGATCAGCAAAAAGGGGACCATCGCACGATGCGCAGTACGTAAGACCCTTATGTTCAAATAGGTCCGCGCCAGGAATATCGAGCTTGCGCCTGTTTGCGCCAGAAGCGATAAGTACCGCACGCGCGGTAACTGTTTTCCCCTCGCGCGTGAATACCGCGAACCCACCATCAACTTTCTCAAGCGTATCCACCCGATCGCCCTCAAGAAGTTCAACCACCTCTCCCTTGTACGCGTTCAGATGAGTACGGAGGGATTTAGCAAGATCACTCCCTGCGATTTTTTCGGTGCCAATCCAGTTTTCAATACCTTCAGACACTGTCGATTGTCCGCCGACCTCTTCCGCAATAACAATCGACTTGAGACGCTTTCTGGCTGCATACACCCCCGCCGAGATTCCTGCCGGCCCGCCGCCGATAATAATCAAATCCAACATAGTTTGGAAAGTATACCCGAATTACCTGTATCCCGCTTAGGGGATAGCACTACAAAGCGAGCGTTTCGAGAAAGATACTATTGCCAAGGCGAGGCAGTTAACAAAGCCAAGAAGCTCTGTAAGACAGGGCGTAAGGCGCCGCCTTACGCCCTGTCTTACTACAGAGAACAGAGAAAGGACTCCATGGTCTTGGAGTCCTTTCAGCGAGAACGAGTCTTTCGAATCTAACCCGTAAGAATTTAGAGGGTTGAGATTCGGAAAGCGAGTGATTTATTTTTTGTGACGACGCAAGAAGCTCGGAATCGCGCCCCACGTGTCATCTTCCTCTTCCACTACTGGGGGTGTAAGCGGTCTCGATTCTTCTCGGCGTTGTGGTTGGGCAGTAACCACTGGTTCGCTGCGTTCAACACGGACCGGCTCATCTTCGTAACGTACGGATGCTGGCGCAACTTCTTCGACAACAGGCGTTGGCTTTCGCATGAGGTCGTTGAAGATTTTTCCCTTGGTCTCTTGCTGTTCTTCAGCAGGCATCGCAAAGAGCGAGCGCTCGATGCCTTCGTTGATTGCGTCATGATCGGCTTCAGGGAATCCAGTCGCAATGACAATGATACGAATCTGACCTTTTTTCAGTTTTTCGTCACGCATGATACCGAAGATGATCTTTGCATTCTTGTCGACGGAATCAGAAACGACCTTTGCAGCTTCCTGCACCTCGAGAATGCCCAGATCGTCTGAGCCTGCGACTACGAAGAGTACGCCCTTTGCTCCCGTGATGGATACGTCGAGAAGGGGAGAGTTGACGGCCTGAGCGGCCGCATCCTGTGCGCGGCGATCGCCGTCGGCAATACCGATACCCATGAGGGCAGGGCCCGCAGCCTCCATGATGGCCTTGATATCGTTAAAGTCAGTGTTGATTTCACCAGGCGTGGTAATGATGTCTGAGACGCCCTCCACTGCCTGACGAAGGATCTCATCGGCGAGCGCAAATGCACTTTTGGCTGTAGTCTGTGCTTCTACAACCGAGAGAAGTTTGTCGTTCGGAATAACGATGAACGCATCCACTTCTTTTTTGAGCTCAGCGAGTCCGCGCTCTGCTATTTCGCGTCGCTGAAGACCTTCAAATGCAAATGGCTTGGTAACCACTGCAACCGTGAGCGCACCCAGTTCTTTCGCAATCTTTGCAACAATTGCTGACGCGCCGGTGCCGGTGCCTCCGCCCATACCGCACGTGATGAACACCATGTCGGAACCCTGGAGTGCCTCCTGAATTTCTTGTCGGGTTTCTTCGGCTGCACGGCGACCAAGGTCAGCATTCATGCCGGCGCCAAGGCCTTTCGTGAGATTTTTGCCAATATGAATCTTCTTCTTTGCAATTGAACGGTGCAAATCCTGTGCGTCAGTATTGATAGTGATGAACTCCACGCCTTTCACTTTGGAATTGATCATGTGGTTTACGGCATTGCCGCCTGACCCACCGCAGCCAACCACGCGGATGCGTGCGAACGTCTCGATTTCGGATACTACGCGCTTTGACATAAGGGAAATATAGGGCCAATAAAGGGCTGGGCCAATCATACCAGCTATGCGGGGGTTGCAAATAGTGACAGATAGAGGAAGCGTGCTGTGCTATTTACCGTCTCACGGGCCTCGTCCGCGAGCGTTTATGGAAGAAACTGCTTTAAAAACTTTTGTACGCTCTCAAGTACGTCACTCATTTTCTTTTTCTTCACGTTTTCGGTGTCGCCAGTGAGTCCCCAGAGCGCAAGACCATAGGCCACTGCCCAAGTGGCGTCACGCACCTTCACATCAGTCGTGAGACGCATGTCGGCAATGCGTGACGGGAGGCTGAGTGTCCCTTTTGCAATGTCGGTGATGAGACCTTGGCCTGCGCCACCACCCGAAATAATAATGCCGGCAGGGAGTGTGCGGGCACGGCCAAGTTGCTTCAAATGTTTATCTATCAAATCGAACATCATGCGGAAACGCGCCGTGATTATTTCTTCAACCTTACGGCGCGGATACATATGCCCGGAAAGGCGTCCGAGCTTGAGGCGCTCTGCGTCTTCAAGCGATACCTTAAAGCCAAGTGCAAGATCGTCCGTGATATGGGTCGAGCCGATAGGAAATACTTTTACCGAAATAGGCAGACCTTCGTCATACACCACTATGGAAACAGTCTCCGCACCGATGTTTGCAAGCAAGCAGCCTTTCATTTTCTGGTCTTTAGTGAGTGTCACGTAGGAACCGGCCAACGGAGATGCCATGCGATCAATAGCTTCGATGTCAGCTGCTTCGCATACCGCTTCAAGCGAGTTGGCGTGCTGGGTAAGACAAGTAATGAAGAGATATTCAGCTTCAAGACGCGTGCCCTTAAGTCCAAGAGGTTCACCCATGGTCTTCGTGCCGTCAACACGGTACTCAAGCGGTATTTCATGGAGTACGGTGCGATTCAAGAAATTAGGACGCGCAGCCTCTCTCGCAGTCTCCCGCGTCTTCTCAAGATCGAGATCAGTAATTTCTTGGTCGGCTCGTGAGATAACGGTTTCGCCCGCGCTCCTGACCTCATCGAGTGAGATGCCGCCGATAGCGAGAAAGGCTTTTTTAATAGATACGCCCGCTGTGTGTTCAGCCTGCGTACGTGCCGCACGTACGCTCTCAGCTGCGTCTTCCGGGTCTACGACGTAGCCGTGTCTAAGTCCTCGGGTCTCAGACAGACCTGTTCCGATGATGCGGAGTACCGGACCATCTTCACCGCGCACCTCTTCTACAACCACCACTTTTGTGTGGTGCGTGCCGATATCAATGCCGGTTGCGATGCGTCGATTCATGCTTTGTAGAGGGTATATCGATGAGGCGAGCAAGAATTGCTCGTTCCTGACGTTCCATTGTAGTGCCGTGACGCGTTCCGGCCAAATGCAGAAGCCCGTGGATAAAAAGAAATCCGGTAAATGCGGTATAACTCAACCCATATTCAGGCGCTTGTTTGCGCGCAATTGTTGGGCAAATAATTATTTCTCCCGACTTCGGACCTAATGCGTAGGAAAGGACATTCGGCACGTAGTCCTTGCTGCGCAATACTTCGTTCAGATGCTTTGCGCGCGCTTCCCCTGCAAACACAAGTGAAATATCCCAACCAGGAAGCACATGAGACATTGCTTTTGCGAAGGGGAAGCGAGGAATTGGTCCCCGAGTAAAATTACGTGTTTCTAATGTGGAGCTCATACGGTATGTATATGAAAAAAATTCCCAGCGGTGAAGCAGAGGGAAGTACAACGTAGCGACGTGGTAGCCGTACGACGTTTCGATAAGCCGAGTCCCACTAACGTGCAGGTGGGGCCTTTGGGCATGATGTATTAACGGCGGCCGCGCGTCTTTCGTGCTGCAGGATCAATTTTTCCCAGCTTCACCTGTTCGTTGTACTCTGCAATGCGCTCACCGCGAATCATTGCACGTGCATGGTCGACGTTCTTCGATTTGGAACGCGCAAAGTAGCGGCGCTTCCTAAGCGCGCGAACGAGCCCGAGGCCCTGGCCACGGCGAGAGAAGCGGCGAATGAGAGAAGCTGAACTCTCGTTCTTACCGCGGCGAACCTCTACGCGTACTGCGTTTGTCATAGGAGGACAGTACCATACCAGTCTGTTTCCTGTCTAGCGAGAAAACACCGTCCGCTCTTCCTTGGGGAAGAGCGGTGTCCATACCGTCTATGCGACAAGGCGCAGTCGATCGATAAGGGAATCAAGCGGTATGAAGGTTTCGGTGTGGGTGGCGCGTTCTCGCAGTATGACTGAGCGCTCAAGGGCCTCCTTACGACCCATAATGAGCACGTACGGCGGGTTAGTGTTCTCCACGAGCCGCATCTGCTCGGTAAGGGAAGCGACGCCTATGGCCTGTGTGAGGGGTATACGGGCACGACGAAGGTCGTCCGCCATCTTCATACTTTCTCGCTTAGCCTCATCGCCAATGTGCACGAACACGAAGCGAGGAGCTGGCTTTTGTTTTATTGCCTGTATGGGTTCGCGGCTTTCGACATTGATGCGGACGATGGCTGCGATTGAAGGAACGGGGGATTTAAAGAATGGACGCGCGAATTCGTTGTAGCGTGAACCCCACGCTTTAATGCTGTCGATACTGTGAATCTCGAAACACGTTTCTGACCAGCTTGTTCCGCGCGAGAGGAGTTCAGGCGCGAGCTCGTAGGAGGTATCAGTCGACTCAAGGTATTCAAGCACGCACTCAAAATGCTTACGACTTGCCTCCGAGAGATGATCGGTAGGAGAGGGAAGTTCGCCACACTCTTCGCTCGCTGCGAGAAGCTCTGCCGCCTCAAATACATCCCCCTGGCGCGCGCGCTCTACGCACTGTACGGGCAATGTCGAGCCTTGTTTGCGGAAAAAATTCGTTAGCTCACGAGCAAAACGGCTGCGCGTCTCACGGTCGCCCATTGAGTTGAGTCTCAGGCGAGGTTCATTCTTGGCAAGATCGCTCACGAGTGATCGGACGGCGCGAATAAGTACGGCATCAGCGATTGCGTGCTCAACACCAAGCACATGGAACTGTACGATTATTTGCTTTGGGGACGGGCGACCCGGCGCTGCGTTTGTGTGCCACACAAACATGGGTTCTGCTGCGGATGGTGTTATGCCCGCATCGCGTATTTGTTTCAGAAGGGCCGCGACTTCGCGCGCTCCCGGATCGAGGGCGTCGATATTAATGGAATCTGGGTACGGAGCTTTTGCGCCCATGCCCCGTTTCGCGTGGGTAAACGTAGAGAGCGGCTGGAACCCGTAATAATTTCCAATTGCATGCGAGCGCTTCAAGATGTCGTCCGGATGGAGTAGGTGAGCGCTCATATTAATCACTGAGGCTCGTTCACGGCTCCCGGAAACACGCCCGCTTTGCCTGGTGGCAAGAGCCGTACGAATGCTCGACCCATCAAATCTTCGCGTGGAAGCGCGCCCCAGACCCTTGAATCTGAACTGCGCGGTCGATTGTCACCCATAACGAAGAATTCGTCTGCGCCGAGCGTGCGGTCGAGCGTATAGGTAGCGTCTTCCGCGACTACGTATGACTCATCAAGCTCGATTTCCGTGCCGTCGGTCTTGGTGACTGTTGTTATTCCTTTATCGATATGCACGATTTCTCCCGGAAGACCGATAATGCGCTTTATGTAAAAGACTTTCGGGTCGTTTGGATACTTAAACACCACAACGTCTCCGCGTTTTGGATCTGAAAGGCGATACGTGAGCTCATCAACGATAAGATAATCGCCACTCTCAAACGTTGGATGCATGCTTTCGCCTTCGACGACGAAGGGTTGCGCAATGAGGAGGCGAACAGGAACGACAATGATGATTGCAAGGATAACGAACGTTAGAATCTCCTTGAATGCACTGCCGAGGAACTTCATGTGTGGGTATTGTCCTTCTCTCGCTAATCAAAGTCAATACGTGCGGTTTTTCCGGTTCACATGAAGAGAGAGACGCGGGGCGATTAAAAATTTTTAACCTATGAAATATGAAATGTAGTGAAGGGCCGCTGTTTTCACAGCGGCCCTTCGAACGAAAGCCAGGTCAGGCTTTGGTAGGGGATCTCCCTCCCTCGTGCGGCTGGTTCTTCGTTCGCTAGTCGTTACCATCTGGGCTCGACGACGGATCATTACCGGGTTCTTGGGGATCCCGAGTGTCCGCCTCGGCATCAGTCCATTGTCCGTACACAAGGTCCATACCCTACACTCCTCCTTTCCCCATGCTACTCCTCGCACTAGTTTGCAGGCACGTTATCCCCCTTTGCTATGATGGCGGCATGCAGAAAGAAGAGCTGATACTACGGAACCGTGATGGAAAGCGCATGCCCGCCACTCTTCGCACACCGGAGACGGAACCGAAAGGTACGTGCATTGTGCTTCATGGCCTCGGTGGATGGAAAAATCAGACGGTGACGCGAACAATTGCGGACGCCGTAGCGCGCGCCGGATATAGTACGCTTACGTTTGACGAGGCGTGTGGCCCGAACGGGCTTGATGCGGGACAGAAACTAAGTACGACGAGCAGGTACGCTCAAGACTTGGAGGATGTGATTGCGTATGCGCGGAGCGCTCCTTGGTTTGTTGGAACGCTCTCGCTCGCAGGACACAGTCTTGGTGCACTGGTGTCTCAAGAGTACGCCGCACAGCATCCTGATGAGATCAAGAAACTCATAATGGTAGCTCCAGCGCTCTCGTGGCGTGCGTACCCGCGGTTTATTCTCCCCGTCGCGTTCTGGTGGATTATAACGAATCACCATCGCATGGAGGGACCAACACCAGAGGGATTCATACTCGGCAGGAATTGGATACTCGATTTTTTTGGCTACGATGCGTACAAGCGGGCAGGGAATATTATGTCCGACACACTCGTTATTATGGGCGAGCGGGACGGTCTTGTGGGCACCGTACGTACGCACGAGCGCTACGTTGCTTCGCTTCCCAAAGGTACACTGCGTGTCATTAAAGGCGCGACGCACAACTTTACCAATGAGATGCCGCTCCTCGCTGATACAATCAAGAAATGGCTTACGTAATCATAGGCATTGGAAACCCGGGCCCCGAGTACGCAAAGACCCGACATAATGCCGGGCGCATGGCTGCCGAACTACTCGCGAAAGAAGTGGGTCTAGAATTTTCGCTCAAGACACCATCGCACGCGCTTGTAGCTACAGGTGTAATTGAAGGCCAGAAGGTTGTCATCGCACTTCCTGAGACGTTTATGAATCTCTCGGGCAAATCTGCCGCTGCGCTCGTGAAATCAAAGGCGGCCGCTAAGAAACTTCTGGTGATTCGTGATGAGCTTGATATGCCGCTTGGGAGCATAAAAATGACGGGGTATGGACGCGGTGCTGGCGGGCACAAGGGAGCAGAAAGCATCATGCGTGCACTCAAAACAAAAGATTTTATACAGATGAAAATAGGCATCTCGCCAGCTACTCCGAAAGGAAACATACGAAAAGTAGAAGCCGGCGAGAAGGTTGTGAAGCATGTGATTGGTAAGTTTTCACCCAAAGAAGAAGTGCTCCTTAATAAAACGCTCGCGCGCGCGGTACTCGCAGCCAAACTCTTGGTAACTGATGGTCTCGAAAAAGCGATGCTTACGGCTAATACCGCCCCATAAGTTTTCTTACCCTCCGCGCGTAACGTAACGTAACGTAACGGTGCGTATGCCACGATGCGCATAGAATGTTCGACCTACGAGGTCGAACATTCTATGCGTCCGCATACTGTTTTTTGCGGTTTCTTCTTGCAATATCTCTATATATAAGGCATAGTGCGGCTAGAGAATTGTTCTCACAAAGGAGCATGCTATGCAGGAGCCACAATTTACGCGGTTCCTTCAGGAGCTGTTAAAGAAAGGTGCAGCGCACAAGCCCGACACGCTTACTATTGAGGATGAGGGCACGCTGACGGAGCGCCTTGAACTCCACAATGTCCCCTATCAGACGTGGAAGAAAGGGGTACTCGACAAGCTCTTTGAAGAGTTGCGCGAGCGCGAGCCCACATTCATGTCCAATGATGGGCGTCTGGTGAGCTGCATCAGAACAGTCACTATCCGGATTTACTACGATCTGCCCCCGGATGCTTCCGGTTCCACTCCGAATGACCGACGTCTCTTTCTGCGCGAATTCAAGAAGTACCCAAACAGTGGAAAGCTTGTTCCGCGACGACACGAAAACAGTATGAGCGAAAAGCTGAAGTGGGACGAGGACGGCGATCACTTCGCGGTTAAGCGCGCGTTCCGCGAGGAACTCCGAAAGGTAAGCACGGAGGAGCAAGTCATTCTTACGGACGACGACTTCTGCACGATTGTGCCGGATAAGACTCAGGTGGTGGGACCCATTCCGCTCCGTGAATCTACTAAGTTTCCAGGACTTTTGAGGCAGAACGAGCTTCATCCGTACATCTGTATTTTGCGCGCGGTTCACTACGACCCGATGGGATATTACGAATTACGTCCCGACAGAACATCCCTCTTCCGCTGGTCTCCTGTGGGCGGACAGTGGAAAAACTAAACCCCCGATCGCAAGGTCGGGGGCTCATTTTGTCTTTTATTTTTGCTACTTCTTTACCGGTTTAACGGCGTAGGAGAGTGTCATGCGCTGATCCTTTGGCTCGAAGAGGGTAATCGAGAACGGATAGGTCTTGCCAAGCTCGAGTGCGTCCTTGAGTGCGGCTGGGTTCTCGAATTCCGAGATATGCACGAGGCCCGCGACACCTTCCTCGATAGAAGCGAGTGCGCCGTGCTTGTTGTACTTGATGACAACACCCTGCACCTCCATACCTTTTTTGTAGCGGTCTGACGCAGTCGTCCAAGGGTTTTCCTTGAGCGCCTTTATGGAGAGCGATACTTTGCCATCTTTGACCTCGATGACTTTCACCTTCACGCTGTCGCCGACTGCGAACAAGGCGCGCGGATCTTCAACGAGTCCCCAATCAAGCTCAGAGATATGCACGAGGCCCTCAAGACCTGGCTCGAGCTTTACGAATACCCCGAAATCAACCGCGCCCGTGACTTCGCCTTCGATGACGTCACCTACCTCGTACTTGTCGATGAGTGAAGCCTTTTCCTCCTCCTCAGCACCGGCGCGCTCAGAGAAGATGAGCTTACCTTCCTTGGCGTCCGCGGTGATGATGCGGACAGAAAGTGGCATGCCCTGCAACTTCTGAAGTTCAGAGAAGATCTTATCCTTGTCTCCTTCCGGTACGCGTGGGTAATGGTCTTTCGAAAGTTGGGATGCAGGAAGGAATCCCTGGATGCCCTGCCACGAAAGAATGAGTCCGCCCTTGTTGGCCTCATCAACCGTGATGGTGTAGATGGTCTGGGCGACGATGGCCTGCTCAGCTTCGCCCCAGATAGCGGCTTGACGTGCTTCCTTGAGGGAAAGCTCGATGTATCCGTCGATACCTGAGGCATCAACGACTTTGGCACTGATAAGGTCGCCTGGGTTTGATTTGCGAAGTACGTCCGCGGCGTTCAAATACTCACGACCGTAGATAATGCCGGTGCCAAATGGCGGCAAGTCGACATAGAGGCGTCCACGCACGAGCTCAATAATGGTGCCCTCGATCAAATCTCCCACGCGCGGTGGGGTAGCAATTGAATCAATACGATCGAACATCGGATGACCTGGCTCTACCGTGAACGAGACCGCCACAGGCGAAACCTTTTTTTCTTCAGGCATTGGAAATAAAAACACGGCGTATGCGGCGGGTACTAAGGCCTTGCGGCTTCAGGGATAGCCCGCGCGCGGCTAATAAGCACGTGTTTCGAACTCAGGGAATATACCAGATACCTCTATAAATGAAAACCCCGGCGCTTATCGCGCCGGGGCTCCTTGTTGGTTTTTGACCCTTGCGGGTACGAGCCCTGCTCTTTGTGGCCGTAGGCCAGGTCCAAGCTCGGGTTCTCGTGGTTTCCTCCCTGTCTGGCGAAGCCCGCCAGGTTTTTGCTTTAGCGACGGGAGTCCCTCCCGTCACGGTGCCGTGCTCAGCCGCGCGCATGCCGCGAGTGCAGGCAATGCGCGCGCGCCGGCCGCCGGCGATCAGGTCAGGTCGTTGTCGCCGATGTGGCCGTAGATCTGGGCGCCGTCGCCCTGGTGTTCGTTGAGGAAATTCAGGTTCAAGCAGATACCGACCTTGGTCGGCGGACCTGTCTTGTTCATCGGATCTCCGATTCGAGAGGTTCAACTGAAGTGTGATCTTCCTTCGGCCTTACGCCTCAGGCACCTTCAGGTCACGTCGTTTGACGATGACCAAGAGAACTTAGCATACTATTAATATATTGTCAAGCACCTGTGGATATGTCGTAATTAAGAAAAGCGGCGGACCCAGGATTAGGTCCGCCGCTGGTTGCCACACGGGTGGCAGGTACGAGTACGTTACTTCTTTTTCGAGATTGACTTGCCGCCACTGGAGACGCCCCGCATCTTGAGGCGCGCCTCGCGATCACGATCCGAGCGCGCCTGCTTCTTCTTGAGGCGACTGGCCGGAGGACCCTTGCGCGCGGAAGTATCAGGTTCGCTGGTGGCGAGGCTGAACTTGCCCAGCGCGCAGGTCTTCACCACATCCCTGAAGTAAAGCGCCTGCTCGGGCCGGTGCTTCTTGAGTGCCTCGAGCGCGTGCCTTTCGACCTGCGGCCGAAGCTCGCCCTTCTTCTTCAGTGCTTCGAGACGACCATAGATCGTCTCGTACGCAGACGTGAGAACACGGCCGCCCACGTTCAGGATGGCGATGAGCTCGTGGTAGAGCCAGTCCTCCCGCCTGATGCCATCGTCGGCTTCCAGCAACTTGGCGGCCTCGAGCTGTGCATCAATTCGAAGCAGGCGGTATTCCGCCTGCTCGTCATAGCTGAGCAACAGCTCTTCGAGAAACAGCGGGATGCCGTTTCCACCCTTGGCCACCACCACGCGGACGGAACCGTCCGGGAAGTAGAGCACGGCGTCGTCGTTCATGCTCAAACGAATGAGCATTTCCTTCTGATCTTGCGAACAGACGATGCGCTCGCCTGCCGTGACGATGTCGGTATAGAACCGTTCGTTGAACTTCATCCCGGGCGACAGCTCGATCTGAACGTTCGCGTGAAGAAGCGGTCGTAATTCTGCCGTGTTCGGCTGGACGAGAAGCGCGAGCGGCTTGTTGTAGCCGGGGCGCTCCGTCCACTCGATGTCGGCGCGCCTGACGATACCCGTCTTGCCGATCGGAGCGATGATGCACCCGATCCTGGTGTCCACCTTCACGTAGCTTGCGCCGGCGAACAGTGCCGGTGCGCGTGTGAGGGGGTGTGTAAGTTCGAGCTCGACACCCTCCATCATGCCCTTGTTATCGATGCGGTAGCAGTTCGCCGGCTTGGTCGCCTCTCCCTTAAGAGCGGCAGCCGCGAGGCTGGAGTCAGGACGACGTTGAGTCGTTTGGTTCAGCATTGAAGCTGCTCCTAAATCAAAGAAGAGGGTCACGGAATTGTGCACCTATCTAATATTAATAGTAGCATACTGTCACACTATTGTCAATATTTGCGCGACGAGGATGGGGATTAGAAAAAGCCCCCGCCTTTTGAGACGGGGGCGCCGCGGGCGAACCACGGAGTTTCTGGTGACGTCGGACCTAGTGCCTAGGCCTCCGCTTGATGTCGTTGTTGCCGCGGCCGTCGTCCGAGCCGCTACCCGAAGGCGCGATGCGGGGCTCGATCGGCCGGTGCTGATCGTTGTTGACCCGGTTGTCCTTTTGGTGTGGCATCCGGTGGCGTTCGGTGTTCGGCGTCATGAGCGTCCCTCAAAAAACAAAGACTGCCCAGAAGTGGCAGCGGAGGTAGTATGGCAGAAATAGATACTAAAGTCAAAAAATACCGCGCCCTGGGCGCGGTTTGTTGCAGATGGTCGGCTCTGGCAGGCAGGAAAGAGAGTGCCTGCCAGAGCCGGGTACGCACTCGGTACATATCTCGGTCGGGGATCCTTGCTAACTGTCTGCCCAGTGACTGGGGGAGTCGGAGCGAGGTACCGAGATAGTGTGACTCTACCACCCACACGCCCTTTTGTGAAGGTCATTCATAAGAAATAACCCTTTATTTCATTGAGGATATTGCTTCTACTCCGCTAGGGTTCATGCTATAATCAGTCCATCATGGTCATCACCCACCACGGCGGACAGTGCTTCAAAGTAACATTCGGAGACTTCACCCTCGTATTTGATCCAATCTCTAAGGGAGGCACGCTCCCTGCCGTACGATTCGGCGCTGATATTGCACTTGTATCCCGAAATCACCCCGATATGAGTGGTGTTAATGAAGTGACGTTCGGTACCAAAGAGCCGTTTGCTATTACCGGTCCGGGCGAATACGAGCACTCGGGCGTTACGGTGCAAGGCTTTCTCACTAAGAGCCAGTACGCGCCGGCTAAAGGCCAGTTGGATGCGGTGAACACCGTGTATGCAGTGACGCTCGAGGGAATGACACTGGTGCACCTTGGTGCTCTCTCTGATGGTGTGCTCTCGCACGAAGCACGCGAGGCAATCGATGAAATCGACGTGTTGTTCGTGCCGGTCGGCGGTGATGGTGTTTTGTCAGCAGCGGAAGCAGCGAAGCTTGCGGTCTCACTTGAGCCACACATCATTATTCCAATGCATTGGAGCGGTATGGGCGAACCTTCCAGTCTCGAAGCGTTCTTAAAGGAGGAGGGTAGTAAAGACGCAGAAAAAGTGGAGAAGCTTACACTCAAAAAGAAGGATGCGGCAGAAAAAAACGGTGCTATCATCGTAATAACGCCCTAGCGTATGGCAACTATCTCAGATCACCTCGATCGCGTACGCGCTAAGCCTCATGCCGAGCGCAGGCGCATCGCCTTTCTCTCTTCGCTTCTCATAACGGGCGTAATCGCGTTTGGTTGGATGGGCGCTATGGCGTCCTCAGGCACGCTTACGCTCGCTCCAACCCCGGGTGGCGATCCGCTTTCTCAAGAAGACGGATTTGGAGACGCTAAGAGTAATTTCTCGACGCTTCTTGGTGCTGCAGGAGCGGCAGTAGGCGCCTCTTCGTCGCCCGCAAGCATAATCGTGGTCGATGGCGCAACGTATTCGACTCTTGATACTGCGCCCACGTCCTACAACAATACTTCCGAGACCGTCATCACCTTTTAATAGAATATGACCAAAATCTTCATTCGCTTTGTTGCGGGTCCTAGGCAACTCACTCGCCGTGCTACACGTACGTCTTGTTCGTTGCTCTTCCCGCGCTGCGCGACTGAGGGGTTTTTTTCGCATTCTAACGGATAGCCATGGCAAAGAAAGTTGAATCAGTTCCGGAGGCGATTCCGCGCGCAAACGTCATTGACCAGTCCATTACGGCTGAGATGCGTCAATCGTATATCGATTACGCGATGACCGTCATCACCTCGCGCGCGCTACCGGATGTCCGCGACGGATTGAAGCCGGTGCATCGCCGCATCTTGTACGCGATGCGCCAGACGGGACTCACCCCAACCGCAAAATTCCGGAAGTCAGCGACCGTGGTCGGCGAAGTGCTCGGCTCGTACCATCCGCATGGCGACATGTCGGTGTATGACGCGATGGTGAAGCTTGCGCAGGGATTCTCTACGCGCTATCCGCTCGTGCTCGGACAAGGCAACTTCGGTTCGATTGACGGCGACCCGGCTGCTGCGTACCGCTACACGGAAGCGAAGATGTCGCGGCTTGCCGACGAGATGCTTCGCGACCTCGAGAAGGACACAGTAAAGTGGATTCCAAACTTCGATGGTTCGAAGGAAGAACCGACCGTCTTGCCTGCCGCTGCTCCCAATCTTCTTCTTAACGGCGCGCTTGGTATCGCCGTTGGTATGGCGACAAATATTCCACCGCATAATTTGCGCGAAGTGATAGCGGCAACTACGCATCTTATTGATAACGAGGAAGCCACAACCGATGACCTACTCGAGTTTGTGAAAGGTCCTGATTTCCCCCTTGGCGCCGTTGCGTTTAATCAGGCTGATATTAAGCAGGCGTACACCACTGGAAGGGGCGGTGTTGTCGTACGCGGGGAAGCGGAGATAGTTGAAGAGAAGAAAGGAACGAGCATCATCATTACCTCGATTCCATACCGCGTGAACAAGGCGGATCTCATCACACGCGTGGCTGACCTTGTTCGCGACAAGAAGATAGAAGGCATCAGGGATCTAAGGGACGAATCAACGGACGACATTCGTGTCGTTGTCGAGCTTAAGGGCACGGCGCACCCGCAGGCGGTCCTCAATAACCTGTATAAGCATACGGAGCTCGAGAGTACCTTTCATTACAATATGCTCGCGCTTGTTGATGGTGTGCCGGAGACTCTCTCGCTTAAAGGAATGCTTGAGAATTTTGTAAAGCACCGCAAAGAAGTGGTCCGCAAACGAACCGAGTTTGAACTTCGTAAGGCGGAAGAGCGGGAGCACATACTGCTTGGTCTCTCAAAAGCACTCGATCATATCGATGAAGTCATCGCTATTATCAGGAAAGCCAAAGATGTTCCAGAAGCATCTCTCGCACTCCAAAAGAAATTTACGTTTACCCCCGTACAGACTGCAGCAATTCTCGCTATGCGTCTTCAAACGCTTGCTGGTCTCGAACGGAAGAAAATAGAGGATGAGCTTTCCGAAATACAAAAAGTCATTACCGCGCTTAAGAAAATACTTTCCTCACCCAAAAACATTCTTGCGGTCGTGCGCGAAGAGCTCACCATTATTTCTGAAAAGTATGGGGACGATCGCCGCACCAAGATCATAAAAGGAGGTGTGAAGAATATTTCCGTAGAAGACCTGGTGCCGGATGAGGAATCAGTACTCGTGCTTACGCAGGGCGGGTACGTGAAGCGCACCAATCCTGACGAATACAAAATGCAGAAGCGGGGGGGTGTGGGAGTGATTGATATGTCCACCAAAGAAGAGGATGTGGTGACCCACTTCCTTATGACAAGCGCGCACTCTGAGCTCCTGTTCTTCACGGACTTCGGAAAGGCATATCAGATGAAGATGTACGAACTTCCCGAAGGAAGGCGCGCCACGAAGGGCAAATCCATCATGAACTTCCTGCAGTTAAGTGGCTCGGAAAAAGTCACGAGCGTGCTTGCGGTGCCAAAGGGCGCGGCGCGCGAAGCGCTCTCAGTGTTCTTCGTCACCTCCGCAGGTGTTGTAAAGAAGGTGCAAGCCAAGAACTTCGCAGACGTTCGTCGCTCGGGCATTATCGCTATCAATCTCCAGAAGGGCGATAAACTCGTCTCCGCCTCGCTTGCTGGCGAGGGCGATAGTATTTCAATAGTGACCGCAAAGGGCCAAAGTATCCGCTTCGATGAGAGCGATACGCGAGCCATGGGACGCACGGCAGGCGGTGTGCGCGGCATGAGTGTGAAGCCGGACGATCGTGTAGTCTCGGCGGAAGTCGTGGCAGCCAACGCAAAAGGAGCAACGCTTCTCGTAATAATGAATAAGGGGTACGGCAAGAAAACGTCGCTTTCAGAATACAAAATCCAGGGTCGGGGCGGATCCGGCATAAAAACTGCAGAAGTAACCGCAAAGACCGGCGAAATAATCGGCGCAAAGGTGCTTATTGGAGAAGAAAGCATGGAAGAAGAGATGGTGGTCATTTCAAAGAAAGGCCAAGTCATACGCGTAACGTCTGCTGAGATTCCGTCACTTTCGCGCGCCACTCAGGGCGTGCGGATTATGAAGATGCGTGAGGGGGATAGTATCGCCTCCATGGTCGCGCTGTAATTGACCAAAGTCAGCTTTGAGGTAGTGTTGGGACAGAGGTGTGGCCTGGCGCCACGTTTTTCTTGGGGACAACCATGGATAATCCGCTTCTCGCGCTTGCTCCTGGCGAACGCTACGTGTACTACAAAGGACAGCTTGCTTGTGACTGCGCTAGCGATAATAAAGACAAGAAGTTCATAGCTCAGCAAGCACGCGAGCAGGCCAAGGAGGCAGCCAAACTCGGAATAGTGTATCTCTGCCAGCGACGCTCTAAAGAATTTCCAAGAAAATTCGAGTACATCGCCACTGGCCGAAGACTGTCGTAAGGCTATGGGTGCGGGCCCTCGAAGACTCGCCGCAACAAGATCAGTAGCCCGTGATCAACAATCAACAGTCAGATTTCCCCTCTTCGCAATCCTCTTTTTATTGACGGTCGTCAATAAAAAGAGGATTGCAGTACTTCTCGCGCTTTGGGCGCGGGTTTTTTGTGGAATCACCGCAAACAGTACAGAAGTCTTGGTATACTTCTTATATGAATTTTTGCTCTCCGAGGGAAAACGTCCTCCAGCTCGGACTCAAAGAAGGTATGAAGGTAGGTGACCTTGGTGCGGGTGCGGGCGCCAGCGCCATCGCTGCTGCAAACATCGTTCTAAATAGCGGACACGTATACGCGGTGGATGTGCAGGAAGATCTACTGAAGCGCATACACGACACGGCAGTGGAAAAAAGGTTGCGGAATATTTCCACAATTTGGGGAGATTTTGAAAAAGTAGGAGGTACTACGCTTAAAGACCATACGCTCGATGCGATCATACTTTCAAACACGCTTTTTCAGCTTGAACATACGGAAGGAGCAATTACAGAAATTAAGCGCATATTGAAGCCGGGAGGGCGCCTCATGGTTGTTGATTGGGCTGGTTCGTACAGCGGCATGGGTCCGGCTGCTGAGCACATAGTTACTGAGCATGTTGCGGAAGAACTTTTTATTACTGCAGGCTTTCATAAGCTGAAAGCATTCCGCGCAGGCCCTCATCACTACAGTATAGTGTTTACATCCCCCTAACTATGGCGAACCTAAATCCGTTTCAAGTTGGCGTGCTTGCCGTATTCGGCTTTCTTGCTATTGGTGGATTGTTTCTCTTTGCAACTTTTCAAGGATTCGGTACAAACGTCGACCAAATAGGAACAGTGACCGTGTGGGGAACGCTTCCTAAGAAGAGTGTCGATCCTGCGCTAGGCGAAATGAAGCGACTTCATAAGGAGTACGCAAAGGTGACCTATCAGGAGCGTCAGGCGAGTACGTTCGAAAGCGATCTCGCCAATGCTATTGCTTCGGGTACGGGCCCTGACCTCATCCTTATAACTCAGGAGCAGTTAGTAGCTCAAAAAAGTCGTATCACGGTTATACCTTCGTCTTCGATTTCCGAACGTGACTTCCGCGACTCCTATCTTCCGGCGTTCGAGATCTTCCTTACCGAGGGAGGTACCTATGGTGTGCCGCTTCTTATCGATCCGCTCGTCCTCTATTACAACCGCACCATCCTTGCTACTGCTGGTATTTCCCGCGCGCCTTCGACGTGGGAAGCGGTGACCGGGCTCGCGCCGGTTCTTACTCGCGTAAACGAGGCGCAGACTATAGAACGAAGTGCAATCGCCCTTGGCACCTACAACAATATTGATAACGCGCGCGCCATTCTTTCTTTGTTGTTCCTTCAGACCGGACAGGGTATTACCGCACCCACAAGCTCTGGTGTGCGCTCTACGCTTACCAACAAGGCAGGAGAGAGTTTTGGGGTAAGTGGCGTTGAGTCTGCGGTGAACTTCTATACTGAATTCGCAAATCCTGCGAAGACAACCTACTCTTGGAATCGTTCGCTCCCCGGCGCCCGCCAAGCCTTCGTGCAAGGAGATAGTGCGCTCTACCTCGGGTATGCCTCGGAGCAGTCGGGTATCAAGGCGGCCAATCCCAATCTTGATTTCGATATGGCGACCGTGCCGCAGCTTGCGACCGCAGATAGTCGGACGACCTACGCGCGCTCCTACGCATTTGCCATACCCAAAGCCTCGCGAAGCCCGGGCGGTGCGCTCTCTACTGCGTTTGCGTTTACTGGTAGCGACATACTACCCACCCTCGCGCGCGATACCGGCATGGCCCCTGCAGTGCGTTCCTTCCTCGTGCCCTCAAACAAGGACATTTATGAGCCGGTCTTTTATCCGGAGGCGCTCATAGCGAAGGGATGGCTGTCCCCAGCGCCAGGTATAACCGACGGTATTTTTTCCGCTATGATTGATAACGTTAACAGTGGCCGGACAAGTGTGAACCAAGCGCTCTTTAGTGCGGAGCAAGCACTGAACGCCGCTTTGATACAATAAGGTATGTCTCCTATCCAAAAAATTTCTATCATTGCGCTACTTTTTGCGTCAATGATGCCGTTTTCCGTACATGCGCAAGCGTGTACTCCAGGAAACCCCTCTTCGTGCGCGAGAGGGTCAATCTGTAAGGATATAACCGGAGGTGGCGTATTTTACTGCGCGTTGGATGGAACTGGCGGGACTCCGAACGGTACAACACCTGGCGGGACTCCGAACGGTACAACACCTGGCGGGACTCTGAACGGTACAACACCTGGCGGGACTCCGAATGGCACGACTCCAGACCAATCTGGAAGACTTGAAAATCCCCTTCGGAACATCGACTCACTCTCTGAGCTTATTGACGCGCTCCTAGCGGCTGTTGTCACTATCGGCGGTATTGTACTCATGCTTGCGCTTGTCTATGTCGGGTTCCTCTTCGTAGCCGCGCAGGGGAAGGAGGAAGAGATACGTAATGCACGTGCCGCACTCATGTGGACGGTCATTGGCGGCCTTATTTTGCTTGGGGCTACGGCCATTAAGACCGTGATAGAGGCTACGGTAGGCGGACTGACATGAGTTTCAAAGAAATAGTAGAAAACTTGGTTGTGCCCATGTTCGATCTGGTATTGATTCCCCTCATGTATGCGCTCGCATTCATCATTTTCCTTATAGGAATTGTGCGCTTTTTTTTCATCGAGGGTGAGGAATCAAGAGCGAAAGGGAAGGTATTTATCATGTGGGGCATCGTTGGTTTCGTGGTCATCTTCTCGGTATGGGGTATCGTGAATGTGCTCCTGCGCACCCTTAGTCTTAGTTAGCCTGCTACACTTACCTATATGAAAAAGAATCTGTACCGTCTTGCTGTACTCCTACTTGCGTTTGTCTCGACCACAGCTGTTGCGCTAGCAGAAACAGCGCCCATCGATGTCACCGCAAATCCCATCTCGCGCTTCTTGCTCGGCGTCATACAATTTATTAACACGATACTCGTTCCGCTTCTGTTTGCAGTCGCGTTTATCGTATTTCTGTGGGGCATATTCCAAGCCTTTATTTTGGGAGGTGCTGACGAAGAAAAACGTAAAGAGGGTAAGCAATTCATTGTCTGGGGACTCGTTGGATTTTTTGTGATGGTGTCCGTGTGGGGAATCGTAAACCTATTCGTAAACAGTTTTGGTTTCGCCAGTCAAACAGCCCCCCCGATTCCGAAGTTCAATGAAACAACCATACGAGGAGGTGGCGGTACCGACACATTCGGTACACAAGACTCTGTGGGCTCTGACGATCTCAGTACTGATACCGGAAACGACGGTTCACAATCATCCAATCTCCCCACGGGTGCTCGATGTGTCTTTGCGTTCCAGTGTCAGTCGAACGATTGTTTCAACCTCCAGTGTCAATAAAGGCGAATAATTGTTTTCCCCACAGTTCACATGGGTCTATTGACTCAATTCCTGTGGACTCTATCCTATAGGGGTATCTTATTCTGTAATTACTATCTATGAAGAAACTTGGTTATGTAGTTGGTGCGTTTGCAGTTCCGTTATTTGCGTTCGCGCAGATCAGAGCGGATAGCGCTCAAAATCTGTCGCTCGACATTATTAAGTTCATCAATACGGTAGCGGTACCACTTCTGTTTGCAGTCGCCTTTATCGTATTCATCTTCGGAATCTTCCAGTATTTCATCATGGGATCTCATGATGAAGATAAGCGTGCTACTGGCAAGACTCTTATGCTGTACGGCATCATCGGGTTCTTTGTGATGGTGTCGGTCTGGGGCCTTGTGGGTATCCTCACCGGTACCTTCCAGTTTGGCAACAATCAGCAACTTAGGTACCCTGACGCTCCGACTACAAACACCTAGTCGTCATCTTCTCCACCGCAAAGCCCCGCGTTTTCCGCGGGGCTTTGCTAGTATAGAGGTATGGATGCTCTACAAACTTTCCTTATGAAAGTACAAACTCAAATTCTTGAACCGTTCGTAACGCTCCTTGCGTTACTCGCGTTCGCTCTGTTCGTGTGGGGAGTGGTGCAGTTCATTGCTGCGTCCGATGACGAAGAAAAACGTAAGACCGGTCAGCAGCACATCATCTGGGGCATCATCGGCCTCGTCATTCTATTTGGCGCCAACGGCATTATTCGTCTTCTTGAAGCAACTATTTTAAAAACAATCGGTGGGGGATAAAGAAAGGCCCCGCGCGAACGCGGGGCCAAAAGTACAGATTTCACGCAGGGGTATCGCACAACCTCGAGGTATCGAAGCGATGCATATACATCTGCGGAGCTTTATTATTCGAGCGGTAGCGCCACCTCTTGGTGCCCTCAAGGTTCATGGTGTCTGACCAGTTACCCTGCATGTCCTGGAACTGCTCCTCGACGTTGCTCTTGTCGCCGGCGCAGACGGTCCAGTTAGCTTTGCCTTCAATAACGGTCCACTCCAGATAGGTGGAATCGTCACCGTCGTCAGGCATCACCTCATTTTCAATCCAATCAGTTCCCTGCGGAGCTTTGTGCACGCGTTGCGCGTACACAGCTCCTTGCGTGCTCATCTGCGCCGGTAGCGCAGGAGCAACGACTTCGACACGCTCAGAGCGGCTGCATCGTCCGAGACCCATCATGACCACGACCGCGAGTCCGATTCCGGCCCCGATCTTCACGCCGCTCGGTACGTACGCCTTCTTTTTTACAATGGTCGACATCAGTCTTATCCTTTCTTGATTGCCTCGGCGAAGATTTTGGCGACCTTAACGATTGCTGCAGATGCGATCGCAACAGGTTTCTCAATCCCCTCCATCCGATTTACGTTTGTTGAGCTGGCCATCTTGCCGGCCTCCGTGAGTAAGACCTCATATGCGAGAGTTGCACTTAGGCCGTCTTTCTGGAGTTCAGCCGCACGCTCACGCCGCTTGGTGAGTTCGTATTGCTCCGATGCCGCTTGTGCCTGCTCTTCACGGAGTCTGGCATTTGCGTCGATGATTTCCTGCGGAGGAAGGATTTCTGGCTCAAATATTTTGGACACGTTGAGGCCATATTCATAGTCGTGCTCATCTATTTCTTGTTTGATGAGATCGCCTAAATCACCTTTAACATCTGCACTTTCGAGTTCTCTTGAAGTTTTCCGCCCGAACACAGCCCGGACTTGTGATTCAGCCATCGCCCGAAGAGAAGATATGGCCCCTCCAACGCCTAAGCTTTGTACCACGTTAACAACTTGATACTGCATTACGATGAGGGCGCGCATCATTACTCCGTCCGATGACAGCGCCGATATTTCTATAGGAGGGTTCTCTGATTTGTTGTTGGTCAGTATCGACACATCAACCGGGATCAGACTCATGAATCCTGGAAAGACCCAGTGACGTCCCTCTTTTAGGGTGAGCCACCATTGTCTCGTTCCAAGAAGTTCAACGACACCTTCGTGCGCCGTCGGTATATGACCTTTTCGTAGGCCCTCAATAAGAACTCCTCCGAACACGCTTCCGAATGGTATCCAGAAACTAGGGAGATCGAACATGGGGTCCCATCTCCACCAATCCAGAACCAGCCACTCAGTCGCCCACCCAGCGGAACATCCGAGTGCGGTGGAGACAAATAAGCCGGTTCCTATAGTGAGAAAGGTCGGCACGTTGGTGTGTGCCGGCTCCAAGAGTATTATTGGTTTTGCCATCACACGACTCCTTGTTTGATTTCAATGTCCAAAAGGACCTAAATTAATTATATCACATTATATATCAAAAAGTCAAGGTTATCACCTTTATGCGCCACGAACTTTCAGTTCTCTACACAGTGCTGGAGAGAGGACTTGAACCTCCACCCCCGAAGGGACCTGCTCCTAAGGCAAGCGTGTATACCAATTTCACCACTCCAGCACTCTACAGAGAACACGCGCTCGCGCATTCTATCAAAATTCAGAGAATTGTGCGCCCACCTGGGACCGCTTCGCTTGTCGAAACTTACAGTTTCAGTTCACGTTGCAGATGATTTATCACTTCGCTCTAAATCATTCTCGCAACATCTTCTCGCCCAGGTCGCAGACATCCCATGTCTGCTCGTCTGCACAACTTCGTTGTGCGCCCGCCTGGGCTCGAACCAGGGACCATCTCCTTAAGAGGGAGTTGCTCTACCAACTGAGCTACGGGCGCAAGTGAGAACAAGAACATGATATCAGATAGCATGTTATTGCTTCGATCGCAGCGTCCGAGGTAATCCTACGGGCGCGTATGAGGTCAAGAACGTACCGCTCGAAAGCGGTTACTGCGCAGTATAACCGAAACTTATGCTTGCGCCACCCTAGTCCACAACCCTACGCAGATGTTGCGGAATATGCACGAGAATTTCATACGGTATCGTTGCCGCAGCGCTTGCAATTGATGCAACAGAATTGTGATGGGTAGGATCCCGGCTAATAACCGTGACCACGTCGCCGCGAACTACGCCGCTCACCTCTGTTACATCAAGCGAGCTCATGTTCATAGAGATGCGGCCTACGACCGAAACTGACTCGTTACGGAGTCGCATTGATCCTTTGCCCGAAAGGCGCCTATCATAGCCCTCAAAGTAGCCCACGGGCACGGTGGCGATGCGTGAGGGGCGCTGTGCCGTGAAGGTGGAGTTATACCCCACGCTATCGCCCTCAGGAATATCGCGAATCGACGTGATGAACGAACGAAGCTCAAGCACGGGGAGCACGCCGGTCTCTGCGTGGTGCGAGGTTTCAAAGCCATAGAGTCCGATACCTATGCGCGCTACGTTTGTACGAGATGTCTCGCCAAACCGAATGCCTTTGGTCGCCGTAAGGTGCCGGTATTCAATGGTGGGAATAAGCTTCTCAATTTCAGCGACGGCATCGTTCCAAATTTCGAGTTGGTGATTTGAGAATGCGTCGCTTTCGCCGTCTGCGTCTGCGAGGTGCGAACAGATGCCCACGATCTTGATATGCGCATTGCTTTTAATCAGGGTGAGCGCCGCTCTAATATCGGAAGGTAGGATGCCTTGGCGATGCATACCGGTATCAATCTTCACATGAAAACGCGCAGGGCGCGTGAGGAGTAGCGCAATGTCACGCAACTGCTCGATATCAGTGATGGCAAAGTCTATGTTGCTGATTCCCTCGCGCTCCGGGTCAATCGGGCGCACGTAGCCCATGACGACGACGCGTGACCTCACGCCTGCTGCCCGGAGCTTTCTGGCTTCGTAGAGCGAGTCCACCATAAAAAATGCGATGTCCTCTTTATCAAGTAGGCGCGCAACAAGCCCCAGGTCGTGCCCGTAGGCATTACTTTTGAGGACAGGTGCAATCCGCACGTTTGGGTAGCGTGCCTGATACGTATGCAGGTTGTGCAGGAGATTGGATTTTGAAATGCCCACTTCTACAAGAGGACGATGAGGCGAAAGCCGTTTTTTCAAATACCGAAGACCGTTAATGATTCTCATCGAAACACTATACAGGGTAGGCACGGCTCCGGCTTTGTGCGGCGTGCTCGCCGAACAAAGCTCCGGCTTTCGAGTCCCGCACGGACGCTGCGAAGGCACCGTCCTCCCGGTACGAATTTTCACTTCGCTCAAATTAGTACCAGGGGCGGGCACGGCTTCGCCTCTCGGTCACAACTCTCGGCTCGTCGTCACTCACCTCGGTCGCGACCCCGCCTCGCTGTGCGGCGTGCTCGCCGAACAAAGCTCCGGCTTTCGAGTCCCGCACGGACGCTGCGAAGGCACCGTCCTCCCGGTACGAATTTTCACTTCGCTCAAATTAGTACCAGGGGCGGGACTCGAACCCACACGGCATTGCTGCCTGAGGTGTTTAAGACCTCTATGTCTACCATTCCATCACCCTGGCGTATTCTATTTTTAGCACAAAGGACGCATATGGAGGAAAGGGCAGTCGTCTGCTACTCTCGATAAAGGCCTGATGGTGAAGTGGTAACACGACGGTCTGCAAAACCGTTATGCGCGGGTTCAATTCCCGCTCAGGCCTCACTTATGTTCCGTGTATCTCGCGAGAAATGTCGTCGAGATGCTGACGTGCCTTTTCGCCCTTATCAATTTCAAAGCGAATATAGGGAAGTCGCGCAAAGCGCGTTTTCTTCTTGAGCTCGTTGCGGAACAAATCCTTGTGGCGCATGAGGAAGTTGATTGCGTGACCATCCTGACCCTCAGGGAACACGCTTATATAAATGGTCGCAGTCTTGCCATCTTTGGAGAACATGGCGCGTGTGGGTGTGATAAGGGTATCGCGCCCCGCTTCGCGCGCTATGTAGTGACCTGCTGCTTCAAGCAGTATGGAAACGGCTCGCTGATCTCGTTCTGCGCTCATATAATTTTGGAGGTAGAGTGTGGAGAAAAAATTTCAGATGCGAGGCGCGGGGAGGTGATTATTGAAGGCGTACTTTGAGTACGTCGGAAAGAATCACTGGGACCCGCAACAAAGTAGCTGGATTTTTTATACATACTCTATTTGTTTACCATTTTAAATGCCTGAAGTGTGTCACCTGCCGCCGCTTCATATTTGCCCTCAAGCTGAAGTCCAAATTCGCCCTCAACGTGAATCTCCTTCACATCAACGCGCGCCACCTGGAGATTAACAAGCTTTGCATTGCCAAGGTGAATGCCACGACGGTCTATTTTGACCGAGTCACCGAGTGCAAGGGTTCCTGAAAGCCACCTCGCACCGAGCACCTGTTTGTTGCCGGCCGTGTTGAATGCTTTCAGCACTTTTGCTTCACCCGAAATTTCTTCAACCGTAATGCGGGGCGCCCGCGCGAGTACGAGCTCTTCGATTTTTTCCTTCAGCTCATAAATTATCGAAAAAGACTCAATATTTATTTTGTTGCGATCCGCGAGATCGCGCGCATTACTGTCCGTGCCAACCGTAAACGCAACGATGGTGGCGCCTCCAGCCATCGCCGTCTTCACATCTCCTTCGGAAACAGCACCCACGCCCTCAGAGACAATGCGGACGACGACACGGTCATGCTCAATTTTTGCGAGCTCATGCTTGATAGCATCAATAGAACCAGTCACGTCCGCCTTCACGACGAGCGGGAGCATTGCCACACCATCCACCATGACGGTTGTTTCGATGCGGTTCGCAGGAGCCGGCGGCTCTGTGGCGAGCTTCTCCGCCTCCTTCTTCGTGGGTGCGCTCACGCACGGCGTGCCTGCTGGAGGGAGACGGGACCATCCAGAAATGCGAACCGGCTGAGATGCTTTTGCGTTCTCAATACGCTTTCCCGCAAAGTTCTCGATAAACCTGACGGGCGCCATTGCTGAGCCGGCAACGACGTATGAACCGGTCGCAAGGGAGCCTTCTTTGAGGATGATGGTAGCGGCGATTCCTTGTTTTGGGTCCTGAGACGACTCGAGCACGAAGCCGGAGGCGTTTTCTTCCGAGTCGTATGAAAGTTCAGCAAGATCTGCGGTCAGGAGCACAAGATCAAGCAGCTCGGGAATACCGTCGCCTGATTTCGATGACACGGCAGCGTAGGGGACCGAGCCACCAAGTCCTTCAAGGTAGATGCCGTGCTCAAGTACGGAAGCCTTGGCGCGCTCGACGTCGGCACCATTCTTGTCCATCTTCGTAAACGCAACGACAAACGGTATGCCGGCCTCAGTGATGGCATTAAATGCTTCAATGGTCTGCGGCTTTACTGCTTCATCAGCAGCA
>Ga0163151_10002255_pt1 | contig 30372 bp, 18 predicted proteins | sample OliLakLV19MP5IB2_FD_145596 | JGI IMG/M metagenome (GOLD analysis project Ga0163151, IMG submission 145596) | Freshwater microbial mat bacterial communities from Lake Vanda, McMurdo Dry Valleys, Antarctica - Oligotrophic Lake LV.19.MP5.IB-2 | ecosystem: Environmental > Aquatic > Freshwater >...
GTTTGGTCTTCACGGCATCGAGCAAGGGCTTTGCCGGTCCGGCGACGGTTTCGGGGTTGAGGGGTTGGATACGAGTCATGATTGTGCTCCTTTCAATATGCACATCATTGTGATGCGATCTATCACGAGATAGATACACTTAATGGTACCGCAGATTACGCAGATTTCGTCGATTGGCTACCTGATTCCTCTGAATCTGCGAAATCTGCTCTGAAATTCCCCCTCCTGGTACTTCGGCGAGGGGGATAGGGGGAGGTTCGAGTGCGAAGTGCGCCACCGCCGCCGACCCTCCCCCAACCCCCTCCCTGAGTACATGGAGGGGGAGACTGGCGATTTCGTGCTCAGCGGGTTTTCGTACTCGAACATGCATCACTGCGGTTAAATCCGCCTTCCGAATTCCCGGGAACCTTCTCATCGCAACCGTGTCTAACCCATTAACTCGAACTTTGGAGGTTCATTTATGACTCGTCTTTTCCGCGTATCGATTTTGTCGCTGGCCGTCGCCGGCATGCCCACTTCTCTTGCGCTCGCGCACGAGCCTGATCCCAGGCTTGCAGAAGCGGTGGCGCGCGGGCATCGGCCGAAGGTGCAGGTGGCGCTATTGCTCGACACCAGCAACAGCATGGACGGCCTGATTTTTCAGGCGCGCACGCAGCTCTGGACCATCGTCAACGAGTTCTCAAAATCCAAACGCGACGGCGCGCGCCCGCGGCTGGAGGTGGCGCTTTATGAATACGGCAACGACCGACTCAGCTCCGGCGAAGGATACGTGCGACAGGTCTGCGCCTTCACCGACGACCTCGACGGCTTAAGCGAAAAGCTCTGGCAACTTACCACCAACGGCGGCACGGAAATGTGCGGCGAAGTCATCCATCAATCGCTCGACGGCCTGGCCTGGGATAACGACCCGCGCACCTACAAGGCCATCTTCATCGCCGGCAACGAACCGTTTACGCAAGGCGAACGCGATTACCGCACGAGCTGCGCCGCCGCCATGGGCAAGGGCGTGGTCGTCAACACGATCCACTGCGGCACCCGCGACGACGGCGTGAACGGCATGTGGGCCGACGGCGCCAAACGCGGCGAAGGCGAGTTCATGTGGATCGACCAGAACACCAAGCGCCGCGCGATTCGTTGCCCGCAGGATGATCAGATCTCCGCGCTCAGCCAGGAGCTTAACGGCACCTACATCGCCTACGGCCGCGACGGCCAGGCGAACGCCGCGCGGCAGGAAGCGCAGGACAAACTGGCCGCCGAGAACGCATCGGCCGGCGCCGATGTGGCCCGGGCCAATGCGAAAGTGGGCGGCAACTACAACAACGCCGGCTGGGATCTGGTCGACGCGGTGAAAGAAGGCAAGGTAAAACTCGACGAGGTGAAAGACGCCGACCTGCCCGGCGCAATGCAAACCATGAACGTCGCCCAGCGTGAACAATTCGTTCAGGAGCAATTAAACAAACGCAGCGACATCAGCGCGCAAATTCAACAACTCAATGAAGCCCGCGCCAAACACCTGGCCGAAGCCGAAAAAACCGCCGCCAAAGACGAAGGCGAAACTTTCGAATCCGCCGCCATCAAAACGGTGCGCGAGCAGATGAAGGCCAAGGGGTACGAGGTGGAGAAGTAACGGCCCGGCAGTCAAACCTCTTGGCAGTCAAACCTTAAGCCCGGTCGTCCCGACGGATGCGTCACCGCGCCGGTGACCGCCGGGCTACAGTGTCCGCTATGACGGCGCAATGCCCGTGCGTTGATATCGGCCCATCGAGAGAGACCGGCCCGAAGTCGTCAATGAGGCGTCAATCAACATTCACGCCCCAAGCACGTCATCGACAATGCGCGCGGTAGAGAAACTCGGCTCCTCCGCTTGCGGCGTCGCGGAAGAAATCGGCGCTCGAGCGAAGGCGCGGGGCAGGTCGCTCGGCGGTGCGAGCGTTTTCCCGAACTGTGCGGCGAGGAGGGTGAAATCGTCGAGGTTCACGGTCCCATCGGCGCTGGAATTGAGATTCCCCGGGCTGAAAACGCGGCCTGTCAAACCGAAATTGGCGGCGAGGATGGTAATGCCCGCATCGGCGGCGTTTTACTGAACCGGTGCGTGCGGTCGGCACCCCATGCATATTGATCCGCGAAGCCGCAAGCGTGGGGCTGGGCCGATTGGCGCGATCGGGGGCTGTGGCGCGACGAGCCTCACACGCCGCGTTGTGCGCGGCAGGCGAACACGCGGGTGATTCAACGCCGGCACTAAATGACCCTTCGCGCATCGGACCCGCTCGACGCGGTAAATTTCAAGTCTCAAGCACCAAGGTTCAAACAAGCAAGAAAATTCAAAGGAAATGCTCTGTGCAGGGCATCTTCGCCACCACGGCGGACGCGATTCTAATGCCGTTCTTCGATACGATGCCCGTAACAATGGTCGAGCAAGTTGAAATTTCTCCGGGTGTTTTCGTTGACGCGGGCGCGCTGGTCGTTTCGTTTTCAAGATCGAGCGGGCCCGGCGGCCAGAACGTGAACAAGCTTTCCACCAAGGCCGATCTTCGGCTTGACGTGCAAGCGCTCGACGGCGTGCTGAGCAAGTCAGCGATTCTCCGGTTGCGCACGCTGGCTCGTAACCGAATCAACCGCGACGATTTCCTGCTGCTGTCGAGCCAGGAATTCCGCACGCAGGAAGCGAACAAATCCGCGGCGCTGGACAAGCTGGCCGAGTTGGTCGCCACCGCCCGCATCGAACCGAAACCCCGCCGCCCCACGCGCCCCAGCAAAGGATCAAAGCGCCGCCGGCTGGAAAGCAAAAAGCGGCGCGCGGTGATCAAGAGCGGTCGGGGAAGCGTGGCCGAGAGCGAGTAGCGGAGGCTGGTAGCGGAGCGCAAGCGGAGAGCACGGAAAGGATTCAAAAGCAAAAGCGGAGAGCAAGATGAAATCTCACTCTCCGCCGTTCTTATATTCGCTCTCTGCTCTCTGCTATCCGCTATCCGCTCCAATCACCCAGTAATGATGATGTTGCCGAACACCTGTCCGCCGATGGTTTGGTTGCTGATGACTTTGGCTTGAATCGTGGAGCCGGCCTGCACGTCGCCGCCGACCTCCAGATTTACCAGTGTTCGTTTAGTGCGAATTCGCCCGCCGGTCAGCACGTCACCGGCGATGGTGAGATTGTCGATGTTGCGCGTCACGAGGAAACTCGGCGAACCGAAATCGCCGCCGATGGTCGCCGAACCGACGCCCAGCGCCACGTTCACCTGTCCGAAGAGCGACCCGCCAGTGGTGAGCGACACGAGCGCGCCTTCCGGCCCGCCGACGGTCAGCACCGAAGTGCCTTTGAACGTCCCGGCGACGTTAAACTCGGACAACCGGCCGGAGATGCCGAACGACGAGCGTTCGATGGCCCCGCCGGACGAAATCTCGGTCACCGTGCCGCCGCTCATGGCCAACCCGATGATGTCGCTACTGGTTTCGATCTTGGACAGCGAGTTGCCGGAGTTAATGCGCATCGGAAACTGCGGGCTGGTGAACGGAATCGGCGCGCCCAAAGCGTTGAACGGATTGCGCGATTGAATCTGCCATGCGACCACCGACGCAATATCGCGCGACGCAACGATAAGGCTGTCGGCGATGATGCCGGAGTTGCTCACGCCTTTTCGCTTCGGGGAACCTTCGGTCGTGCCTAAGAACACATGCAGATCGGTGCTCTTGCTCGGCGGACGGTTGAAGAACGGGTCGATCGCGCTGTTGCCGCTCAGCCTTACCGACCCGGTGTAGCTCTTCGTACTCAACCGCGTGCCATTGCCATTGGCGGTGACGTTAAGGATACGGGCACCCCCGTCAAAGGCGGTATTGCGGATGCCATAGCCATCAACGGTTACGTTGGCAATCTGATTTGAGCCGACCGAGCTCAACGTGCTGGCAATCAAGCCAAAGCCGCCGCTAACCGTAATCGGCCCGATGTCGGCGGCGGTAATCGACGAACCGATAATGCCGCCCGAGCCTTGGAGCGTAATCTTTCCAATTTCAAAAATTGGCGCATCAAGGGTATCAAAGAACGTATCGCCGAGCAGACGGGTGTTGGGGGTTTCGGTGGTGTCTTCAAAATCGTCAATCACCGCAATCTCATTGTTAATGATCGCGCCATCTTTAAGCGTTATCTCGCGGATTGCTTCTTTTGATACAATATCGCCTCGAATGTCCGAACCGGCTCCCTGATTGCCAACTTTGCCAATTTCACCATCTACATAGATACCCGAAAGCGCAAATTCGCCGCTGCCGCTCGGAAGCAGTCCTTCGCCAATATCAACCAGGTTTAGCTGATTGCGAATACCGGTGGTGATGGTCGGATTGACCGTTCGTCCGACACCGTACATGAGAATCGGAGCGGTGATGCCTTCGAACACGCCGGACGTTCCACGCTTATCGCTGTTCGCTTGAATGAGGTCGGCATCGCCGTCGATGACGATATTGCCGAGCGATTGCCGGGCCTTGATCGAGATAACATTGCCGGCGGAGGTGCCGGTTTCGCGCTGCGTGCCTCGGGCGGCACCGCTCACATTCACGCTGGTGCGCTGATCGGTGAACGGATACGACGGTTCGTTCGTCGGTTGCACCGGCGACACGCGGTCAATCGATGGCAGCAATGCGATGCCGTTCAGCATTGAGGGCAATCCGATATTATTCGCTTCGAGCCGACCGATGCTTCGCGCGTCAATACTTACGATGTCTCCGGTGGTGGTGTTTTTAATATCGCTGAACCGGCCGGTGGTGGCCACCGAGTCGTCGTGCGAAATCCGAAGGACGTTGATCGGCGCATCGCCGGAGAGTTGGACCATGAGTTGCTGCGTGCCGCCGACCAGCGTGAACACGCCGGTGGTGGCGCTGCGGTTCACAACGCGCCCGTTTCCGTTGACGAAGATTTGGGCGATGTCGATTACGGCGTTGCCACTGCGTGGCTCGCTCTCGACGCGGAGGCCGGTTGTGCTGGTGACACGCATCAGAACCGAACCGGAACGCGCGCCCGAGGCCGAGCGAGTGGGGTAGGCAAGATAAGTTAGGAAGCCGGAAGTGGTGAACCCGCTTGTGGCCGGCTGGCCGAACCCGCCGCCGCCTGCTACCGCGGCGATCGGCGTTAACGTCACGTCGGTGCCGGAGTCATCAGTGAACGAAACGGCTTGGTTGGGAACCGATTGAATATCGACGGTGCCCGATCCGAAGAACGAATCCTTAAATGCCGCACCGCCCACGTTCATGTACTTCACGTTTCCGCCGGAGCCGGTATCGATCGCCGGCCCGCCGTTGCTGATCTGCCCGAGGTCGCCAGGAACATCAATCAGTCCGATGATGCCGTCGCTGGCAATTCCGTCCGAGTTGGCGATGAAGAATGGCGCGCCCGTGCCTCGACCGGCCACGTTGCCGATGTTTGGCGCACGAATCACGCCGATCGCCCGCTTGGCCATGAACGTACCGTCAATGTCGGTGGCGCTGATGACGGCCTGAATATCCACGCCCACCGCCTGCACGCGGTTAACGAACCCGGTCGATGCAATGGCGTCGAAGACGTTTATCTGAAGCATATCCTGATCGACTTCGGTGCCGGTCGTTTGAATCAGGCCGACCGCGCCCTTGCGCACGTGCAGCGACGGACCACCGATTGTGGACAGCCCCTGATCGATGTAGCCGATGCTGTCGGCGACGATCGCGCGCAGGTTGCCGGCGCTGACGAAGAACCGATTCGCGCCGTTCCAAACAATGTTGCCGCCGGCGACGATGGCGCCTAAGTCTCCGTCGATCACGGCAATGCTGTCATGATCCACCTGGTCGGTGAGTAGCGTCCCGCGGGCTTCCACGGCGCCTAAATTGATGTCGGCAGCGCCTCGAATCGTCATCGCATAATCGCCGCCGCCCAGTGGAAATACGACCTCGCGCTGTGTTGCCGGGCCGTCGAAGAGCTGGTCGCCGCGCTGCCCGACGACGATGCGGTACACGCCCGGCCGATCAGCGGTGAATCGAAACGCCTCGTTGACAAGGGTTGAGCCGAGGTTGATGCCCGCGCCGTGCGAAGCATCGGTGGCGATCAGACGATTGTCCGGATCGAAAACGCCCGCCTGCAGGTTGCCGTTGTCGACCAGATCAACCGTCACGCTTTGCCCAGCCAGAAGCGGCAAGCCGTAGTAGTCGTTGTAATCATCCACGGTCGGCGAGCCATTGATTTCGCCTTCAACGACGGCAATGTCGCCTTCGTTTAAGTCCGAATCAAAGTAGGTGTGCAGGTATTGCGGTACGGCAAACGTGTTATTGTCAATGCCCGGTGTGGCGGCACCGATAAAACCGCGCTCAAAGTAGGTGTCGCTCCCGCGCAGCGTGCCGAAGTCTTCCTCAACTTCGTGGATGATGGTGGAAAGCTCGTTCGCCGGCCGCGATCCCTCGGCCCGAACCGACCCGTAAAAGGCATCGAGTGACAGGACATGACCAACTCGCCCGGTGGCGTGCAGGTCAAACCCTGTATTGTATTCGCTATCGAACAGCGTGCGGTCCTGCGTAAGCGTGTTGGTCCCAATCGACGAATTGACGAATATGTTGCGAATATCACCGTCTACAAAGAAATTATCGTTAATGCTGTCGTTGGTGTCGGGGTCGCCGTCCGGATCGCTCGGGTTGGCATTACGATCAATGCCGTTGGCGTTGCCAGTCAGCAGCGCGCCGGCGACAAATGTATCAATAGAACCGCCGCCTTTTACCTCACCGGTGACGATGCCGCCGATCAGAATCCGACCGACCGTAACGCCCGGTGCCCATTCGATGCCCGCGCGCAGTTGACCGTTGCCGTCGTCAGGCACGCCAAGAATGGATCCGTCGAAATAGTCCCCGGCAAGAATAAACGTGTCTTCCGGAAGGCTGCTGTCGGCAACCGCCTGGGCACCGATGAGCACTGCGCCGGTGTTGGTAGGCGCGGTAAACTGATCGTCCGGTCCGAAATTGGTGATGATTTCAAAATTGCGGCTGCCGGTGAACGGCTGCATCGGTCGCGCTGTGCCAGTGCTCGTCACTTGGGCAATCGCAATATATGCATCGGCATCAGCGGCAGTAATGTAAATGCGGTAGAGATCGCCGAACACATCTTCGGGGGGCAGGTCGGCGCCGTCCGGGCGATCAGTGAGGTCATAAAATTCGAGCGTCCCCGCCTCGATGGGGGGATCGTCAACGCCCGGATGCACCTCTAAGCCGACGAAGGCCGCCTCAATGTTGCCCCCTAAGACGATGCGAATAGTAGTTCCGGCGGAGTCTTCGTATTCAAAGCTGTCCCCGCCGACCAGCGTTGTAAGCATCTGCCGGCGTTCAAGTGTCTCCACGGTCGCGTTGACGGCGGAACGGATGCGGTCGTTACTTCGGTGCATAGCCATGGTGCAAACCTCCGAGACAGTTCACGTCGGTCGCCGTCGTACATTGACGGCGTTGGCGTGACTGCATGATGAAATTCAGGTTAGTAGAAACACGCTGCTCAAGCTGGAAATATTCGGGCCGGGCCAATCGCCGATGCCATCGGCATGCCGAACCGGAATTTTAAAACTACTGGTATCCCCACGGGGTGTCAAAGCCCCCCGACGGCGGCGACAAGCCGGCATTGCCGGGCGGCTTGGAACTGTCAATTCTTGCACATTCCCTCGGTTTTTCGCGCGCCAGCGCCCGGTGAACGGCGCGTGTTGTCCGACGACTGTTGCCCCGCGGCCCGCCGTCGTGATAAAACGCTCATCACCATGGCCCCCATGTCCAATCACGCGCCCGACGGAGTGCCCGCCGCCAAAACCACCGGTTTGCCCGAACTTCGCCATCTTGCCAAATTGGCTCGGCTGGCAGTAAGTGACGAACAACTGCTGAAGTACGGAGGCCAACTCCAGGCGATTCTTGGCTATGTCCAGCGAATCAGTGAAGCGGATGTCGCCAGCATCGAGCCGATGGCTCACCCGCTTCCGGTCGCCAACGTTTTCAGAGACGACGCCGTTCGCCCGGCATTGCCGCTGGAAAAAGTGCTTCAGAATGCCCCCGAAACCGACGGACCGTTCTTCAAAGTGCCCAAAGTCATCGGCGGCGACGCCGATTCGGCGGGATGACGTCATTTTCGATTTGGGAATGCCGATTTTGCATCCACCGACACGCGGCGCGAACTGCGGGCTGCCCTCAATTGAAAATCGAAAATCAGAACTCGAAAATCCCATGATTCCCTTCGACAACCTCACAACTGCTAGAGACGCCATCGCGGGCAAGAAAATTTCAGCATTTGAGCTGATTCGTGCGACGCTCGATCGCATCGATCGGCTGGAACCGCAGGTGGGCGCGTTTAACAGCGTTTTCTTCGACCGGGCGCTCGACAAAGCCAAGCTCATCGACGAAGGAAAAATCACCGGCCCGCTCGCCGGGGTGACGATTGCGCTCAAAGACAATATCTGCACCCGCCACGGAAAAACCACCTGTTCTTCGAAGATTCTGGCCGACTTTCATGCCCCGTACGATGCCACGGTCGTCAAAAAGCTGGAAGCCGCCGGGGCGATCATCCTGGGCAAGACCAATTGCGACGAGTTCGCCATGGGCAGCTCGACCGAAAACAGTGCGTTCAAAGTCACACACAACCCGTGGGACCTCACCCGAGTGCCCGGCGGAAGCTCCGGTGGGTCGGCGGCTTCGGTGTGTGCGGGCATGTCGTGCGGTGCACTTGGTAGTGATACGGGCGGATCAATCCGCCAGCCCGCGGCTTTGTGCGGCATATTTGGCATCAAACCCACTTACGGCCGGGTGAGCCGATACGGGCTGGTCGCTTATGCCAGCAGCCTCGACCAGATCGGGACGTTCGGCCGAACCGTTCGCGATTGTGCTCTACAACTCCAAGTCATCGCCGGCCATGACCCAATGGATTCGACTTCTTCCGCCGAACCCGTGGGCGACTATCTCACCAATCTTGACCAACCCCTTGCGGGCCTGCGAATCGGCATCGCCAAAGAATATAACCTCAGTGAAGGACTTGATTTACAGTTAAGACAGGCCGTCGAACAAGCGATCGAAACCTATCGATCCCTGGGTGCCACCGTTGTGGATGTCAGCCTGCCCAACACAGCCTACGGCATCGCGGCGTATTACCTGATTGCGACCAGCGAGGCCTCCAGCAACCTCGCGAGGTACGACGGTGTTCACTTCGGACACCGAACGGCCGACAAGGTGAGCAACATCGTCGAACTCTTCAGCAAAAGCCGGGCCGAAGGCTTCGGTGCGGAAGTGCAGCGCCGGATCATGTTGGGGACGTACGCACTTTCCAGTGGGTATTACGACGCGTACTACATGCGCGCCCAAAAAATCCGCCGGCTGATCAAGAATGATTTTGATAGGGCGTTCGAGCAGTGCGACGTGATCGCCTGCCCCACCAGCCCGGTGCCCGCGTTCAAAATCGGGGAAAAAACCGAGGACCCGCTAAGCATGTACCTCTGCGACGTGTTCACGGTGACCGCCAACATCGCCGGCATCCCCGGCATCAGCATCCCCGCCGGCTTCACCGACGGCTCAACCAGCGACGGCAACCCCCTTCCGATCGGGCTGCAACTGCTGGGGCCGGTGTTCAGCGAAGAACGCTTGCTGCGGGCGGCGCGGATGTTTGAGGCGGCGACGGAGTTTCATGCGAAGAGGCCGAAGTTGTAGGCCCGTCCCGTTCCGATCCGCGACTCACGCCGTGGCGTGAGCCGCGGATCGGAACGCCCAAGACGCTGTCGCCCCGCAAGAGTTTTTTGGCAGAGCCGCAAGTCAAAGCGTTATCTTCCACAGGCCATGCCACAACCAGGCAAGCAATGGTACCACGTTATTTTCAACACAAAGGGGTCGTGGCTCCACGGCGATCCGCGCGGGTTCCGGTCCCGCGATCATCGCATCCACAGCAGCGGCGACTACAAGAAACCGCCCCCGCCCGGCGAACATGCCGGTTTGCACAAATATCACAAACGCAGGTCGTCCGGTGAAGTTCGGCTGGCCGCGGAACATCATCCGCTGATCGGCGCGCGATGCCTGTATTTCCTAAAGTCGCGACAGCACACCCTTCTGGCCGCCGCCGTCGGCGACACGCACGTGCACATGCTGGCGGAGCTGACTGAAGTTTACGACGACGCTAAAGCACTCATCGGCCAACTCAAGAATATCGTCTCGTACGAAGTTCGCGACGTATTACCGGGTTCGATCTGGTCTAGCGGCTGCACACTGAAGTTGATCAAGGACCGTGAGCATCACGAAAACGCGTTCATTTACATCAGTTCGAAGCAGGAAGACGGCGCATGGACCTGGACGTTTCGAGACGGCACGGGTTGATTGACGTTTGCTGTGCAATCAACGTTCCTCGATCCGCGACTTACGCCGTGGCGTAAGCCGCGGATCGAGGTGAGTTGGCTCGAGGGGCGGGATTTTTTAAGTGCCTGATGAGAAACCAACAACTTCCCTGCACTCCTGGCTCGCCGACCAGATCGTCCGTCGCCCCGCCGTCCCCGTTGCCGCGGCGTTCATGATCGGCATCGCGCTGCATGACACGGCTCCCGTCCACATCGGTTACTGGCTGCTCCTGATCACCGCTTGCGGCTTAGCTGCATTTCATTGGAGCAAACAAGCAAGCCTGTCATCGCTATTCCTTCTCACCGCAATCTTCCTCGTCGGCATCGCCGTCGCGCAAGTGACGAAGTACCGCTTCCCCACCAACCACATCATTCACTTCAGCGCCGACCAACCCAAGCTGGCGCAACTCGAACTCTACATCGACCGCGCCCCGCGCGTGCTCGCCGACCCGTTCAGTGTCGGCCGGGCATTGCCGCCGAAGCAGGTTTGCTGGGCGCGGGTGACGCGCGTGCTCACCTGGCATGGCTGGGTCGATTCCAACGGCGGAATTCTGGTGCAGATCGATCAGCCTCACCCGCGCCTCGCCATTCATCAAACGGTGCGCGTGCTGGGCATGCTCCAGCGGCCCAGCCCGGCGATGAACCCGGGGCAGTTCAACTGGGCCGACTATTACCGCGAGCAGCGCGTGCTCTGCTCGATCGGCATCGATCACGCCGACAACATCACCATTCTCAACCGCGCCGCGCCGAACGTTTTTACCCGCCTCCGCACCGGCGCGCGCCAACTGTTGTCGGCGGGGTTTGATCAGGGCGCCTCGCTCGATCATGCGCTGCTGGGCGCGCTGTTGCTCGGCGATCACGATCCCGAACTACGCGACGTGCAGGAACAATTCCGCCGAACCGGAACCAGCCACCACCTGGCGATAAGCGGCATGCACGTGGCGGTGCTCGGCGCGGTGGTGCTCGGCGTGTGCCGGTTGCTCAGGCTGTCGCCGCGCGCCGCCATGTGGGTATCAACGCTGTTCGTGGTCCTCTACGGCATCGTGGCCCTTCCCTCGCCGCCGGTCGTACGCTCGGTGCTGCTGTGTGTGATCTTCTCGATCGGTATTCTGTCGCGGCGCAGCATCGATTCGATTCAACTGCTGTCGATCAGCGTGATTGCCATGCTGCTCTATCATCCACTCGATCTGTTCAACGCCGGCTTTCAGCTCAGCTTTGGCACGGTGCTCGGGTTGATTCTTTTCACCGAGCCGGTGGCACGATTCATCTGGCGCGACGACCCGGACCTTGAAGTGCTCAAGAGCTTCCACAAGCTTTCGGCGAGGCAGCAGGCGCGCGACCAATTCAAACGAGCCGTACGCACGATTTTCGCTGCGGCCATTGTGGCTTGGGTGGTTTCGTTGCCGCTGATTGCATTTCATTTCGAGCAACTGAATCCCTGGGCGATTCCCGGCAGCATCGCGCTCGCTCCCTTTGTATTCGTCGCGCTCGTCGGTGGATTCCTGAAGGTGCTTCTGACGCTTTTGTTCCCGTTCGCAGCGCCGGCGTGGGCGACGCTGGCCACGCTGCCGATGGAAGCCATGCGCGACATCGTCAACCTCCTCGCCCGTTTGCCCTATTCCGACGTTCCGCTTCCCGCACCGCCGTTGTGGCTAGTTGTTTCGTTTTATGTGATCATTGTGATTCCATTAATTCCATTCACAAACGCGATTGCGCGGCGCGCCATCAAAGCCGGTTGCACAGCAGCCGGCGTGGGGGTGCTGGTTGCGCCGTTTGTTTTCGGCTTTCGCGCCGTCGATGCCGCCGCGCCGAAGCCTGATGAGTTGACCGTGACACTGCTGGCCGTGGGCGCGGGCCAATGTGCCGTGATCGCCCCACCCCGTGGACAACTTGTTCTGATTGATTGCGGCTCCGGCACGCTGCGCGATCCGCTTCGCAAGTGCATCGCGCCGTTCGTGCGGCATATGGGTCGGTGGAGCGTGGGACGAGTGATCCTCAGCCACGGCGACTTCGATCACATCAGTGCCGCCGCCGAGGTGGTGGAGGCGTATGGGGTCGATGAAGTCATCACCAGCGCCCATTTCGCCCGCCACGCGCAATCCAACCCGCCGGCGGAGGGGCTGTTGAAATTTCTCGATTCGACCGATCGCACCGTGCTCGAACTGATCCCCGGCAACCGCATCAACCTCGGCGGCGGCGCGACGATTGACGTCCTCTGGCCGCCGCGCGAAAGCGACCTTTCGAGCAACGACAGCGGCCTGGTTCTGCGCCTCACCTACGCCGGTCGAACCGTTCTCTTCCCCGCCGACATTCAATCGGCCGCGCAGGAATTGCTCCTCGAATCGCCGCGGCAACTCAAGGCCGACGTACTGATCGCCCCGCACCACGGCAGCAGTGAGACGACCACCCGCGCGTTCCTCGCCGCCGTCGATCCGGCGATCATCCTCAGCAGCAACGATCGCACCCTCAGCGGTAAACAGCTTGACTTCGAACCCATGACCACCGGCCGGCCGCTCTACCGCACGAACCGCGCCGGCTCGATCACGCTGCGAATCACTCGTGATGGCCAACTTGCGGTCACTCCGTTCCATTCACCCCCGTGACCTTGGTGTATTGTTCGGGATGACAAAAAAACCGCGAAGCCGCAAGCGGCCGGAGATCAGACTCGCACTTCTTTCTGCGCCACCGCGCTGGCGTATACGCCGTCCAGCATTTTCTGGACCATCAGGCCGTGTTCGCCGGGGGCGCGGTTGGGTTTGCTGTCTCTTACCACTTCCACAAAGTGTTTGATTTTGTGTTCCCAGATCACATCCCACCCGCCGCCGGGGAGCCAGCCGGGGGTCATGTTGACCATGTAGCCGTTGTGGTCGGTGCAGATCATGGTCGGATCCCAGCTTGCGCCACCCTTCTCGCCCATGACGCTGAAATTCCACACGTCTTTTTCAATGTGCGATACAAAACTCGCTTCGATGTTGAGCATGGCGCCGCCTTCGAAGCGAATCATGCCAACGGCCAAGTCTTCAACCGTGTAAGTCTTGTGATCCCAATTGGGCCACATGCTGACGACATCGCTTTTTTTGTTGCCGTGGTACGTCCACACGTTGCCGGTGGCGGTGACGGGTTTGGGGGAGCCGATGGCGTAGTGGGCCATTTCCATCACATGCACGCCGATATCAATCATCGGCCCGCCGCCTTGCAGTTCTTTGCGGCCGAACACGCCCCAGTTGGGAATGCCGCGCCGGCGCAGGGCCTGGCAGCGGACGTAAAGAATTTTCCCGAAGTGCCCGTCGGCGATCTGTTTGCGGATGAGTTCGGTACGCGGATCGAAGCGGAATTGGAAACCGACGATGAGTTCCTTTTTGGCCTTTTTGGCGGTGTCAATCATCTTCTGGCATTCGCCGGCGTTCATGGCCATGGGCTTTTCAACAATCACATTACAGCCGGCGCGCAACGCGGCCAGGGTGTTATCGCTATGAGCGCCATTGGGGGAGCAGACGCAGACCAAGTCTAGGTCTTTCGTCTCTTTGAGCATCTTGTTGTAGTCGGTGAAGGTGGCCACGCCGGGCGAATCGGCCTCAAAGAGCGTGAGGCTTGCGGCGGCCGGGTCGGCAGCGGCGACGACCTGCAGGCCTTCGAGCTTCTTCATGTATTTTAAGTAGGTACGCGCAATAGCGCCCGAACCGATAAAACCGATGCGAAGTTGACCCGCCACGATAAGACTCCTCAGCCAGAGATGTGTGCAAACGCCGGACAACCGTCGGTAAAACGCTTCCGACGGGGTTTATGAAGGGCGGAATGATACTGGCTGGCTGGGGGTTCACAATGATGCTCGGGGTGCCACGATCTTGGCTGTCAGGCTAAGACGTACGGGGTTGCATCGCATTAATCGCAATCCGCGCCTTCCGCGCACGACTTGACCTGAGAGTCAAGTAGTGGCACCCGGGCACCACGGGGCACCCGGGGGGGCGAATTCGCAACTGTTTTCGCACCTCCCGCTATGTTTTGAAGAAATTGTTTGGATGTGGCTTGGAATTTGGCGGTTTTTCCTTGACGCACCAACCCGGCATGATTACTTTGGCGAGTGCTGTGTGATTCATATCTTGAATCGGGTCTCGAATCGGGCTGCAATTTGAATCATGCGGGTTTCACATCGGTCGTGGAAGCAATTTATCGCTCTTGAATGCCTGTCCGGCGGGCGATTAGCCGGAACAGTTCACATCGGTTTTTTCGCGGGCATAGCTCCCGCGGGGAGAGAAGTATCATGTCTCGGAAACGTATTTCTTTGTATGGCGCCGTCGGTATGGCCGCCATGGGTTTGATTGCATCGGCGGCTAGCGCCGAATCGGTTACTTCAGCGGGCGGCTCGATCCCGGATAATTTGCCATTGGCGCCGCTCGTCGTCACGTTCAACGTGGTTGATTCGGGTTCGGTTGCCAGCGTCGATCTGACGATGACGGGCCTCACCCACACTTGGGCCGGCGACCTCATCGCCACGCTGACCGCCCCGGGCGGTGCGGTGGCCGACATCATGCGCCGGCCAGAGGATGACACTCCCACCAGCACCGTCGGCGACAGCTCCAACTTTGGGGGCAACTATCGATTCATCGATAGCGGTGGGTCGTTGGCTACTGCACTGAACGGTACGGCCAACGTTCCCAGCGGCGACTACCAGGCAAGCAGCCGTGCTGCGTTGGCCACCAGCCCCAACACGCCGGTGGTGCTTAACACTGTATTCGGCGGTGTTGCATCGGCTGGCACTTGGACGCTGAGGGTCTCCGATAACGCGGGCTTAGACCTCGGCGCTCTAACCAGTGCCACGCTAAACGTGGTGGTACCTGAACCCACGTCACTCGGCCTCATCGGCGCTGCCGGCCTCGGCCTGCTGCGTCGTCGTCGCGCTTAATTTGGTTCGACGTTACGATTCGGATTTTGTTAAAAAAAAGCCGCCGCCGCCCTTTACGGGGTGGCGGCGGTTTTCCTTGATTCATTTTCTTTCTTTGATTCACAGGAAGGCCGGTGTCACCCTTCGGCCACCACCGGATTGGTCAGCGTGCCAATCTTTTCCAGTTCCACTGAAACGCTATCCCCAGCTTTCAGCCATACCGGCGGCGTGCGGGCAAAGCCCACGCCCTGCGGCGTGCCGGTGAGGATGATCGCGCCGGGGCGCAACGTCATCGTGCTGCTGAGCGAGGCGATAAGCTGCGGCACATTGAAGATCATGTCGCCGGTGGTGTGATCCTGCATGACTTTGCCGTTGAGGATGCACTTGATGCGCAACGCGTTGGGGTCGGGGATTTCATCCTTCGTGACGATCCACGGGCCGAGCGGGCAAAAGCCGTCGAACGATTTGCCGCGGGCAAACTGCCCCCCGCCGAGGTCTTTTTCGCGTTGCCAGTCGCGGGCGGAAACGTCGTTGGCGCAGGTGTAGCCCAGGACGTAGTCGAGCGCGTGTTCTTGGGTCACATTTTTGGCCGTCTTGCCGATCACAACGGCCAACTCCGCTTCGTAATCAATCTGCGTGCTGAGTTTGGGAATGGGTATGCCGTCGCCGGGGTTGGCCAGCGTGTTGCTGGCTTTGATAAATAGCATCGGGTTGACCGGCACCGCGCTCCCCGACTCGGCGGCGTGCTCGCGGTAGTTGAGGCCGATGCAAAGAATGTCGGTCGGCACGAGGGGGGCGAGCAGCTTGTCGACTTTTAGTATCTGGTCGGTGACGATAAATTTGCCAAATAGATCGCCATCAATGCGCCGGGCGGATTGGTCGTCGATGAGCTGGCCGAGATGAATTTGTCCGTTGGAAGAAAAGCGGGCGATTCTCATTGACGCGAAATTAGCGTATCATCTTGCGCGGCGAAAGGGCGGCGCGATGAACCGCGTCGCGTTCACGCCGAAAACCCGGGCCGTTAGCTCAGTTGGCTAGAGCGCCGCCCTTACAAGGCGGATGTCGGGGGTTCAAGTCCCTCACGGCCCATTGGCAAACCGACAATTTCGACGTTGGACAACCGATACAATCAGACGGTTTGCTTCAAGAAGAGGTGTCGAACATGTCACAGCAAAGAAATCGACCCGTGTGCGGCCGGCTAGAGGCACTTGAACCAAGGCGGCATCTCACGTCGGCGGCGCAGTTTACGGGAAATTTGCACGAGATGGTCGCGTCGTTTCCCACCGGTTTTACGCTGGAAGAACCGGTGGCGGCGGGGAATCTACTGTTCTTTCGTGGCGGCGATGTTAATTCCGGCACAGAGCTGTGGAAATCCGACGGCACCGCCGCCGGTACTGTCCGCGTGGCCGACATCAACCCCGGTCCTGCCAGCGGGCATCCCAAGGAAATAACGCCGCTTGGTTCGAAAGTGGTGTTCCGCGCCGATGACGGGATTCATGGCCTCGCATTGTGGGTCAGCGACGGCACCGCCGAGGGAACGAAACTCATTGCCGATTTCTCTTCGAACCCCAATTTTATCGCCCCGCCGCTCTTATTGACAGCCATCAATGATCGGGTTTTTTTCAACGCTAACGACGGCATTCATGGTTCGGAGCCTTGGGTAACCGACGGCACGTCCGAAGGAACCCGGCTTCTGAAAGATTGCTTTCCCGGCCCGGACGGGTCGGAGCCTGTGGAATTTGTCGGGGTTGGCGAAGGCGTTTTTTTTCTTGGACTGGGGCAAGACGAAATTATACTTTGGAAGTCCGACCTGACCGAGGCTGGAACAGAGCCGTTGGCCACGCTACACGACGTGCGCCCTCCGGGCACTTCATATATCGATTTTCGCCTGCAATTGACCGCCTTGGGCGAGAAGGTTGTATTCAAAGTCCTTGATTTTACGGATTCATCGGCAAAGCTTTATGTTAGCGACGGAACCGCCGGAGGCACGCAAGCGCTGGCGACGATCGGCCCGTTTGAGTACGAGTCCACCGATCGCCCGGCGAGCTTCACCGTCGTCGGTTCCGATTTGTTTTTCATCGGCGCGACGCCGAGCACCGGACACGAGTTGTGGAAGAGCGACGGTACCGTCGAAGGAACCGGCCTCGTGCGTGACATTCGCCCCGGCCCCGCCGACAGTGGGCTTTACCTGCCTGGGCAAGAGGTAAGGGCTGACAAACTGATGTTCGGTGCCAACGATGGCGTGACCGGGCCAGAGCTTTGGACTTCCAACGGCACTTCCGACGGCACCGTTCTGCTGCGTGAATTTAAGGAGGGCTTAAGCGGCATCTCACCCGGTCCGTTCGCGCAGGTCGGAGAGACGATGCTGTTTGGCACTTCACTCCACGGCATTGGCCGCAGCGATGGCACGGCCCACCATACAGTGTTGCAATCGGTAACGAGCAATAGTTCCGTGATTTCGTTTCGATACACGATCCAAAAAACCAACTTTTCAGCATTGAACGGATATTTGTACTTTTTCGTGAATCGCGAACTATGGAGAGTTTCGTCCGACGATACCACCCCGCCGACTCCATTGAGCAACAGGCTTCGGCTTTCACAGAAAGCTGCGGTGGAGATTGTTTTTAGCGAGGACATCACGACGACGTTTCCCATGCGAGCGGAAATCGTGGAAAACCTGACAACAGGCCAGACGCTAGCGCCAGATCAGTATCAAATTTTATTGGCGGGCCAACCGCAGTTCAATGTCGCGCGGCTAGAGTTTAATGGAATTGCTCCCCCGATTACGGCAGACGGCAATTACCGACTTACCCTCCCCGGCGGCACGGTTCGAGACGCATTCGACAACGTGCAATTGGCACCAAGCTACTATGATTTCTTCCTGCTCGCCGGCGACGCCAACCGCGACCGATTCGTGAACGTGTTTGATTTCACCCGCCTGGCGTCCGCGTTTGGCTCATCGTCGCTTCGAACTTACGAATTTGGGAACTTCGACGGGCTGGCCGGTGTCGATTTGGACGACTTCACAATTCTTGCCAGCCAGTTCGGCAAATCGCTCCCAGCAATGCCGCAACGCGCGGCCAATGCGGTGGCGGCGCCCCATGCGCCGGTATTCGCGACACCGCGTCTTCGTTCAGGAAGAATCGATCGCGATCGCATTCTTGATCTGATCGACGCTCCGCCGGCACCGTAAGCTGGAGCATCGACGCTCTACACAATAGTTGGGTGGCCGCAGTTGGGTGGCCGCGATCCTACTTCCAAGCAAACACCACCGGCAATTCCATGTTCGCCGCCAGGGATTTGTGAACCGGGCAACTGTTGGCGGCGTTTTCTAGCATTTGCTGCTGTTCGGCGGTGAGGCCGGCTGGGAGGTCGAATTCGACCGTCAGGCGGCCGATTCGGCGCGTCGGGTCGGCCACCATCTCCTTCACCACTTTCACGGTCGCGCCGCGCAGGTCGATTCCTTTGCGTTCTGCGACGATCGCCATGGTGGTGAGCATGCACGCGCCCAAAGCGGCTCCCACCAAATCGGTGGGGGAAAACGCCTCCCCTTTTCCATGATTATCTTTCGGGGCGTCGGTGAGAATGGTGCTGCCGCTGGGGCCGTGCACGGCGGAGCAGCGAAGCCCGCCTTCGTAGCTGATGCGCATGTCAACCATCATTGCCTCCAATGTTGAAATTATTTTATCGGTCGATGGGTTATCCCACGCCAAGGGCGTTATGGCAACTTTCTTGAGCAAAATAGATGTTTTAACGACTTTCGGTCGATCGTCCCTGCGCCGTTTATCGTTATAACGACGAATTTTTTGCCCATTTTCCGGCCTCAAAACGCGTTTCAGACCTATATTATCGCCCTAAGTTTTTTTATTTTTTTACGATGTTTTGGGTTGATCCCCTTCCCGGATACCCATACATACATCTCCTCATCGCTCGGCGAGCTTGTCTGGAATCGTCTCATTCAAGGTTGTTCTCGCTGATATCTCTATAAGGCTTTTTTTGATCTTTGCATCAGAGGATCTCGTAATGGCACGACACAATCAACGCGGGGCGGGAATCGGGTTCACTGGAAAATCGCTTAGGAAGCTTGCGTCGGCGCGACCCTCTTTTGAACAACTCGAGAATCGCCAGATGCTCGCCTCGGCGGCGCTGGTCAGTGGCGTGTTGACTGTGACCGGCGACACCACCCAAACCAACAAGCTGCAGGTCGAGCTTAGCAGCAGCAGCTCCATCGTTGCCAAGTTCAACGGCAGCCAGAAAACGTTCACCAGGAGCGCGGTACAGTCGATCGTCGTGCGCGGCGGCGATAAGGCCGACTACCTTGCCGTCACCTCGGCGCTTACCACCCCGGCCACGATTCGCGCCGGCAGCGGTTACGATACCGTGTGGGCCGGCGGTGGGAATGATGTGATCTACGGCGGCGGCGGGAATGACTCGCTCAGCGGCCGCAACGGTAACGACACCCTCTACGGCGAAGCCGGCAACGATACCATCGACGGCGGCGCCGGCACCGATAAGTACGACGGCGGAGACGGCACCAATAAATACACCACCGTCGAAGGTCTGATCTCCGGCACCGGCGGAAGCACCGGTGGTGGCACCAGTGGCAGTGGCGGCGGGGAACCGATCGGCCAGCTACCCGGAACCGGCACACCTAATGCCGTTATCAGCGCGCAGGTGACCAGTATCACCGAAGGCAACGCCGTCCACGTTCACGCCCTCAGTTCCACGCTCAATGGCGGAACACCCGTCTCCGCACGCTACGAGTGGGATTTCGGCGACCCCAGCAGTAAGTACAACAAGCTTGTCGGCTTCAACGCCGCCCACGTTTACGACACCCCGGGCAGCTACACGATTACCCTCCGGGTCATCAACGAAGGCGGTAAGAGCGACAACTCAACGCAGCAGATCAACGTCGGCACCGACAACCGCCGAACGATTTACGTCAGTTCTGCCGGCAGCGACGGTGCCGGCGGCACGCAATCGAGCCCCGTTAAGACTTTTGGGAAAGCCCGTTCACTCGCTGGCTCGTCTGACAACACCCGGATCCTGTTCCGCCGTGGCGATACATTCAGCGTTTCTGACACCTGGTCGGTTACCGGCGATAATGTGGCGATCGGCGCTTACGGCACCGGCAGCCTGCCCACGCTGAAGTGGGATGGCGATCGCGTCGACCGCGCGGTGTTCTTTATCAACAGTTCCAACGTTGCCGTGAGCGACCTGTCGTTCACCTCGCGCTTCACCGACACGGAAAAGAACGAAATTCCTGAAGCCTTTCGGCTGTCGGGTCACAACATCACCATTCGCGGCGTGGAGTTTTTGAATGTCGGCAACGCCGTCAACAGCAACCTCAGCCCGACGGGCGTACTAATACAGGATTCTTCGGCCCCTTCTGACGTTGGCCTCCGCAGCTACTTCGCCTGGGTGGAGGGCAAGGACATCGTGCTGCTTGGCAACCGTGTCGCCAACAGCACCCGCGAGGCGATCTTCCGCGTCAGCCGTGATGCGTCGCGCATCCTGCTGCACGGGAACGACTTTACCAATCGCAGCCGCGTGAGCGCCGGCGATCGGCTGGATACGTCAAAGAACACCATCAGCATTCAGTGGGGCAGCTATGCTTACCTGTCCAACAACAAGCTGAACAACGGCCCCGTACGCATCGGGCCGCTGGGCGACGCCGACGGCATGGTGTTCTACAACTCTCGCTTCAGCAACGCGGTGCTGGAAAACAACGTGTTCAACGCCCCCACGTTCACGCTGCATGGTGCATCAAACGTGATGTGGCGAAACAACGTTTCGACCACGCACGGCTACAACTCCTATGCCGTTGAGGGCTACAACAGCCAGTACAACCGCGGCGTCACCAATGTTTCGTTCATCAACAACACCGGCATCAATCAGAGCATTAAGGGGAAATTCCTCGATGTCGGCGGAAGCGTGAACGGCATCAACCTCGTGAATAACCTTTACTCGGCGCCAAACCTTCAGCCCGGCGCCTTTGAAACCGCTGCCGTCTTCGTGAGCAGCTCGGATTTGTCGAGCTTCCGGGTCATCACGAACAATGTCTGGTCTGTGGGCGACCCGTTGGGGTACGCCGAAGGTGGCATGAACTACGTGTGGAGCAGTTGGTCGAATTCGGCCGGCTACCGCACGGCGGCGGAGTGGAACGCCCTGCCGCAGGTGGGAACCGACGTGTTCTCGGATGTTTCAGTCGGGGGAAACTATGCTCCGTCGGCCAGCAGCGCGGCAGCGAACGCTGGGCGCCTGTATGGCGGCGTGTTCACCGACTTCTACGGCAAGTATCGCCCCGCCACCGGCCCGTGGAGCGCCGGCGCCGTCGAAGCGTGATCGTAAACAACTGCAATTTAGCAAGTTACAAGCCCCGGGCACGACTGCCCGGGGCTTTTGTTGTGGGTGGGCGTTCAAGTCGGCAGTCGAGTCGCGGGGTGCGTTGATCACGCCGCCCGCAAGCGCAGCGGCGTCGGATGCGCAGCGATGCGCTGAAGCGCATCGAAGTATCGCCGCACGGTCGGACGAACGGCACCGTGCACGGCAGCGTCGAGCCGGTGGCCTTGCTCGGTCAGCCATTGGGCATGCTGCAGAGACAAATTGCTGAAATCGAGCGAACGACCGAAGCAGCGGACCGATGCACCATGACTTTCGTCCAGCGCTTGCTGATGCTCCACAAGCACGCGCGCGTCTCCGCCCAGTTCCATGAAATAGGGGATCATGAGCACATTGTTGTTCGCCGGTGGCGTGTACGCGGCCCGCCCGCGCACGGCAACGAATTGGCAGATCATCTGGCTGGGGTGAACCATGTCGCGCACGTCGATCGGCAGCTTCAAGCCCTTCCCGGCGACGGTCTGCGCCCACAGGAGCGTATCAAACTCGACGCGCCGGCCTTTGAAAGTCGTCGGAAGATTGAAAAGGTCGATCGGTCGAAATCTTTCCCGCAAAAACGGTACATCCACGACCATTTCAAACGTGGTCAGAAGTTCATCGGCGGGAACAAGCCCGTTGCAATGGTAGTGATTGGTGCCGCAGAATTGCACGCCTGCATCACGGGTGGCAACAAACCGTTCTTCCAGCAACGTCGGCCGCACGAGCATGGCATCAAGGTCGTGTATCAGTGCATATTGGGTTGGGCACTCGGCCAGCGCCAGCGACCAGTTCATCCAGGAATAGGTCCAGCCCCAATTGAACGCTCCTATAATGCGATCCTGCAGCGGCGTGTAATAGACAAATTGCAGGGGCAGGTCGTTGCCGAACCGCTCGCGCAGTGGCGCTTCGATTCCGAGCCGCGCCGCCTCGTCGGGCGTGCAGTTGAAGACGCACATCACGCGGTCGAGATTTGGGCGCCTTTGCCGAACCAGCATCTGAAGGTTGGCACACAAAATCGGCCGAAGGTCGACGCTACAGCCGATAATCACGCTGTAGCCCGTCTTCGGGGCCGAGAGTCGCGTCCAATTCACTAAGGGCCGAATGGCGGCGCGCATGCCGGCAAAACGCATTCGAGTCATGAGAAACTTCGGACCGCTGCGATACTGCTGCATAGGTATTACTCCGCTTTCATGTATATGGATGGTAGTCACGGAACGATGCAGGGGCAGGGCAAACGCATGTAACGAGCGGCGAGCGTAAGCGACCCGATTTCAGCAGCACTGCGACCGATTCCCGCAGAACTACTCCGGTCGCTGACGCTCGCGGCTCGTAAATCGGGGCACATGCGATTGCCCTGGATCCAGGGGCGACCGCCCCAATTTCGCATCTAAACCGGGGCGCGCCGGCGTAGTTGCTCACTCCGAATAGTTGTCTATTCGAATCAAAAGGCCCGTTTCTCATTATAAAGTGAGTTTGCCGCCGACGAACGCCGGTCCAACGGCCCCCGAAGGCCGCCGCGAGCGGACAGTGTGGAAAGACACACCTTCTAGTTGAACAATCCAGCCAGTGGGATACCCCCGTTTTCTATCGGACGTGAAGCTGCGCCGTCGGTAACGGTCGGCCCATTTCTTCGTCAAAGGTATTGCGGAAATCGTATTGAAAATTGTTGATTCACTCCTCAGGGATGCCACAGGCGATTCGATGTACTGGGCATGAACACCGCCCAGATCAAAGCCAGTAGCGCTGACGTGAATGCGATTATCGGCAAGGCCTCCAGCGGCGTCGTCAACATTGAACGACGCAGCGGCAAAGACCGTCGAGCCGGCGTCGACCGGCGCAACTGCTCGATTCCCGTGCTGTTCGACCGCCGCGGCGACGACGACGACCGTCGCAGCGGGTTCGACCGGCGCGCCAAAGGGCTGGAACCGCTCGAAGCGCGGTCGATGTTCTCCGCCGTCAGTTTCGAAGGCGGCATTCTCATGGTTCGCGGCGACAGCGCCGCACCCAATGATGTTGTGGTCAACCTCCACGGCAACAAGATCGTCGCCAACATCGCCGGGCAATCGGCATCGGCGGATCAAAAGGCCGTGCGCTTCATCCGCATCATCGGGGGCGACGCGGGGGACAAAGTCACGGTCAACCCCAATATCGCCGTCCCCATTCACGTCCAGACCGGCGCGGGCAACGACACGATTGCCACCGGCGCGGGCAACGATCTGGTGAACAGCGGCAACGGCAATGACAGCATCGAAACCGCCGCCGGCCAGGACAGTGTTCGCGCCGGAAACGGTCGCGATACCATCATCGCCGGCGCAGGCCATGATATGGTCTGGGGCGGCAACGGCTCCGACCAGATCTTCGGTGGACGCGGCAACGATAAACTCTCCGGCGAAAGTGGCGACGATAAAGTGCGCGGCGAAGCCGGCAATGATCGCCTTGATGCCGGCGGGGGCAAAGACCTGCTGCGCGGCGGCGATGACAACGATACGCTCGTCGCACAAGCAGGCGATGACGCCAAAGGCAACGGCGGCGCCGACAAGCTCGCCACGACAAGCAACAACGGCGGCGGAGCGATCGGAATTGGAAAAGGCCTAGACGAAAACGGCCTTCCTCTAAACCTGTCGTTCTCGCTCATCAACGCCGACACCGATCGACCGATCGCCGGTTACGAAAACCTCAGCAGCGGCGCGACGCTCGATCTGGCGAAACTGCCCACGCGCAACCTTAACATTCGCGCCAACGTCCCCGAAGCGTTCGGCGGAAGCGTGATGTTCAAGCTCAACGGCAAGAACATCGCCACCGAAGGCATGGCCCCTTACGCGCTGGCCGGCGACAGCGGCGGCAATTTCAAGGCGTGGACCCCGCTCAAGGGCCAAAACGCCCTCATCGCAACCGCCTACACCGAAAAAGGCGCCCGCGGGCTGTCGAGCCTGCCGGTGCAGGTGAATTTCAGAGTGGTTGACACGACGTCAACGAATACTGGGGGCAATACCGGTGGCAATACCGGCGGTTCAACCGGTAACACCGGCGGCGGAACCGGCGTGGTCAGCGGTAACGAAACCCCCAACCCCAGCGCCGCAGCGCCGACCGCGCGGCTCGAGGCCATCAGCACCACCGTGGAAGCGGGTCACAGCATTCATGTCGATGCCACTTCGACCACCATCAACTCCGGTTCATCGCTCAGCGCGAAGTTTGAATGGGACTTCGGCGAACCAGGCAGCAAGTTCAACAAGCTCGTCGGCTTCAACGCCGCCCACAACTATGCGCGGCCGGGAACGTATACCGTCACGCTCAAGGTGACCGACAACAACGGCCGCGCCGATACCGCCACGCAGACGATTACCGTTCGCGAAAGCTCGCGCCGGGTGATCTATGTCAGCAACAGCGGCGCCGATAGCAACGACGGCCTTTCGCCCAGCAACGCCATCCGTTCGTGGGACAGGGTGCGCACGCTGCTGACCGACAACACCGAGTTCCGCTTCAAAGCCGGAGAAACATTCAACGTCGGCGGCGACATCATCGTCAGCGAGAACAATGTGGTGATCGGCATGTACGGCATCGGCGACCGCCCGACGCTTCTGTGGAACCAGTCGTTCTCGGGCAACAAGCGATTCTTCGACATTCTGAAGAGCAGCCGCGATTTCACCGTGCGCGATATCACGTTCGATTCAATTTTCAGCAATCACCAGGAAAAGAACGGCGTGCCGGACGTCGCCCGGCCCGGCGGGACGAACTATTCGGCCATCAATAACGAGATTCTCAACATCAGTTACTTCGTCAACGGCGAATCAAAGCCCACGGGTGTGCTGGTTCAGGAAAACGTGTCGCCCTTGAAGACGGGCCTGCGCGCCTACCTTTCATATGTGGTGGGCACCGATTGGGTCATCACCGGCAACTCAGTTGCCAACAGCACGCGCGAACACGCCGTGCGCGCCGACGGCGGCTACAGGGTGCTCATCGCGCACAATGATCTGACCAACATCGCCGAAGGACGACCTGGCGACAAGATCGATATCATGAAACAGCCCATCACCATTCACTGGGGCGCTGATTACTATGTGTACGGCAATACCACTCAGGGCGGGCGCGTCGAAATCGGGCCGCTGGGCGGGGCCGATGGGTCCAAGCCTTACAGCATCAACCAGCGCCTTGCGCGCGTTGTGCTCGACAGCAACACGTTCAACTTCGGCAACTACCAGCGCATCGAAGTCGACCACGGCACCAGCGGCGTGATGATTCGCAACAACGTGCTGAACGTGCCTTCGGGCGCGGGGATCTCGATCGAAGCCCAGGCCAGCTACACCAATTGGCCGCAATACGGCTCACGCAACGTGTCGAACGTGTGGGTGACCGACGACAATGAAATCAACGCCCCGCGATCGATCTCGATCGGGCGGGGGTCGAGCAACATCAACGTTGCGGCGTAAGTGATTTTACAACAGGCGTTTAGGCGAGAGTCCGGGCGAAGCGAGACCGTCGTGTCTCGCTTCGCCCGGCTGTTTCTATTAAGGTGCGGCCCGAATCAGCCTGCCATGACCGTTAGCGGCGATGAACTTACTTCTGGGTTGTTCTGAGCGTGAATAAAAGACGTTACAAGCAAGCCAACACGCCGCAATGCCGATGAATTGCCGGGCGAGGGTGTCGGAACTGGTCCGATAACCCTTCTGCCCACGTTGTGGCCTTGTGCAGGAAGAATTCGGGATGCAATTGACCGTGGGCCAAATGGATTTACCTCAACCCGCCGGCGTCGAAAGCAACCCGGCTTCCGACGGCGCCGCGTCGCGCGAGCTGGTGATCAAAGCGCGCAAGGGCTGGATTCCCGTAGACTTCCGCGAACTCATTACCCACCGGGAACTGCTCGCGTTTTTAGTCTGGCGCGACGTGAAGGTGAAATACAAGCAGGCCATCCTCGGCTTTGCCTGGGCGGTATTGGTGCCGGTGATTCAAGTGCTGCTGTTCACGTTCATCGGCAAAGCCGCCGGCTTCAGCACCAAGACCAGCGCGCCGTATCCGCTGTACGTTTACGCAGGGTTGCTGCCGTGGATGTTCTTAAGCAGTTCGATCACCAACGGCGGATTATCGCTGGTCAGCCAACAGAACCTGCTGAGCAAAATCTACATGCCCCGGCTGTTTATCCCCATGAGCACCATCGGCACGGCGTTTATTGATATGCTGCTGGCATCGGTGGTGTTCACCGGCATTTTCTTTTACTACGGCCACGTCCCATCCAGCAACATTATCTACCTGCCGCTGCTCCTCCTGCTGCTGGTGGTGATGGCGCACGGGTTTGCGTTCATGCTTAGTGCGCTCACGATCAACTATCGCGATGTGCGCTTTCTGATTCCGTTTCTCGCGCAGATATTGATGTGGGTCAGCGCCGCCGTATATCCGCCACGGATTTTCAATGCTGCGCAGATGAGTTGGCTCGATTTCAACCCCGTTTACGGCGTTATCACCGCATTCCGCTCGGCCTTGCTGCGTGACGAACCGTGGCACCCCCGGGCGATCGTTTTCGCCAGCGTGTTTGCCGTGGTCACGTTTTTCTGGGGCATGTTTTACTTCAAGAAAGCCGAACGGCGTTTCGCGGATATCGCGTGAGGAAGTTGCCAGTTGTTAGTTGCCAGTTGCCCGACAATCCAGCCTGACAACTGACAACCGACAACTGACAACTAACAACTATGTCAGCCATTACCATCCAAAACGTCAGCAAAGCCTACCGCATCGGCGTGAAGCCCGGCGACGCGAACTTGCGCGAAACGATCATGACCGCGCTGCGCTCGCCGTTGAAGCGGCTTCGTAAGTTCAACGAAAATTACGACGACGGCGACGATACGTTCTGGGCGCTTCGCGACGTGAATATCGAGGTCAACCGCGGCGAGGTCGTGGGGTTGATCGGGCGCAACGGCGCGGGGAAATCGACGCTGCTCAAAGTGCTTTCCCGCATCACCGAACCCACGCAGGGCGAAATTCGCATGCGCGGGCGGGTGAGTTCGCTGCTCGAAGTGGGCACCGGCTTCCACCCCGAACTCACCGGCCGCGAAAACGTGTACCTCAACGGCGCCATTCTCGGAATGCGCCGTGGCGAGATCAAGCGCAAGTTTGATGCGATCGTTGACTTCAGCGAAGTCGGCAAGTTCCTCGATACGCCCGTCAAACGCTATAGCAGCGGCATGTACGTACGCCTGGCGTTCGCGGTGGCGGCGCATCTTGATCCTGAGATTATGATCGTCGACGAGGTGCTGGCCGTCGGCGATGCGTCGTTCCAGAAAAAATGCCTGGGCAAAATGAACGACGTGGTGAAGCAGGGCCGCACGATCCTTTTTGTCAGCCACAGCATGGAAGCCGTCAGCGGCCTGTGCACCAGCGTCGTGCTCATGCGCGGCGGAAAAAATAGCGAAAAATTATCGGTTGAAGAAGGTGTCAAACAATATCTGGGCATGATCGGCGACGCCGACGACCTGCCCCTCGCCCTGCGCCCCCGTACTCAGCACCGCAAGCGCGATTACATCTTCACCGGCTTAAAATGCTACGGCCCAGCCGGCGGGAAGGTGATTAAGACGGGCGAGTCGATGACGTTCGAAGTAGAAATGTCCGACCTGCACGAACCGGGCGATATGACGCTGGGCATCGCGCTTTTCAACGAAAAGAACCAGCGGGTGGCGCTGTTCCACAGCGTCTACCACGCCAACAAAACCTTCCGCGGCGTGGCGGGCGGGACGAAGAGAATTGTGTGTGAAGTGCCGTCGTTGCCGCTCACGCCGCAGAGCTATCATGTCGAGCTGGTGCTCACCGACGGCTACAACGAACTCGAACGCCTCGAACGCGCCGACAAGATCGACATCCTTTTTAGCGACGTCCTCGGCACGGGAAAAATTCCGAACAGGAAGCAGTGCAACGTTATTTTGCCGAGCAGTTGGAGCGAGTAAATTTGAACCACCAAAGCACGAAGGCTCCAAGACGATGCCCAGACATTACTTGGTGACTTGGAGCCTTGGTGGTTAACCAAAATGCATGCGAGTCCGCAAACAGTTTCGATCGTCATCCCCAACAAGAACCGCTGTGAAGAGCTGGTTCATACGCTCCACACTGTCCAGGCGCAAACCTATCGGCGGTTCGAGTGCATCGTGATCGACGACAACTCGACCGATTCCTTCGAGGAACGCATTGCCCCCTTCCGCGACGACGCGCGGTTTCAGTTCAACCAGCAATCCCCCACGCGCGGCGGCGCGCCGGCGGCTCGGAATGATGGGGCTCGCCGTTCAATCGGCGAGTTTGTCATCTTCCTCGATTCCGACGACCTCCTGGCGCCGTTCTGCCTCGAACAGCGCGTCCGGGTTATGCAATCGAAGCCCGATCTTGATTTCGCCGTCTTCCCCTGCGAGATGTTCCGATCCCAAATCGGCGACACCGGTCTGATGTGGAACGCCGACTCGAGTGAGATCGATGGCGAGAATGACCTCGACCGCTTCATCAGGCACGATGTCCCCTGGCAAACCACCGCCCCCATCTGGCGGCGGACGGCGTTGATGAAAGCCCTGCCGTGGGATGAAGCGGCCAAGTCGTCGCAGGATTGGGAGTTTCATCTTCGCGCCCTCCTGGCCGGCATGAAGTATGACCGATTCGGCCCCATCGATTTCTACTGGCGCATGGCGTCGGCCGAGCGGCAATCGATCGGCAAAAACGCGGTGATGGACAAGGCTTTCCACCTGTCGCGTCTGGACCTCTACCGGCGGATTTACAGAATCGCAACCGAAGCCGGCGCCATGACCGATGCGCGCCGAAAGCACTTCGCCGGCATGTACTTCACCGCCGTGGAAAAAATCGGCACGAAAGTCCATCGCGCCGAAGGCCGGCGGCTTTGGAAGTGCGCCCTGACGGATGGCGTGATTTCGCCCGGGGAGTATCGACAAGGTTGGTGGCTTTTTGCCAACCTGCGCTGGAACAATCGCTATGCTAAACTTCGCGCCAAACTGCAGGAGCGCTGGCCGCCGGAGTTTTTCCTGCCGCGTAGCCTCACGTTCATGAAAGCGCCGGTTCCAAAACCCCTGCGCCCGACGATGAACATCACGGAGGTTGCATGACCCGGGCCAACCCGCGCGTGAATGTTGTGCTGCCGATTTACAACGCACAGAAACACCTGCGCGCCGCCGTCGATAGCATTCTGGCGCAGACGTTTTCGGATTTCGAACTAATCGCGATCAACGACGGCTCGACCGATGCCTCGCTGTCAATCCTTCAGCAGTATGCGAAAACCGATAAGCGCGTGTGGATCGTCACCCGGCCCAACACGGGGCTGGTCGGCGCGCTCATCGACGGTTTGCAGGCGGCGCAGGCGGATTTGATCGCGCGCATGGATGGCGACGATATCGCTCTGCCCACGCGCATCGAAAAGCAAGTGGCGTACATGGATGCGCATCCCGATTGCGTGCTGCTCGGCACGCTGGTGCGTTCCATCGATCCGCACGGCCTGACGCTTTGGGAAGAGCACTCAACGCCCACCACGCACGATGAACTCGACGCCGAACTGCTCAAAGGGCGCGGCGGCGTGATTCGCCACCCGACGGCGATGATCCGCCGCGCGGCGATTGGAAAAGTCGGCAGTTATCGCCCGGCATTTGATTGCGCCGAAGACCTCGATTTGTTTCTACGGCTTGCCGAAGTCGGACGAATTGCCAATCTACCGGAGATTCTTTTGGCGTATCGCCAGCACTACGGCAGCATCAATCGCACGAAGTATGAAATCCAGAACCAGCGGGCGACCAATAGCGTCTACGA
>Ga0163151_10002256_pt1 | contig 30371 bp, 28 predicted proteins | sample OliLakLV19MP5IB2_FD_145596 | JGI IMG/M metagenome (GOLD analysis project Ga0163151, IMG submission 145596) | Freshwater microbial mat bacterial communities from Lake Vanda, McMurdo Dry Valleys, Antarctica - Oligotrophic Lake LV.19.MP5.IB-2 | ecosystem: Environmental > Aquatic > Freshwater >...
TCGCAATTGATTTGCATCTTTGGCTAACTTCGGCAAAAGTAATCTTAGCTGTTTTTTCAGCGGGGACATCTTCGAATCCTTTCGAATAGTGTTAGTTTTCTTTTTGCAATTAAAATTAAACACTTGATAAATTCACGATGTCTCTCTTTTCTCCACTGCGAAGCCCATACCAGTACTAAAATCCAAGTCAGTACAGCGAGATACTCAAAAATACCCGCCGATGTCCCCAATTTATTTAATAGCACTTGTAAAGTATTTGACCCGAAAATTGCCAAATCGTAAATATTATCGACAGTGCAAATAGAAAGCGCGCAAAACTATAAAAACTGAATATCTCAGTAAATTCAAACTCTTACTTTGTCCTCTCCCTCCTACTCTAAATTCACGGCAAAATGGCATATCTTGCATATGTAACTGCAGATAAGTTTACGAGAGGATTTTATGACTATTATAAAACAAGCTTTAACAAGTGTCGTGACCCTAATAATTGCGTCAGTCGCATTAGCTCAAGCGTCGTCCACCAATAGTGTGGACGTAAAGTTAACCCCATTAAAGGTGACCCACGCCGGAATTTTCGCTGCCACTACTTATGGGACAAATGAACAAGACAGCAACGCTTCTCATTTAAGCGTGGGCTTCGGAAATGCCGATTTACATGAGGTCTTAAATCACTTTTCAAATGGCTCAGGAGAAGTTCCTGATTTTATTTACGAAGCCACTTTTAGGTTTTCGATAGTTCCATTTGTTTTAGAAGATAAAACAAAAAAAGAACTTGGTCACAAGCTGGATCACATAATTGCTATCAAAAAACAATCGGCTTTTGCTCAAATGCAGCCGCTCGTGGTAAAAAAAGTAGACTCTGCTATCGCCCCGGTACCAGCTGGGCCAGCGAAAGATCAACTTCGGAGTAAATTGATTGCCGATGGTGAAGCGGCTCTTCGTCAAGAAATTAGTAATCAAGCCGAAGCTATTCGCAGCCAAAAGCAGGCCGAGCTCGATCATCGTGTTGAAGAAATTCGTACCGAAACCATGTACCAAGAGTTCGCAATTGGTTTTAGCAAAGTCATAAAAGATGGACATATTCTAGCTTTCGTAAAAGGTGGAAAATTTAAAATTGAAACCGGACCTGCGCTGGATCGAAACAATCAAAGTGAATTAGAAAGGTACCGAGCTGCTAACAGCTGGGTACAAGAACAAGTCGCAAGTACATTAGCCCTAGATGCCGGAATCATCACTCGCATTGACGAAAATACTTCGGTTCGTTATGACTTATATTTATTTCACGATCGCATACCATTTTTGAGCGGCAAAGAATTTATCGCCACCGCTGCTACTTTGGACCAAGATAAATATGAAAAGCATATGAAATGGGCCAAAATCGATTCTTCTTTACTTCGGGTACTTATCAATAAAAACTTTTCCAAAGATTCTGTTATCCAAGGAGTTCAGGTTTACGGAAGTGTGGGAAGCTACTCAGGTAAGTTTGGCGGCGCCGTTGGTTTAATTGCAAAAATTAATGAGAATAACGAATTAATTTTAGATTATGTGAAAAACGGCTCAGATCTTAAAAATGTCGAAGAGGGAGTAAGCGCTTTTTTAATTCGTCATATCACCGATGGACTTACAGTTTCAGCGGGTTTCGAGCATCTTAATGCAGTTAAAAGGTCACTCGTCTCTGATACTAGCAGTAACGAACAAAATCTTATCGCAGGACTTGCCTATACGTTTATTAACCATAAAATTCTTGGCTTGATGGTAAAATCAACTGTTAAGGGCGAAGTACAATGGAATCTCAACAAAAGTTCGACTCGCAAAGATATTGAGTTTCTGACTAACCTTACTGTTGACGTCTTATGGTAAAAGTTTATTGTTTTTTCGCTATTTCAATCGGTTTGTGGCAGTCACATCTGGCTCAGGCCGAAAATAAAATTGCAGATAGTAGTATTCAAGAAATAGAGTTAAAGCTTTACTATCCCCAAGACTCTCATCAGCTGCCAGATTTATTTTTTGCTCGCATTAAAGGTTTTAACAATAAAACTGTAAGTGCAGAACACAATCTAGAACCCATAATACAAACTCTTAGTGCCGTGAATGATTATTTATCGCAAGCCGAGTTGTGGCAGGACCTGGCAACAAACGATGATCTAGACTGGCAGAAACATCTGCCTGTCATTTTTGAAATAGAGACATCAGCACGTGATATGCTAGCACAAAAACATATAAAAACGGCTGAACGATTGCTTAGGAAAAATAAAACAAGTGTTGCTGACATGAGTTTGGTCCAGGCCTTAAAAACCACGAAATCTAAGGAGCTACGAGATCAGATTGAGAGCCGAATGTCTGATCTTTCTGCGGCGAAAAATATTGAGCCATTTGCTCTTCCGATTATCAATGAATTCACCGATGGCGAAGTAAGCTTGCCCTTTAAATTTTCGCCATTTTCGACAACGGATTCGACTCAACTATATCTGGCTTTATCTTATATAGAGTCAAAAAGGTGGACTGAAGCGAGTGACTTGTTAAGAATATTTAGAAATAAGCCAGCTAGTTTTTTTTATAATAGTTATTTACAGCTGATTTCCCGGCATCCTAATATTTGCGAACTTGATCGCTCTGTTTGCGAGAGTGATCGTTCGGTAGAGGCGCCTTTTGAACTTGGCGGGTTTCAAAAACTGACGGGCAGTCGAGAGTATCTTATAGCCTATCAAAGTTTTTATAAATACCTATGTGGTCTCAGTGAATGTAAGTCTAATCAGCCTTTGCTGTTCGCGCATAGTTCTCGAATGCTAAGGGACGAAACCTTTGTGGAGATGTTGTTTCATTTTGTCACCGCCGTAGACGTTCACGAAGAAACTGGTAAATGGTCAACTACAGAAGAATCTGAACTGCTCAAGGTTTTCACTTTGCTTCATCAGATTTATGTTGTTGGAAGCCGTCCGCCTGAAGGCGCAAGAGCACTACCTATTAGCAATTGGGATCAGATTACATACTGGCACTGCGTACTTTTAGTTAATTTAAACCAACGACCACAAGCGAAAACTATTTTGAATCAAGCGATTAAAAGTGGAGCCGTTCCATCAAAGTGGTTAGAAAGAGCCGGTCAGCTCTAAAGCTCAAGGTTCATTACCTTGAGCTTTGCTGCCTTAGATCAAAAATTATAAAGAATTGAGGCGTTGGCAAAAAGCTGATTGCCGTCGATATCGCCATTAGTAGATGCTCCAGCTAAAGTCGCATCAACTAAAAAATTCGTAAATTTTAAAGTTGCGCCAGCACCTACTGTGGTTGTGTTGGGACTGTGATCATTATCGAGTGCCGTATTCTCCACATGATTTAACAAAACCCTTTGACTGACAGATGCTCGTAGATCCATCCAAGTTGTGGCGGAGCCCTCAAGCCCTACAAACACAGGAATACTTAATTCTTCATCATCAACATTTGTACCTGCCGTTTCTGAATCACCCGTTTTTTGCAAAAGTCCGCCCCCATAAAAAAACATAAGATCATTTTTGGGTTTGTGGATTCTGGCGTAGCTCACTTCGATGACCAAAGCATTCACTTCAGTTTTAGTACCTGTATCGTCAGTCACGTCATAATCAAATTTTGTCAAAGACCCAAATACTTTTGCTACATCATCAATCTGAAAACTGACTCCACCCTTTATATAAACTCCACCTTTGTATTTATCTTCAGCTGTGGCGCTGGCCTTTTCTTCAGCTTCAGCGTTAAGGCCAAGTTGCCCATAGACCTCTAGCTTCTCTCTCAAAATACCGCCGTAGACCTGAAGTTCACTCGACTCCCTACGAGGAAAACCACTGTTAAGCGCATTGCTTGAAGCCGATCCATAGTGCACGCCGATTCCCCAAGGACTATTTTTATTAGAACCATAGATAACATCAATGGTGTTGTTTGGAGTGAGCAGATCGCCTATAGTTGGGCCTGCCTCAGCCAGCACAATCTGATCGAAAACGTAACTGCGTCGCCCCAATTGCAAGCCAATCCGACCGTTGTTAAGATCGTATATCATGCCGCCCTCAGCATTTGGATCTACACCAGTGTTGATATCACCCATCTCAAAGTTAAAGGAATTATTAAGCGTCACTATTTGCGCTGGATTTAGAAATATATTTCGGTTATCACGAACTATAAAGGATCCCTCTGAGTCCTGGCCCAGAGCCATAAGTCTCGCTTTTGATGCGATGGCCGACTCAGTCATCATTACTGCAAGAAAAATCAAAATTATTTTTTTCATTTACACCTCACTGTTGTTTTTTTAAAAAAAATTGAAAGCCGTGTAAGATAACTTCCTAATTCGCAGAGGTGCAAGAGCTTTTTTCATGCGCCCAAAAACAGCGCAAAAAGAAATTCATTTGCTGAAATTACAAACAGATTTAAAATGAGTAGTCGAGGCCGACTAGGTAGCGCGTCGTATTGCTGCTAAGTAGTTCTAATTCGAATTTTCCATCTGACATAAATTTGTCAAACTGGTAGTAACCGACCCGCACTTGCAGGTTTTTAAGCAACATGTAACCAATTTCTGATCCAAAATAAAGTGAAGTCTTAGTTGTTTCTAGAGGGAGTGCGGACGGTGGCGCAGAGTTTTGCCCCTCCTGCACATCGTCGGGCTGAAAAATAAAAAATGCAGTATCGAGTTCAATATTCCAAGATAATTTAGGTGTGAGGCGGGTTGTAACATAAAAATTGTGACCCACAGTAAACATGGGGAGTGGCTCGCCAAGGTGATTGGTTGAGTATTGAGTTGACCAATATCCGACATAAGGTCGCAAGCTAGCGGTGACCATGCTAAATCGCTTATCAAACTCTAAGCGAATCACAGAATTGGCGTTGATGCCATCTGCTTTGGCCACGGGTGACGTGCCAAGCTCTGAGCCAAGTCTCAGCGCCAAATGATACGATTTATCTATGGGTTCTTGAAAATTATAATAGTAATTGAGGCGTGGGTTTAGAATCATTACTTCGCCAGAATTATCTTTGCCTTGTTCGGCAGTGAGAATGTGAGAAACCCGTTGAAACCAACGAAAATGATGTGTGTATGAGGGATGATAGTTAAAATCAAAATAGTAAAATAGGCTTGAGTCCTTCATGTGTTTAGTTTGGGGCGTATACTCGGCCGAAATGCCATTGGGCCATTGATAAGATAAAGGTGCGGGAACGATCTTTTTTTTTGATTTCCTAATAATTTCGTCTTTAGCAAAGGCCTGTGCCGAGACGAAAATTGTTAGTACTGTCAATAACCTATACATAATATCAAAGCCCTCTGTAAGATAAACCGTGTTTACCGGGTTCCCATCTGTAGAATGCGAATTTGAGGCCAAAAACTGGCGAATAGTTAAGGATTGGCAATGATCTTGACAACTTAGCATAAACACCGCTAATCTTTTTTTTATTCAAGGAGAAAAAAATTATGAAACTAATTCTTATTCTTGCATCACTGTTTACAGCTGCACATCTGAACGCGTCTGTCGAAATCCCCAAACAATTAATTCCCACAGATAACCTGATGACAGAAACAAAAATCCAGTTAGGAAAACAACTTTATTTTGACGGAAGACTTTCTAAAAATGGAAACATTTCATGTAACTCCTGCCACAATGTTTTTAAAGGTGGCGATGATGCGACAGCTGTGAGTACCGGTGTCACGGGCAAAAAAGGGGGAAGAAATTCCCCGACGGTTTGGAATGCTGCTTATTACTCGGTGCAATTCTGGGATGGTCGCGCTGCAACTTTAGAGGAGCAGGCCAAGGGACCCATGACTAATCCGGTTGAAATGGCAATGCCAGATCATAATGTCGTTGTAGCTCGACTTAAGCAAATTCCTGGGTACGTAGAGCAGTTCAATAATGTATTTGGAGAAAATTCAGTTACTATAGACAATGTCGCTAAAGCTATTGCTACTTATGAGCGAACATTGATTGCAGTGAACAGCCCCTATGATAAATTTATGGCTGGAAAGAAAGATGCTTTAGGTCCACAGGCACTTCGCGGCCTCGAGTTAGTGAAATCACATGGTTGTGTTTCTTGTCATAGCGGTAATAATTTTGCGGGTCCAGAATTAGCACTAGGAACTGGCTACTATATGAAGTTTCCTACCTTTCCGGGAACTGAGTACGACAAAAAATACGATTTAGTTTCTGACACTGGAAGGCACTCGGTTACTAAAAGCGATGGTGACAAGCACATGTGGCGCGTATCGACATGGCGAAACATTGCTTTGACTAGTCCCTACTTTCATAATGGCAAAGTTAAAACCTTGGAAGAGGCAGTGAAGGTGATGGCTAAAACTCAGTTAAACAAGAGCTTGCCGGCAAATGAAGTTAAGGACATCGTAGCTTTTTTAACAAGCTTAACGGGAGATTTTCCAAAACAAACGCAGCCAAAACTTCCGCCAAGCCCCAAAGGTTTTACGTTAAATTAAAGTTTGCGCTTAGTTTGGTTACGGAAATATCCGCTCGATTTTGACGGGGGGCATGCCGTGAATGGCGATGACTTCCTCGAGATTTCCGTTGTAGGATTCTTTACGTAGCTGCTCTCTTAAGTCCGAAATTTTGAATTCCCCTCTTTTGAAGCCTGCGTTGGCCTCAAGATTGACAATGACTCGATTAGTTTGTCGCTTGGTATGGTCGGATGACACTGAAATATAAGCATGTAGATTAAGATCGAACGTAAAATCACTCTTTTATTGTAACTTTTATGTTGGTGCTATGCATACCGGACTCGACCTTCTGCAGGGGAGATTTGCCCCGATGCGCGTGCCAATGCTCCTGTGCACTCCCACGAGTTCAGCATGAAACTTGCTACATCAGTTGAGGCATGGGGGATTTATGAAAAATAGCGTTAAGAATTATACGTCAAAGGATTTGATCACGGCCCTATGGAGCGAAACGTTAGACTCTGCTTATCAAAAAATGGGAAGAGCCCACATCAGACATCTGCCAGTTATTAACGATGATGGTGAGGTAGTTGGTATTATCTCAGATCGAGATTTTCAAAGGGCCATCTGGGTCCAAAGTGATGATCGGATTCCTAAGGCAAGGTTTGATGTGGCGGCAAATGTTAAAGATTATATGACGACTCCAGTAGAATCCGTACCAAGCGATGCCAAACTCAGTGATGTGGCCCGAAGAATGGTGATCGAAAAAATTTCTGCTTTTCTAGTGACTAAAAACGAGAATATCATTGGCATTATTACCCATGAAGATTTATTACGAGCGCTGGTTCACTTGCTAGAGACGAGGACGGATAGAGACGACAGCGTTAAGCTAAGTGTATCAGATTTAACCTATAACTCGCCCGTCGGCCATATTGTAAACTCATTAAACTTTGCAGGAATTTAGTCCGATAGAATATTGATGATTTTTGAACCAATGATACTGTTAATGATTGGTATTGTAGCTGGCGTCATTTGCTCTGCGGCTATTTACACTGTTTTATATCTTAGAAATAAAAAATACCGGTTGCCCCATCCTGGGTTTCTGAAAGATCTAGAGCAAGTACAAAAAACTTTCTTGGTTGAGAATTCTCATAGTCCCCTGACTCGTTTGCAAGGAATCATAGGCCTTAGTGAGCTCTATAAATCTGATAGCGAAAATAAAGAAATTAGAGAGGCATTTCAGCTGATTTTTAAATCGGGACTACACCTTCATCAGTTTCTTCAAGAAAGTCTTTTTTTAAACAGCAATGCCGATTTAAAGAAGAGTCTCACCTCACCCCCAAAAAAAAGAAGTCCAGATGTGCCCATACTTATAGCTGAGGATAATGAGATGGTGGGTGAAATCGTCAAAGGCATGTTGAACCGAATGGGTCTTACCTGCCATTGGGTAAAAAACGGTCGCGAGGCCGTTGAGGCAGTAGAAAAAAATGACTACTCTCTGATCCTAATGGATATTATGATGCCAGGTATGGACGGTCTACAGGCCACTTTGCGAATTCGAGAAATGTCAGAAGCTAAAAGAACTACGCCCATAGTCGCCGTGACTGCGAATGCCAAGCGGGGCGATAAGGAGAAATGTTTTGCTGCCGGGATGGATGCCTATGTATGCAAACCCCTCGTTTTTGAAAATATTAAAAATATTTTAGAAACCTATCTAGATTTTGAAGCAGCCTTAAAAGTCAAAAAGGCAATCTAACTTGAGTTTGTTCTTAGCCTTAATATTAGCAATAGCTTTTGGCTCACCTTCCGAAGTGGTTTCAAAAATAGGATTTGGCTCTTGTATGCATCAAGACGATCCTCAAGTATTTTGGCAAGTAATCAGCAAAAAGAAGCCTGACTTTTTTATTCTGTTGGGAGATAATATTTATGCAAAAAGTATCTCCGAGAAGAAAATGGCCTATAGTAAATTAGATTCCAAATCCACTTTTTCGGATTTTCGAAAAAGTGTTCCCATTTATGCTATTTGGGACGATAACGACTATGGAACCTCAGATTCTGGAGCCGAATTTCCTTTTAAAAAGGAGTCTAAAGAATTATTTTTAGATTTTTTTAAGGTGCCAAAGAACTCTGTTCGTTGGGGTCGCGACGGAATTTATGACGCCGTCACTTTTGGTCCTAAAACCAAGAAAGTTCAACTCCTACTTTTAGACACCCGCACTTTTCGCAGCCAACCACAAAAATCATACGACTTGAACCCGATTAAAAGATATGTGCCCAATAATGACCCGAAGACTTCAATGTTAGGCGAGGCACAGTGGCAATGGCTTGAGGAAAAGCTCAAAGAGCCGGCAAATATTAGAATTATAGCTTCAGGATTACAAATACTACCGACCCAACATCAATTTGAAAGTTGGAATAATTTTCCGCATGAAAGAAAAAAGATGATTGAGCTCATCAACAAAACAAATGCTAGTGGCGTGATTTTGCTCAGTGGAGATCGTCATAAGGCATCTATTATGAAAATTTCAGAGGGCGTCAAATATCCTGTTTATGAAGTAACTTCCAGTGGACTCACCCAAACTAGGCCAAGAAAAGGTGAGGATGAACCTGACACATTTAGAGTAGGCTCGATTTACTACGGCCCAAACTTTGGTTTTATCAATATTGACTGGGAAAAGGCGACACTTGAGTTACAGATCCTCAGCGAGTCTGGCGAATCTCAGCTCCATCAACTTCTTAATATAAATGATCTTACACGATTAAGATGACTCATAATGAGAAAAATCCAGAAAAATTATAAGTCTGAAGCAGTCTGCATTATAATGGAATATTAGGAGGACAGATTTGAGGTTACTGCTTGTTCCACTAGTATTGATAGTTGTCTTCCAAAATTGTGGTGGCAATGAGTTTGATGTGTCCTTGTTGCCTAGTCGTCCTTACTTCACAAGCGAATTGATTGATGTTGAGGAAATTACTTTTGTCGAAGGCGGATCTGAAGTCGTAGTGATTAAGCCAAAGTTTGAACTTTCTCGTACCTATTACTTCACTTGGGAAATTATTCCACAGGGTCAAGCGAACCTTGCCGATATATCGCCCCAAAAAGGCCAAATCGAATTGGGTCCGGGTTTGAATTCGTTTGAATTACCCATTGCCTCAGTAGAAAATTCAGCGGCTGATGGTACACGACGATTTATTATCGAATTTACCCTAGTTTCGGGTGACAATTCCTTTAAAACTTCAGCCGAGATTTTTTTGACCGATAATGATTAAACCATTGCCCCATCTTTTAGTCGAATGACTTTTGTAAACCGAGACGCAAACTGTAGATTATGGGTTACGACAATTAGGGTAATTCCAAGGCGTACTTTAAGATTAAAAAACAAATCTTCTATGATTTTTCCGTTTTGAGTGTCAAGGTTGCCGGTTGGTTCATCAGCCAGCAAAACCTCTGGTTTTCTAACCAAGGCTCTGGCAATTGCCACGCGTTGCTGTTCTCCGCCACTCAATTCAGATGGGTAATGAGTTAAACGACTTGTTAGGCCTAAGGAAAATAAAAGTTCTTCGGCTTTCTGTTTGGCTTCGCGACGCGACAGTCCTCCAATCAAACAGGGCATCATGACATTCTCAAGTGCTGTGAATTCGCCCAAAAGGTGATGAAACTGAAATACGAAACCCATTTTTTCGTTTCTCAACTTTGCCAATTCTTCGTCCGAGAAATCTTGAAGGTTCTTATCATTAAAAAAAATATTGCCAGTGGTAGGTCGGTCAAGGGCCCCCAAGAGATGAAGCAGCGTGCTTTTACCGGCTCCCGAAGAGCCCACGATTCCAACGGCATCACCTTTAAATAATTGGAGGTCTATGTTTTTTAACACCTGCAGAGAACCTGCTGGTTGGCTGTAGGCCTTACATAGTTTTTCTGTTTTTAGGAGAGCAGGAATCGATTTATTCATACCTCAAACCTTCCGTAGGATTTAGATTCGAGCCTCTTAGGGCCGGAAGTAGCGTAGCTAAAAAGCAAACTAAAAAGGTCGCCAAAAAAATCGCCGACAAATCGGTCATACGAAATTCAGGAACAAGGCCTTCGACTTTATAGACATCTGGAGGTAAAAGCATCCACTTATTTTCTAACCATTGAAAACCTTTGGCCAGAAGAAATCCCAAAAAAAGACCACATGTGCCGCCGATAAAGCCCAAAACCAAACCCTGCCAGGCGAATACCCGAATAACAAACCTGCGAGGGGCACCTATAGCCTTTAATAAGGCGATGTCAGAATAGCGATTGATGACTTTGACATATAGTGTGCTGGCAACATTAAATGCCGCTGCTATTACCATCACTAAAACTACCAAGAAAATAACTATTTTTTCAATCGCCAGTGCGCTCAAAAGATTCTGATTTATTTCATACCAAGTTCTTGTCCAATAGGGATATCCCCCTAAATATTCTAAAATTCTATTGGCTAAATTGGGTGCATCATTGGCATTTTTCAGTTGTAATCTCAATCCCGTTACGTTGTTTCCCGTTCCCGAAAGTTCTTGAGTTTCTTTGAGGCTTGAAACGACAATGCGTTCATTATATTCGTGTTTACCTAAATCCAAAATCCCAACCACTTTATACTTTTTTAGTTTTGGCGAAAATTTTTTGCTATGTGTTTTAGAGGGGTTTGGCAAAATGAGTTTAATAAATTCTCCCACATCGACATTCAGGGTGCGCGCCAGCCCCTTGCCGATCATGACCGGCCGTACATTATTCCTATCCTCGAGTAGGAACTCACCTCGAATTGTTCGTTTTTTAATTTTTAACACGCGTTCATAAGTTAATGGATCAAGTCCTTCAATTCTAACTCCAGAAATCTTACCGCCGTAAGCAGCGACGGCTTCGAGCGACACGAAGGGAGAGTAATTCTTAACTTCAGGAAATTTTTTATGGATATCAGAATACAAGTCCTCGTAGGTTTTTATATCGCTTCCCTTTTTAATAAGTACAATGTGGCCGGCAACATCTATTATGGCATTTTTAAGTGTTGTCTCAAATCCGCTGAAGACACTCATCGCAACGACCAAACACCCCACACCTAAGCAGAGGCCAAAAATGGCGAGCATTGTAGTTAAATCACCGAAAGTTTTTTTAATTCCTAAAAGTCTGACACTCATCCAAAGCGAAAGCATATCAAGTGACTTTCGATGTTATATGCATTTTTAAAAAGGCCTCAATAAACAATTCAATATCTCCGTCCATGACCGATTCAATTTGACTCGTCTCTTGCAAGGTTCGGTGATCTTTGACCATTTGATAGGGCTGAAAGACATAGGAGCGAATTTGGCTGCCCCACTCATTGGCTTTTTTAGTGGACTCCTGTTCTTCTTTTAATCTATTGCGTTCCTTTACTTCGCGCTCATATAGCGCGGCTTTTAGCATTTTCATGGCGGTATCGCGATTGGCGTGTTGTGAGCGCTGACTTTGGCATTGAACAATAATCCCAGTGGGCATATGAGTCATGCGAATGGCAGAGTCTGTTTTATTCACATGTTGTCCGCCGGCGCCACTGGCGCGGTAAGTATCAACTTTAATGTCGTCGGTTTTAATTTCAATTTTGATTTCATCGTCCACCTCAGCCCATGCAAAGACAGAGGCAAAACTGGTGTGGCGGCGGGCATTACTATCAAAAGGACTGATGCGCACGAGTCGATGCACGCCATTCTCAGCCTTCAAATGTCCATAAGCATATAGCCCTGTAATAAGAAGCGTCGCCGATTTAATACCAGCCCCTTCACCTTCGCTCATCTCTAGAATCTCAGATTTATACCCCTTATGGTTGCAGTACTTTGTGTACATGCGAAGTAGCATGCTGGCCCAGTCGCAAGCCTCAGTGCCGCCGGCGCCGGAGTTAATTGTCAAAAAAGTTGAGTTGGCATCTAACTCACCGCTGAGGAGCTTCTGTACTTCGAGGTTGTGCACTTTTTTTTGAAGGACAAATGCTTCGGCCTTTACATCTTCAAAACTTTTCTCATCATTTTCTTCTTGAATCATATCTAGTAGAGACAAGTTATCATCAACTCCTACATCCAGCTCACGCCAAGAAGAAATAATTTTCTCGAGATCGCTTTTCTCTTTGCTTATCTTTTGAAATCGTTTTTGATCTTGCCACACTTCGGGTTGAAGGCTTGCGGCAGCGAGCTCTTCTAGACGCGTTTCTTTTGTAGGGAGGTCAAAGATACCTCCTCAGATCTTTCGATCTTTGTTTGAGGTCTATTAGCATGTTGCGAATATCACTGAGTTCGGTGCTTAAGCTCATAAGAATTTTTAACAGTTTATTAAGAGGGATACAAGCGGTTAAAGATACCGTCCTGGATTTTAAACATTTTTTTGGCTTCGTGCCCACCTTTTTCGTGATTGTACCCCAAAAGGTGAAGAATGCCATGAAGGATGAGGTAATTAAGTTCTACCTGAACAGAATGTTTATTGAGTTTTGCTTGAGACCTTACCTTTTGTAGGCATATGGCCAATTCTCCCAGATGATCGGGGAGAGTAGATTCAAAGCTTAAAATGTCAGTTACTTTGTTTTTTTTTCTATAAGTTTTATTGAGACGAGTGATCATGTCCGATCCCACAATGGCGATCGTCAATTCAAATTTTTTAATTTTAGGTATTTCCTTTTCGACTCTTTTTACCCAGCGTCGGATAAAGTTTAAGTTCATTTTCGATTTGGTCTTATTGATGAGGCTGAGCCTCATGCCGTGCCGGGACCTTTGGCGCCCGGAAAGCGAAGAAGTTTTTCGGGAGCTAAAGAAGCTCCACCGCCGGCGCTTTTGGGATAATCAATTCTTTGGTGATGAATTCCTAACAGTGTACGAATAAAACTCTGTTCTATTGTTGAGAGATCTTTGAGAGTCAGATTGCACTCCTCAAGTTGACCTTCCATAAATTTTCTTTGAATAATATTTTTTACAATATTTTGTAGACGAACAGGTGTCGGTTCATCGAGAGATCTGGCTGCAGCCTCAATGCTGTCAGCTAACATGATAAGAGCGGCTTCTTTAAATTGAGGTTTGGGACCAGGGTAACGAAATTCAGCTTCGGGGATTTCTTCTTGATCTTCATCCAGCGATTCGATTGCTTTATTATAAAAATAAGCGATCAAGGTATTTCCGTGATGTTGCAATATGCCGTCGATAATCGGGGCGCCCAGGCGATACTGGATGCCAAGTTCCACACCATCTTTCACGTGCGAGATGAGTACAGTTTTACTCATAAAAGGCGAAATGTGATCATGGGGATTCACACCCACTCTTTGATTTTCAATAAAATAACTAGAATGAGCAATCTTGCCAATATCATGATAGTAGGCCATTACTTTCGCGAGTAGGGGGTTGGCGCCAATTTTTTCACTTGCTGCCTCGACCATACTACCGACGACGAGTGAATGATGATAGGTACCTGGGGCTTTAACGACCATTTCTTTAAGAAGTGGATGATTGAGATTACTAAGCTCCATTAGCTTTACATCCGTGGTAAAACCCAGCGCAGTTTCAAGCAACGGGATAAGCATCATGCTTATCATGGCAGAAAATATTCCTGATAAAAATCCCCCAAGCACTATCCACTGAACGTCCGTGACGGATTTTGTTTCAGTCACGCTAGTGGCATAGGTCAAAAAGGCCGCAATGAGAGCCCCGACAATTCCCGTGCGTAATCCGGCCCAGTAGATATCGTTCCTTTGACTACATTTAAAAGTACCTCGTGCTGCCACTATTCCTGTGATGAGACTATAAATCAAAAATTGAAAAGAGCTGTCTACGAGATAGCTCAAGGCGACCGAAAGGAAGAGAGTGAATAGCCAAAGAATTTCACCATAGGTCACGAGTAAACTTATTAGCATGGGTCCTGCAGCAATGGGTGCCAAATACATAAAGGCGGCGTTCGGGATGTCAATCCCCAAGAGAGCGTTCGTTGAACCATCTGTCATGAACCAGAATAACTTACAAATGGTTACCATTAGAATTGTGACAATAGAAATTGCGACCACTTCTTTCGGCTGAATGCGAACCTTATTGACAGTAAAACGCCTCGTATAGGAGAGACTAGCGAGGATAAGGGTAGTTAAGAGCAGGGCCAAATTTAAAGCGACAAAATCTTTTCGTTGTTCTGAGTTATAGTTATTTATTTTCTCGATTATTGCAATTTGCATGGGTTCAATGATTGAGCCCTCCGCCACTAGAACCTGATTTTTTTTAATCGAAATCATGAATGGCGAAACAGCATCACGTGCTTTGACTCTGCGTTCGCTGGTTTCTTGTTTATTGAGCGTCAAGTTAGGACGGAGTAGGGAGTAGGAAAACTGCTTTATTAAAGTGTGTTCGTGCGAAGGGTAGCGGTAAATCCCAGAAATTCCCTCAATGCTAAAGCGCTCACGAGATGTGAGATCAAATATGGTATCCATGCTTGTGGGGTATTCGTCATTTTCTTTGAGACCTTTTTTTACGAGCTTTATGACTATTTTATCCTGTTCAGGCCGAAGTATTTTTTGTGGGGAATCCATAATTCGATACTCACACCACTTTTCTATGATGCGAACTATGAGGTCTTCTAAATCCAAATTAAATCGATTCGAAGCTAGCCATTCAAATTCTCTGTTGGGTATTTCAAGTTCCAATATTTTTTCAAACTCAGGTTTAAGCTTCAGCATTTCAGCAACAAACTCGCTACTTTTTTTAGCGGCTTTTACCTGCTCCGCGTGAGTACGCATGGCCTGAAAGGCATTGTAAACGTTATTTGAAATGAGGCTAAACACATCCAAATCATAGTCAAAAACGGGGGGGACAGATTGTTCTGAGGCTAGGCGTTTGCTTTCAGTGGCGATGTCATCGACCACTTCAACGCTAATTGGTGACTTGATATCACGGCGAGCAATCTCTCCTACTCGACCAGAATAAATTGTGTTAAAAGAAAAAAAGACAGTATAGGAGAGAATTAGGCAGCCAATAAAAATGAGTGAAATTTTGCGAATATTTAAGCGCTGTTCTAAAAAATTGCCAATTTTACCAAAATAGGTTTTTTCAAAATTAAAAGAATCAACCCACTCCAAAAACTTTTGCGAAGGATCGACCCAATTGGTACGTGTTGGTGGCTGTTTTTTTTTGGGCTTGATCGGATTATTCATCTGTTGTTTTTCTTATACCCCATTAGATATCGACATTTAATCGCTAAATCCCAAAGAATCTAAAATATTTAGGTCCTTTTCTGGAAGAAGGTAGAAATCCTTTGATAATGCATTGCATTTTGGTTACGACTGGACCATCAGATGGAAAAACCCCCAAAGAATTTGCGTGAGTTTGACGCGCTATTAAATGTGGTAAAGGCGTTACGTGGTCCTGAGGGCTGTCCCTGGGACAAAGAACAAACGCCAGAGACGCTGGCCCCTTATGCTTTAGAGGAGGCCTATGAGCTTGCCGAGGCCATTGAAGAAGGGGATCCCGAAAAGATTAAAGAAGAATTAGGCGATGTCCTATTGCAAGTAATTTTACATGCTCACATTGCGCAACAAGAAAATAAATTCAGTATTAGTGATGTGATTGAGGGCATTTGCTCTAAGCTCGTACGTCGCCATCCTCATGTATTTGCCGAAGTCAAAGTTAAGGACTCCACGGAAGTTCTTAAAAATTGGGAAGAAATTAAATCGCAAGAAAAAAGCGCTAGGTACAGAGATAGATTTTCTATTCCGGTGCATTTACCAGCCTTGCAACGATCAGGAAAAATGGGCGACAAAACCAATAAACTCAATTTTGATTGGAACAATGCGCTCCATGTTTTTGAAAAAGTGGAAGAAGAATTTATAGAACTTAAAGAGGCGCTGGGCCTAAAGCGAAAACATAAAAAAAATCAAAAAAAATCAAAAATGAAATTGTCCCATGTCAAAGAGGAGTTGGGAGATTTATTGTTTTCTCTGGCCCAACTAGCTCGACATCTTAAATCAGAGCCCGAGCAAATTTTGAGAGATGCCAATCGCAAATTTGAGAAACGCTTTTTCAAAATGAAAAAAATGGCAGAAAAAAACGGCAAAAAGCTAACCAATTATTCTACCACAGAGCTAGAAAAATATTGGCAACAGGTTAAACGCAGATAAATTTTTCCTTAGGATTGTGACCACTGCTGTTGTTTACGGAACTTTGCATTGAATATATTATCTCTGGCGATAGCGGCTAGAGTAAAACTTTTCCTGAGCTCAGTGCTTTTTCGTATCTCTATTTGCTTTGCTGAGCCTTTCAAAATTTTTTCCCAAATAACCTGTGAAAATGGCACTCGCTCCCTAGGCCTAATGGCATAAACTAGTTCGCAGTTCATAGCCTCAACGCATCTCTTGAGTGAATTTAGCGATATCGTGCCCAGCTCCTCATTTTTTTCAAACTTCCTGTAGGCAGCTCTAGAAATTTCCAGTCTATTAGCCATTCTTCCCGTAGATAAAAACAAGGCCTTGCGTGCCTTTTCGAGCCAACCTAATGGCAAAGTATCACACTGGATTTTTTCATCAAGAAAGGCCTCAATTTGCTGGTCGGCCTTCTCATGTAGGTAATCTCGTGACCAGTGCGCGTATGCCAACCGAATTTCTTTAGGAGTTAATGGTGTCATGGCCATGGACCTTAATCGCCCTATCTAAAACAAGTGAACCTATAATAGTACTTGTTTGAGAGTGGTCGTTGAGGGGTCACCGAGTAGCCTGACAGCTAAGTTTGGGGGGGCGTTGGTTTTTTGCCTTTGCTCTCGTTCTTTTTTTTGTGGCGAGCAGCATTGAGCTGTATTCATTTTGGAGTAGGTCTCTTTTGCCACTGACGTATGTCAGGGGCTCACCGACCGAGGCGCCTTTTAAGTTTTTGAAAAACCAGGCTGTAAACGACTTTAGCCTCTTGAATTTTAAATAAATTGGCCAGCATAAAATAAACGACTGAAGCCAATGCAATAATGGCACTCAACAAAACTATTCGAGACAGTAAAAAAAGGCCATATTGGTTATAAAACGGCAGGCAAATCGAAATGGCATAGGCCATTCCGGCGGCGCACACAGAATATTTTAAAACTGATGCTAAGAGCTCTCGAGATTTTAGTGAGCCAATCATAAATAAATGGGCCAAATAGAGCATTAGGAAATTTGCAAAGGCAGCGGAGACAGACGAAAGGGCAAGTCCAACAATGCCATATTCCTTCATGAAGAGCGGTGCAAGAAATACATGAACACAAAGGGCGAGTAGCGAACTAAGTGCTGGCAGCCACGTGTTTTTAACTGCATAAAAGCACGGTGCGAGAATTCTAACTCCACTGGCGGCCAACACTAAAAAGGCGCTTGCACGCAAGACGGCCGCCAAGACTTCGGTATCAGCTGATTTAAATTGTCCACGCTCAAACAGTACTTGCGTGATGGGCTGAGCTAAAAAATAGACTCCGACGGAGCTGGGAATGCTCACGAAAAATATAAGTTTGAGATGATAGCTTGAAAGTTCTAACATTTTATCTTTATGACCACTGGACCAGAGCTGAGTCAGAGTTGGCAATAGCGCCGTACCAAGACTGACCGCAAACAAAGAGAGCGGAAGCTCCATCACACGGTCAGCATAGTAAAAATACGAATGTGTGCCTTGCGCCAAAAAGCTCGCATAATAAGTGCTTACGAGGCCCGTGAGCGGCACGATACTCATGCCAAGCATTGAGGGCACCATTCCTCTAAATACATCTCGCATCTCTTGCGAAGAAAAATTAAAATTTAGTTTTGGGAGTAGCCCATATTTTTTGATCGATGGAATAAGAATTCCCATCTGTAGCAAGCCGCCGACCAATACGGCCCATGATTGTACGTAGGCCTTAGTATTAAGATCTCCCCAGGGAGAGATAGCGCCAATAATGAGAGCGATATTCAGCAGACACGGGGCAAAGGCCGCCAGTGTGAATTTCTTAAAGCTATTAAGAATAGCCATGAAAAGCGCGTAGAAACTCATGAGTGCAATAAATGGAAACATGATTCGGGCCATGACCACAGTCAGCTCTATTTTACCTTCAATCGAAGAGTACCCAGGGCCACTTACCAAAAATCCAACAATAGGGTCCATCCAATAAATGCAAACACCCGTTAAAACCGTTACGACTAAAAGCAAAAATGTGGCGACACTAGAGACGAGTTCTTGGGATTTTTTTTCCGAGTGAGGAGATCCATCGCTTTGGAGACCTACAAAAACCGGAATAAAGCTTGAGGACATCGAGCCCTCACCCAAAATTCGACGAAAAAGGTTGGGAAGTCTAAAGCCGACCACCCAGGCATCGGTAATAATTTTAGGAAAGTAGGCAGCAAATGCTAAATCACGAACAAGACCCAACACTCGGCTGGCCAGAGTACCGATAGCCATAAAAAAGGCGCTTTTTACAATGTTGGGAGAATCGCTGTTTCTCATGTTGCGTGACCACTCCAACTATGGTATTTGACTTGGTCTTTAGAGCCTAATTGGGAGGATTTCAAATGGCAACTCATAAGTCAGCAGAAAAAAGAGCAAGACAGTCAGTACGTCGTAACAAGCGTAATACCGGAATCGAGAGCGCCTTAAGAACAGTAGAGAGAAAGGTTCGTTCGGCTGTTGGAGATAAAAAAGTTGATGAAGCAAAAGAAGTACTTAAAGCTTTTATGTCCAAAGCCATGAAAGCTAGCAAAAGTGGCGTTATTCACTTTCGCACTGCTTCTCGGCGTGTGGCACGGCTATCCAGTTTAGTTTCTAAAATGGGTTGATCAGGAGCCGACATTTTGTATTTTTCAAAATCAAGTTCATCGGGGCGCTTTTCGGCAACATACGCTCTGATGAGACGTCGATGTTGAAAGGTAACCTTATTAAATTGAAAGCCGATAAAAGTTCCCGGCAGATCGAAGACGTTTTTAGTCCACCGAGCTTCGGCTCGAATGATAATCATTCCACCTTCGGGCAAATAAAAATTTAACAATACGGATGAGTCAACGGGATATTGCTGTGCGGATGACCTAGCCATTATGCCACCTTCGCTAATCTCCACGATGTCGTTAACACAATAGCCCGACTCTGAAAGAATTCCCACGGGTCTTTGATACAACCTTCGCGGTAAACGCTTAACGTCTGGATTAGTCACGGTAAGTTCTCATGTTGCTCTATCGGCGTGATTACGACTTAACGTGAGACAATGATAATATGAAATGTTCAAGGACTAAAGACGGTGAGAGAGGAGAGGATTTAAGACTTTTATCTGTGTTCGCTAGCTGCAACAGTATTCCGGCCAATGAGGACTGATCCCATTTTTGACTTTGCTCCCAATATTTTTTAAAAAAGAAAGGGGGTAGTGCCAGTCGCTCCATGAGCGCTTTGTGTTCTAAGCCAAGACGCTTTCCCTCAGTAATTGTTAATAAAATTCTGAAATGGCGGGCAATCAGACTAATAATAGCGACAGAGTTTAGCCCCTGTTCTAAAAGCTTTTTTAACAAAGCGAGAGCTTGAGTGGTTGAGCGAGTCGCCAAATGATCGCTCAATGCAAAAACATTTTCATCTTTTCCACGAAAGGAAAACTTTAAAATATCTGCTTCTTCAAGTTGTGTACGACCACCCAATCCTAAGCTAATTTTTTTGACCTCGTTATTGATCATCATCAGATCAGAGCCCACCGTTGACAGGAGTAGCAAAGCCTCGCGGGAACCGATCTGTAGTTTCTGTTGTTGGGCCAAATACTGTACCCATTGCGGTAAATCTCGTTCGTAGGGAGGGCGAAACTCGACAGCCTGACAGAGTTTTTCAATTTTTTTATAGGATTTAGTGCGCTTATCAACTTGGTCTGAGATGAGAACGAGTGTCACCGAAGGGTCTTTATGCGCAATAGCCTCGCTCAATATTTCAAAATCCTTATCGCGAAACCGTTCGCATTCTTTTACCACGACAAGTTTAAAGTCTGAAAAAAAAGGTAGTGAGGTAATGGCTTCTCTCACATGGTCCGAGTCACACTCGCTTCCATAGTAAATTTCGTAGTTGAGGTTTTCACTTAAAGTGGGATGAGGCGTGCCAAATAGCTTTTGGCAGATTCTTTCAATGCCATCTTGGATTAAATACAACTCCGCACCGAAAAGCCAAAAAGTGCCACCGCGGGCTTCCTTTTCAAGGCGCTGGTAAAAATCATTCGTTGAGCTAGCAGCCACTTTAAAAATTCTCCGTCATACGGTCGATGGCCTCAGACATCATGTCGTTTGCCATAAGAGCGATGGTTTGGTGTCGAGCCGAGTGGTTGTAAATGGGATCGACTGAGTTTATTCCGGCCGATCCTACCTTGGGGGCGCTGTAGGATTTTTCTCCACGAATGGATCCCGTCCACAAAACCTTTTGGTCGAGATTGCGGCGCGCGCTGACAACAGTCTCGATTAATATTCGATACTCTGTAGTTAATACCGTTCTGTCGGGTAAAGTCTGAATGGCGCTTTTTGAAGCCATCTGGCTGCGCTCAAATTTGAGTGATCGAATAGTACCTTCTAAAGTAATCTGGGAATCATTTTTAGGGGTTACTTTTGCAATTTTTGAGCGTTGCACTTCTTTGACCATGGCATTGGTAAAAGAGACTTCTATCCCTGGCTCACTGGTTACGTTGTCAAATATAGAAACATGAATTCGGTCGTAGCCACCAGGAATTTGGCGTTTGGAGGATGCCAAATGATAAGCGCATGAGCTTAGAAAAGGGGCAGTTATTAATATTAACCTTAAGGTTTTTACCACCGATTCAAAATAGCGATGCCGCTTCACATAATCAAGGAAATCTACATCTTACTTGGTTGAAGTTTCTACCAATATTTTTTATGACAGATGGGGAGGATAGTTTGTCTGTCTTAAGTTCGCATGAACTAAAAATAGTTAAAGAACGCACGCATTTATTAACACCCGGGCCGGTGTCATGCCATCCCGACGTTTTAAAGGCGCTGAGTCGGCCCATGGTCCATCATTTGAGTTTGGAATTCAAAGCCTGTTTATCAGCGGTGCTGTCAAAACTAAAAACTTTGTTTGCGACCAAAAATCATGTGTATTTACACGCATCCACCGGCAGTGGATCTATGGAGTCAGCCTTAGTCAATACCTTATCCTCAGGTGAAAATGTCCTTTCAATTGTTTCTGGAAAGTTTGGCGAACGTTGGGCCGATATGGCGCAAAATTTTGGTTTAAATGTGGATCGCATAAATGTCTCCTGGGGTGACGTGGGTTCTCCTAATGACCTCGAGAAAAAATTGAAATCTAAAAAATATGCCGCTGTTCTTACCCAAGCATGTGAAAGCAGCACGGCCGTTCTTCATCCAATAAAAGAGTACGGGAAAATCTGCCAAAACTTTGAGTCGTTACTTATGGTTGATGGAATTTCGAGTGTGGGGGCCTTTCCGCTGCCAATGGATGAGTGGGGCATTGACGTTTTAGTAGCCGGATCACAAAAAGCTCTGATGTTACCGGCTGGCCTTTCAATGATAAGTCTTTCTGAAAAAGCTCAGCAAAAAGCTTCTGCTTCTAAACTCCCTAAGTTTTACTGGGACCTCAAAGAAGAACAAAAAAATAATGATAAGGGTCGGAATCATTTTAGCTCATCAGTATCGCTTGTTCGAGCCTTAGATGTGGCCCTAGATGTTCTACTAAATAAAGGTCTGGATCTGCATTTCAAGGCGGTGGCGTCAAAAGCCAATGCAACCAAATTGGCCCTACGGGAATTTGGCTTGAAGCTCTTCTCTCGAGTGCCTAGTCCCTCGCTTACTGCTTTTAATATGCCGAATGGCCTGTTGAGTGAATTAGTGATGCAGAAATTAGAAAAAAACCATCATATATTTTTGTCCGGTGGCCAGGAACATTTGGCTGGCAAGATTCTTCGTATTGGACACATGGGTTATATCGAAAATATTGACATGCTTTATTGTCTTGAAAAACTCTTTGAAACATTTTTGGAGTTGCGGCCCGATGAATTTACCGAAACCCAAATGAACCAGGCGCTCTCGAAGGCGAAAGAGCAGTTATGTTAAGAATATTAATAACTGATCGATTTTCTATTAATGCACGTTCCCGCTTAAAAACTGAAAAAGACATTAGTGTTGAAACATTGTCTCAGCATGACGAAATCAACAACTTAGATTTACTTCCCTTTGACGTCATGATTATTCGCAGTCGCACTTTTGTGGACCAGAGACTACTAGAGCGTGCTAAAAACTTAAAAATGATTGTGACAACGACGAGTGGCTTTGACCATATCGATTTGAAATTAATTACCCAAAAGAAAATAAAAACATTTTATACGCCCGAATCCAATACAGAGAGTGCTGCCGAACTAACTTGGGCGCTTATCTTGGCCTGTAGCCGAAGGCTCAACCAGGCTGAGGGGCAGGTCAGAAAAGGTGTGTGGCAACGAGAGTCCATCATGGGCTTTGAGCTCCACAAAAAGACATTAGGAATTATTGGCTTAGGCCGAGTTGGCTCTCGGGTGGCTAAAATAGCCCACGCCTTTGATATGAATTTGATAGGGTTTGATCCCTTTGTGGAGCCCGAGGTTTTTACGAATCTCAATTGCCGAAGGGCCGGATGGGATGAGGTTCTACGTGAGTGCGATATTTTAACCTTACATGTACCTCTGACCGAAAAAACCAAACATTTTCTTAACCAGGCGACCCTTGAAAGTATTAATCGGGGCATTGTGATTATTAATACCTCGCGTGGAAAGGTTTTAAATGAGCAGGATATTTTGAAAGCCTTGAGGCAAAAAAAGATCAGCTATTTAGGACTTGATGTTTTTGAAAAAGAGCCGCTGCCAAAGGGATCAGCTCTACTTGAAGAACCTAACGTGATATTGACTCCTCATATTGGAGCTAATACCTCGGAGGCCTTTGAGCGCAGTTCACACGCGGCAGTTGATAAGGTGCTGGCGTTTCGAGACGGTGGATTGATTCAACATGAATTAACGGAGAGGGACATATGTCAGCAGTAATTGTAGTGGGGTCGCAGTGGGGCGACGAGGGTAAAGGTAAAGTTATTGATTTTTTTTCGGCACAAGCGGATTTTGTGGTTCGGTATCAAGGGGGCGCCAATGCGGGTCACACTATAGTGGTAGATGGCAAAAAAACAGTTTTACACTTGGTGCCTTCCGGAATCCTCCATCCCAAAACAAAGTGCATTATTGCCAATGGCGTTGTGCTTGACGTAAATAGTTTTGCCGAAGAAGTAAGGGCGCTTAAATTGACCGGCTATCTCAAAGACTCGACTCAGCTTATGGTATCTGATGCCGTTAGCGTAATTCTGCCCTATCACCGACAACTTGATCAGGCGCGCGAGAAAGCCTTGGGAGCCGACAAAATTGGAACCACGGGGCGCGGGATTGGACCGGCGTATGAAGAGCGAGCGGGACGAAAAGCGATTCTTTTTGGCGATATTTTTGACGACGAAAGGCTCAAAGAAAAGTTGCAGTCGACACTCCAAGAAAAAAACTTTTTGCTTGAGAAATTTTACGGTGAAAAACCCATAGAAATTGACGAGATAATAAGAAACATTAAAGTATTACGTGAAGAACTTAAGCCCTTCCGAACGGCCGACACGAGTCTCGTGATTCATCAGGCGCTCAAAGCGGGTAAGAAAGTATTATTTGAGGGCGCGCAAGGGACGTTGCTTGATTTATTTCATGGCACTTATCCCTTCGTGACAAGCTCGTCAACGATCGCTGGCTCGGCCTGCATTGGTTCAGGTGTCGGTCCCTGTGAAATTGATAAAGTAATAGGAATTACAAAGGCGTACGCCACACGCGTGGGTGAGGGGCCCTTTCCGACGGAATTATTTAATCAAACGGGAGATCTTTTACAACATAAGGGCAATGAGTTTGGTGCCACCACAGGCCGCAAAAGAAGATGCGGGTGGTTGGATTTAGTGGCGTTACGCTACGCCATTCGAATTAACGGGATCACCCATTTGGCGATGATGAAATTAGATGTACTTAGTGGCATGGATGAAGTGGGCGTTTGTGTGGCGTATGAACTAAATGGCGAAGTTATTCGAGAAATGCCCACAAGTTATGCACTGCTTTCGAAGGTAAAGCCCGTTATCAAAATGCTTTCGGGGTGGACGGATGAACTCGAAAAGATAACTGACATTAAAGATTTACCTATGAACTCGCGCCGATATATGGACTTTATTAATGCCGAGACAGGTTTACCGATTGATATGATTTCAGTCGGCCCGGGACGTGAGCAGACACTTTGGGCTAAACCATTATTTTCGTAAGTAGTGAAATCTCATCAGCAATAAGGTTGACATAATGCGGGAATCCTTTAAAAATCGGTCGTTAATTTTGTAAATCTTTGGGGGCCGGTAGCTCAGTTGGTAGAGCACATCCCTTTTAAGGATGGGGTCCTTGGTTCGAGTCCAAGCCGGCTCACCATTTTTTTACAAAATTTAAGTATTTTTGCTACTGTATTTTCTTGTGCGTCCCTATCGTCTAGAGGCCTAGGACAATACCCTTTCACGGTATGGACCCGGGTTCGAATCCCGGTGGGGACGCCAATCTTCTCTCTGTAACTTCAAATATTTGCGAGCAAAAACCTTGTCCGATTTGGACAAGGCAGACAAGGCTGGGCTTTAGCCATGCTTACGAAATTTAGCGGCTCGTTTTTCAATTTTTCGAAGTTCAGATGTCTTTTCAAATTTTCCGTTCGGATAAAGAAAAACCATCGGGTGAACTAATAGCCACAAAAAAAGGTGGTACCGATGTTCTCGGTAGTCTTTCGGAATACGAACTCTTTTTTAATAAGCGGGCAAATTACTTGGCATTAAAGAATGCAAAGGGAAGAGAATTTGTTTGCTCTGATGATCCCGATGACTCAAACATTCGCTAGCGAATTGAAAAACACCTCCCGAAAATCGCGATATGGTACGCCTGGAGAAACAATTCGGGCGCGTAAATTAGATGAAAACTATCATTTCGAGTCCCGCGCTCCAACCAAATCCGTTTGGATAGTTTGATTGGAACTGAATAAATCATTTGATTAACGATCATTAGCGGCAACCATTAAATCGGTAATTGTATATTAGCGTACCACCCTCGTTGTTTATGAGAGTATTCACAGTGATCATCTCACCGAATCGATCTACCCAATTATGATTAAAGAATTCTGTGGGTCGGCTCGAGCCATGCTCAAGTTTTAGAATCGGAAGGACATAAGTCTCACCATTACTGTACGTGCGCCCACCCGTACCGGCGTTCCGATTAAAATGCGCGATTCGATTCCTACCGTGTATCACGAGTTGGTATGGACTTGAACCTCCATCTACCCGATCAAAAACGACTGCGCCATCTTCACAGCGGAATAGTAGCTTGTATCGCTGAGTTTCACTAGCCCGGGTACCACCAGACATTCCCGCTGCCATTAATATAAAAATAATTAATGTGTTTTTAACTTGTTTTAGCATTTCCATATTTCCTCCTTCGTTAGTTTTAACTCAAAAATGATTAACTCACTTCGTACCTACAAAAAAAGTCCTAGTGGAAGTCACGAGGACCGGGTTTTTCATTACTGACAATTTTTAAAGACATAGTCGCCAAGGTAAATGCTGGGCACATTAAAGTTTCTGTCTTCATGTCGAAAGAACTGAACACGCAATACTCCGTTAATAGGTCCCGAAGTATAAACTCCAAGTCTAATAACAGGCCTGACTTGAGATTCGAAGGAACCTGTTTCTTCCATTCGCACTGAGGGGCGAAGGGCAAAATTGCCTTCGCCATTAGTAACCTCACGACTTAAATTTACGATAAATTTGTCTCCAAAAGAAAACAAATTTCGCGCCCTAAAATGGTTACGATCAAGACCGTCAAGAGAGCGTGCTTCAAGCTCACGTAGGTAGCCATGGTCACCCGCGATTCCTGAACCTTGTAAGACCATTTGAAAGGTCGAGGCACCAGCGTCTCCGTCTCTCACAACTTTTTCGATCAAGAGGGATTGTCCGTTCACATTACAAGCCACTACCTTTTCATAACGGGTACCAGCCTTTGCCGTAAAAGACGCCAAGAGAGCCGACGCTACCGATAACCTAACTACTGATAAGCTAAAACTTCGAAAATTCATATTTACTCCTATGTTGATGTTTATTTGAACCGTCATTTGAGCGATTCATGTAGGGTTTGAAACCCGGTGAGTCTCCCCACCAGATTTTCGTGTCACCTGAATTATTGGCAAGACTGAAAATACCAATTAGCGATTTCAAACTCAAAGCCCGGGACTACACGACCTTGACATCCACCTGTTGAAGGAGAAACAAACCCTTCGCAATGACCTTGTCTAAAGCCATATCCAGCAACTCTTAAACCTTTGCCATCGCGTTGGAATCTTAGAGTCGGGCGACTGCCTAAACCGTCTCCAGCATCTACACTTGAAATTTGCTCTTTATTAAAAACGCCAAGGTAAAACGGATAGCCTGGCAGGTTTCCAGGATCTTGCTGGCTTCCTTTTACAATGTGGTTTCGACCACGAATGATGATTTCGCTTGGAGGATCGCATTTTAACTGATTTCCTTGTTGCTTACAGTTTAGCGGCACAAGACTTCGATCAAAAATCCCACTTTCGTAAAGAAACTGAACAATTTTGGGATTGCGAATGACTAATTGAATATTTTTACGTTCTGACAGATCGACATCGACAACTGCGGCTCCATCGTCACAGACGAGTGCCGTTTGGTAGTTTTCAGCCCATGCTGCAATTTGAAAAATGCTCACCAGTGTAAGAACTAAGACTTTTGATTTCATGAATACCTCCTTAAGGTTTTTTTAGTTAAATGTTATTACGACCTCTGTCGAGTGAGATCCTTATAACCTGGCGGAAAGACTATTGCTGTTGCTGAAACATCGGACATTGTGTTAAAATCGTCACATCTTATGAGCTCAAAACAACGAGGCTTTGAGAAGCCACCTCTTGGAACTCTTTTGAAACAAATACTCGATTTCGAGTCGCCAATGGCCTTGGCCTACGAACGCGGGATTGGATTTGAAAAAGATTTTCACGATCATGAAAATCATATGCTGGTTTGTCCAAGAGGACCTTGTGTTATGACAGTTCAAGATCTTCGCAACAAAAAAATCTACAAAATTGACAGCACTAAAATACTTTGGGTCCCTAAGGGAGTCGAGCATAACGATCAGGCTCGAAGTTCAATTTACGATACCTTAGCCTTGTTCCCAAATAGTGAGTATTTCAATGAACTCATTAAAGATAATGGCTTGGCTTTAAATGACCGAAAGACGCTTGAAACAGATCTTATTTTATTTAAAAAGTCGACCTGGTTGGATGAAGTTCTTAATCGGTACTTTTTTGAGAGAGTTCTCAATCGACATTCTACTCCGGGCTGTACATTTTTTCTCGAAAAACAAATTCTTAATGAGGTTGCGCATATTATTTTTGGAGAAAAGAAAAAAAATCATGAAAACCAAATTAGTTCTGAAGCCTATGAAGAAGAGCTAGGTCATATTGCGCTTCGTTTTATTGAAAGCAATTTATTTGAAGATATTGATTTAGAAATGATTGCGAAGGCGGCAAAGATGAGTAAGTCGACATTACTTCGACTTTTTAAACGGCAGTTAAAATCCACGCCTTATGAGTACATTAAAAAACGTCGTCTTGATGAAGCTGCTAATCTTCTGAAGAAGCAAGACTACACGGTCGGAGATGTTGCAGTTCTTGTAGGTTACACTAATTTTAGCGCCTTCAGTAAGGCTTTTCGTCAACGTTTTGGAAAATCTCCGACAGAGTTTATGGGTTCTAAAAGCTAATATTGAATGTTTCGTAGGTGTTATTTGGTAACAGGGCGTCTGTTCATTTTGGTCGCCTTCCATGGTCAGTGCAGCAATCTGCTTCAAGAGGCTGCTAAGCTACTGATATATTAGAGACGATATGGGGCGCCAATTTTTTGTGGCCATTTCATCTCATTTTGATACTGCTTTATAAAAGCCTCGAAACTTCCGATACAACCCTGATGAACGTGAAATTCAAAGCCCGGAGCATTCTTCTTTTGTCATTCGCAGCCGGAGCTGCCTTAATTGCATTTCAAAATTGTAGTGGCGGAAGTGACTCCGGGGGCGCAACCGTTGTCGCCAAGGTTGAGAGTGGTTGTGGCGCAGTTTTTTTTACCTCTCAACACGCTGTGGAGCTTTCTACAGCCGTAGATTCATACACGGTCACGCTTGCTGATTGCACCTCGCCTAGCGCGATTTCAGTGACTGGGGACGGTTCCCCTGAGCTCTATAAAAACGGCTTATTAGTTTCTGGTTCTGAGACAGTAACAACCGGCGATACACTTCGCGTACGCCTTACTTCGAGTGCGAATGAAAATTCAACTTATCAAGCCACCGTCAGTGTCGGAATTCAAAACGCAGTGTTCTCTGTCGCGACTGGGGATTTTACGCCGGCCGCATTTTCTTTTGCTCCCGCGACGGGCCAGTCGCTATCTGCAATTGTGACTTCCGCACAAGCCACTTTGTCGGGTTTTGAGGGAATACTTACAGCGACCGTATCCGGCACGGGTACGCCCGTAATTTTGGTGAACGGTAATGTTGTTGGAACCTCGGCTCCGGTTCAAGCCGGAAACGCCATTTCAGTTCGGCTAACTGCCAGCGGAACAGAAAACACCACTCGACAAGCCACAGTGACGATTCAAGGCGTAGGCGCCATATTTGATGTCACCACAACCGGCGATGCAACTGTGCCTTCGATCACCTCACTTACGGCACCCTCCAACGGAAGCTACAAGCAAGCTACAAATCTGGATTTCACGGCCAATTTTACTGAATCTGTAATAGCCAATGGCAGTCCGCGAATTATCATAAACATTGGCGGTGTCGCAAAATACGCCACCTATCTTTCAGGTTCAGGAACGCCGACTTTGATATTCCGTTACAGTGTTCAAGCCGCGACCAATGACAGCGACGGCATATTGGTGGGGGGCGCGCAATTGAACGGCGGAAGTGTTAATGATTCCGCCGGTAACTCTGCGGACTTGGCTTTTTTGCCGTTGAATACTGCGGCTGTTCTCATTGACACTTTGGCGCCCAGCGTGCAGTCGGCAACAGCTCCCGCCAACGGTACCTTTACGGCCGGGCAAAACTTAAACTTCGCTCTGACATTCAATGAATTGGTCAATGTGAGTGGAATTCCACGACTGACTTTGACCGTCGGCGCGACCACGAGATTCGCGGGTTATATTTCTGGAACAGGGACAAACACTATTCAGTTTAGATATACAGTCCAATCCGGCGACTCCGATCCGAACGGAATCGCGGTGGACTCGAACCTAGATTTTAATGGTGGAAATATTGCGGACGTCGCGACAAATGCGGCCAGTTTGATTTTTTCGGCACCCAATGCAGCCGGAGTCGTCGTGACGGACCTTCCAACAGCTCCGCAGAATTTAATTGCAACCCCAGCGGCAGCGACCGTGATCGACCTCAGCTGGACGGACCTTGCGGTCGACGAAGCCGGCTTTAAGATTGAAAAAAGCGCCGATGGAATTAATTTTTCGGAAATTGCCTCGGTCAGCGCAAACGTCACGACTTACAAGAGCCAACAGCTTTTTGTGGCGTCAATTTATTACTACAGAGTAAGAGCCTCCAATGTCGCCGGCTATAGCGGCTACTCAAACGTGGCCAATGCCACCACTCTTCAATACATGTGGACCCAAATTTCTTCGGCCACGCCGCCTTCTGTACGCATGGGTCATACCACGATCTTTGATAGCGCGAATCAGCGAATGATCTTGTTCGGGGGCTTCGGCCCCACCATGAAAAACGATGTTTGGGCGCTCAGTTTAGGAGCTAATCCTACGTGGACTGCAATTACACCCGTGGGCACACCACCCGCGGTACGCTATACTCACACCGCCATTTACGATAGCGCCAACAACAGAATGATAGTTTTCGGCGGCAATGCTGGGGTGATCAAAATGACGTCTGGGC
>Ga0163151_10002264_pt1 | contig 30312 bp, 20 predicted proteins | sample OliLakLV19MP5IB2_FD_145596 | JGI IMG/M metagenome (GOLD analysis project Ga0163151, IMG submission 145596) | Freshwater microbial mat bacterial communities from Lake Vanda, McMurdo Dry Valleys, Antarctica - Oligotrophic Lake LV.19.MP5.IB-2 | ecosystem: Environmental > Aquatic > Freshwater >...
TCCGTCCTCTCTGGCCGTCCCTCGGCCGTCCCTCGGGCGCAGCGAAGGCGTGTCCGCGCCATGCCTGCGCCGTCCAACGCCGTCCGGGTGCGAACGTCGTCATTCTCGCCCCGATTTCCAGATCACCCCATGCTCTGGAATTTTCACCGTCCGTCTTCGGGTTCGTCGGGGCGTTCGTCGGGGCGTTCGTCGGGGCGTCCGTCGGGGCCGCCGCCGTCGCCTACCGCGGCTCCGCTCCGCGGCCGGGCGTTCCCCTTGCGATGCAGCTCGAATTGCGCAGGCGACCGTGACGCTGGGAGACGCCGATGGGTCGGTCCGCAACAGCGACACGCAACAGCGACAGCGCCGGACAGGCCACGCGGCGCTCCCTCCTCTATACACTCGCCGCGAACATCGTTCGCCGCGCGGCGGCACAGACCCCACGGAGCAACGCAGCCGCATGGCCATCGGGATCCCGATTCACGCAACGATCCGCAACGTTCGGCGCTATCAGCACGTCGTCCGGGTGCTTGTCCGCTACGGCTTCTCGAGCTTCGTCCAGGAGACCGGGCTCGATCGGCTCCTCGAGCGCGGGCTCTCCATCTTCACCGGCGAGCAGACCTCGGCAATCGAGCACCTCTCGGCGCCCGAGCGGGTCCGTCGAGCAATGGAGGAGCTCGGTCCGACCTTCATCAAGCTCGGCCAGATTCTGAGCACTCGGCGCGATCTGGTGCCGGACGAGTGGGCGGCGGAGTTCTCCCGTCTCCAGGACAGCGTCCCTGCGGTCGGGTTCGAGCTCATCAAGGCCCGACTCGATGAAGAATTCGGGGATCGGCTGAGCACGATCTTCAAGCACATCGATCCCAAGCCGCTCGCGGCAGCCTCGATGGCCCAGGTCCACACCGCCGAACTGATGGATGGAACGCGAGTCGTTCTCAAGATCCTGCGGCCGGGAATCGACGACATCGTCGCCTCCGACATGGAGGCGCTCCGAGCCATCGCCGGGCTGGTCGAGGACCGCGTCAAGAACCTCGGAGTCAGCCCGCGAGCCGTCGTCGACGAGTTCTCCAGGCAGCTCGAACGAGAGCTCGATCTGACCCATGAGGGGCGTTCGACGGACCGCCTGCGCCGCGCCTTCGCCGATGATCCGATGGTGGGATTTCCCGCGGTCTTCTGGGAGGGCACCACTGAGAACGTGCTGACGCTTGAGCTGATCGAGCCGGCCACGCTCTCGCGGACGGATCCCGACTCCATTCCCGCCGCGGATCGCACCGCCGCCGTGCAGCACGGGGCTCGCGCGGTGCTGCGGCAGTGCCTCGAGATCGGCTTCTTTCACGCCGATCCCCATCCTGGCAACCTGATCATCCAGCCGGGCGGCCGAGTCGTCTTCATCGACATGGGGATGACCGGCCTGATCGAGTCGGAGACGCGGCGGCTGATCGCCGATCTCGTCTACGGCGCGTCGGTCGGCAACGTCGAGGGAGTCGCCAAGGCCGCGCTCATGCTCGGCGATGTCGATCCGCAGGAAGTCGACGAACGGGCGCTTCGCCGGGATGTGCAGGAGATCGTCGGACTGTTCGACGACGTCCCGCTCGAGCGCTTCAATCTCTCGCAGCTTCTGGAGCTCTTCTTCTCCGCGCTGCGGCGCCATCACGTGCGCGTCCCCGCGGATCTGTCGCTTCTGATCAAGGCCCTCGGCTCGATCGAAGGCGTGGCCCGCTCGCTCGATCCGAGCTTCGACATGGTCTCCTGCGCCCGGCCCTACGTCGAGAAGATCCTGCTGGAGCAGTCGGGGCCCGCTGCAATTGCCCGCCGCGCCCGCGAGGCGGCAATCGCCTACGCGCGATTCGCGGAATCGCTGCCTGATGAGGTCGGCGACCTGCTCGATCGGCTGCGCCGCAATCGACTCACCATCAATCTCGAGCATCAGGGGCTGACCAGCGTCACCACGGTCATCGAGCACGCCAGCCGCAACATCTCCTTCGCCCTGGTGATTGCCGCGCTGGTGGTCGCCTCGTCGATTCTGATCCTGTCGCAGCGCGGTCACCCGGGCTGGATCTGGAGCATCGTCGGGGGCTGCGGCTTCATCCTCGCCGGCTTGATCGGCCTCGTGCTGATGCGAGCAAATCGCTCGTTCACGAAGCGAAATCTTCAACCGCGGAGGTGATCCAGAGGCCGCCGCGCGGCGGATCGACCGACGCGGCATTCAGTCGCCTGCAGTCAGGTCACTTCGAGGCGCGGGCACGTGTCGTGCGTCCGCCGGATCGGGCCGAGGCCTTCGCCGCGGCCGACTTGACCGACTTCTTCGCACCCGGTCGCGCTCCGCTCGGCTTCGCCGACTTGGTCGTCTTCTTCGTCGTGCTCTTGACCGACCTGGCTCGCGAAGGTTCGCTCTTCGCCCCGGCCTTGACCGCGGTCTTGCCCCCCGACTTCGCTCCCGACTTGTCCTTCGATTGGACCTTCGATTGGGCCGCCGGACGCATCGCCGCAGCCCGGGCCTTCTCTCCCGTACGACGCTTCGCCGGCTCCGAATCGGACCTTCGCGATCCACCGGCGAGCTTCGATTCCGACAATCCCTCCGCGAGTCCGGTGAGCACGCCTCCGCCTGCGCTCATCATGCGGCTCGCGGCGCCGACGGCGAGTCGAACTCCGGCGCCACCGGTCTCGCGGGCGAGTTCCGCAGGATGGCTGCCTGCGGCCCGAAGCACGCGAGTCGCCGCGGGGCGCACCACGCCGCCGCTGCGCCGGGCCTCCTCGACAAGATGCTCGATCTGGCTGCGCATCGCCGCGCCCACGGTGGAAGCGAAGTCGCTCGCAGCTTCCAAGGCCGCGTGGGCAGCGCTGCCCGGCATGGCCTTCATCGCATTGGTCGCGGCGTCGAGGATCTTGCGCCGGCCCTGCTCGGCCGTGTGAATCGTCCGCTGCGACGAATCGACGATGGCCGAGGCCCCTTCCGTGAGCCCGCCGATCACTTCGCGCAGCACGTTTCCGGCCTGCGCCGGCACCGCCTCGTCCATGGCCTCCATCGCTCCGCTCATCATGGTCGAGACCACGTCGCCGATCGAATGCAGCGGCGTGCGCTCGCCGCGCAGCGTGCGCTCGGTCAGTTCGCGAACCTGCTCGCGCACTCGCTCGCCGTGAGCGACGACGCGAGTGGCGGACTGGTGAAGCTTGTGGTGCTCGCGAACGTTCTTCTTCTTGGCCATGATTCTGCTCCCACGATCTCGCGGAGCGGTGCGGCAGTTCTGCAGCGCCGTTCCGATCCCTGAACGCGAGCGCGGCGCGCTCGCTGCTGGATCCGCAGGTTCACGTCAACGGAGGACGTGGTCCCGCAGATCGGTGATGAATCGGACGATCTGCCCCTGCTCCTTGGGCGTCGATGCCACCTCGACTTCGCTCTGCCAGAACCCGAGGAATCTCGCCGCATCCCCGCCATCCATGTCGACATCGCGGTTCGGACGGCGCCCGGCTTCACGATCCCCGTCCCGCTTGATGTCCGCGAGCCGCTCCTCGTCGCTCTTCTTCGACGGCTCGGCCTCGGCCAGCGCCTCGGCGGTCTTGGCCCACTCGACGAGCCAGTCGTCGAGGAAGCGCCGCTTCTCCTCCTCGTCGCGCAGGGCCAGATAGCGACGGGCCCCGTCGGCGAAGATGTCCTTGGCGAGAAGCCGCACGTTCTGACGCAGGGTCTCCCGCGCCGGACCCGAAAGCCCGGCGAGGAATCCCGCAAGCACCGCGGACTCGCTCTGCTTCAATCCTCGGAAGCGCGCGGCGAAGTCGAGGAGGAATCGCATCCGTTCATCGAGGGGAAGCCTGCTGAAGTCGTCGAGAGCGAGATACCCCATGACGTCGTCGACGGGCGTGTCGAAGATGCTCGGTGGCGGCTTCCAGCGGATCACGAACCACCAGACGCAGAGCGCGACCATCAACGCCAGGGCAAGCGCGCCGGCGCCGGCTGCGAACCCGCGTCGCCGGTCGTACGCAAACCAGTCTCGGATCGACTCGATGAAGCTCATGGTTCTGCAGGGGTGACCAGCGACTTGGGAAGGACTCGGGCGCTGCCGTCGATGTAGACGCCGTTGCGCGGAATCCGGGTTCCAATTGGATGACGATCCTGACTGTCGAGGAGAAGCGGCAGTGGCGTATCGCCTTCGTAGAGCGCGGTCACCAGTTGGGCTTCGAGCGTCCTGCGCTGCTTCGGCGGAAGGTCGAATGCGTTGGGTGGGAGCTGGAGCTGAATGCCGGGCGTCAGGATGTAGAGCCCCGGCAGATAGAGGTAGCTGGTACCGGTCTCGAATGACTCCGGATCCGAGTCGGCGGGACAGAGCCAGCTGGTGGACTCGCGCGAGACGTAGGCCTTCAGGACCGCCGGCAGGCCACCGATCGGGCCGTCGACACCGACCGCCGGCAGCGGCTCCGCGTTGGGGAGCAGGGTGTTGTTCGCCTGCCGATAGACCTCGACACCACTGAACAGTTGCTTCAGATTGGCGATGCAGCCGAGCGACTGCGATTCCGACTGGATCTTGCCAATTGCCGGAATGCTGATCCCGACCAGGATGATGATGATCCCGATCACAACCAGCGCTTCAACGAGTGTGAAGGCAGCCCGACGCATCGGACCAGTGTAACGGCGACCACCCACCCCAACCGAGGCCCTGAGGGCCAGAACCCGTCCGGTCCCTCGATTCCGACTCTGGAACCCGCGGAGGACCCCGTCCAGTTCCCGTCCTCGGCGCCTGGCGTCACCCCGCGAACATGGCTTCGACGAACGCGTCCGGGTCGAAGGGCTCGACGTCCTCGGGGCGCTCGCCGACACCCACGAGCTTCACCGGGACATCGAGGGCATCGCGGATGGCAACCACGATTCCACCCTTGGCGGTGCCGTCCAGCTTGGCCAGAAAGATCCCGGTGACATCGATTGCGGCCTTGAAGAGCTCGGCCTGGCGGACCGCGTTCTGTCCACTGGTGGCGTCGAGGACCAGCAGCACCTCGTGCGGTGCCCCGGGAATCTTCCTGGCCACGACGTTGCGGATCTTGGAGAGCTCCCGCATCAGATGCTCCTGGGTGTGCAGCCGACCGGCGGTGTCGATCAGGAGCACATCGACGCCGCGGGCGAGAGCCGCATCGACCGCGTCGAAGACGACTGCCGCGGGGTCGGCCCCCTGATTCCCCCGCACGATGTCGATTCCCAGTCGCTGGGCCCAGATCTCGAGCTGGGCGACGGCGCCGGCGCGGAAGGTGTCCGCCGCGGCGAGGAGGACCGTGCGGCCCGACTCCTTCAGGCTGCGGGCGATCTTGGCCACACTCGTGGTCTTGCCGGCGCCGTTGATTCCGGCGACGAGGATGACCGTGGGCTTGGTCGGGGCCATGCGCAACTCGCGGTCGGCGTCGCTCCAGCGACTCTTCAACTGCTTCTTCAGGAATTCGATGGCGTCCTCGCCGCGGTCGACGCGACCCGATCGAAACTCCTCTCGGAGCGCCGTGATGATCTCGCCCGTGGCCTTCACGCCGACGTCCGCGGCGATCAACCGGGTCTCGATCTCGTCGATCAGCTCGTGACTGAGCTTCCGCCCGTGCAGCAGCGTGCGCATGCCCGTGCCGAAGACCTCGGCGGTCTTCTGAAGACCCCGCTTGACGGCATCGACGGCGGATCGAAAGAAGCGCATGGCTCGGCGGACTCGAATCAGGGGCGAGCGGATTCAGGCGTTCGGAGACGCGGGAAGATCGGCGGACCGATCGGGCTCCGCCGCCAGCTTGTCGCGGAAGAGGCGATCGAGAACGCCGTTGACGAACGCAGGACTCTTTTCGCCACCGAACTCGCGAGCGAGCTCGATCGACTCGTTGATGGAGACCTTGGGAGGAAGGTCGGCGTGCACGACCTCGTAGAAGGCCAGGCGAAGGACGTTCCGATCGACCATCGGCTGGCGATGACTCGGCCACTCGGGAGTCAGCGGAGCAATCGCGGCATCGGCCTCGGAACGAAACTCCCACGCGAGGCAGGCGAGGTCGTAGCCCCGCTCCCGGGCATCGCCGCCCGGGGAAGCCTCGTCACCCACGAGCGAATGCCACATGGTGTCGGGACGTTCGCTGATCCCGGCATCGAACTGATACAGGCACTGCAGGGCGCATCGCCGCGCGTCCCGGTCGGCCTGATGGCTCGCCTGCATCAGCGCTCTCCATCGCCGGCGCCGTCGCTGGCTTCGGCCAGCGCTCGCACCGAGAGGACCGCCGAGAGCGCCGCCAGCATCGCCTCTTCACCCTTGTTTCCGTGAGCGCCGCCGGCGCGGGCCCTGGCCTGCTCGATCGTCGCGACGGTGAGGAGACCGAAACCGACGGGGATGCCGGTTTCCACACTGATGCGCATCAGGCCATCGGCGACCGCCCGACAGAGGTAGTCGTCGTGCCTGGTCTCGCCCGTGACCACGCAGCCGAGCGCGACCACTGCATCGACGTCGCCGTCGTGGGCGAACGCCGCGGCGATCACCGGAAGCTCGAAGGCGCCGGGGGCGTCGATCTGGAACAGGTCGGCCTCCGACCCGCCGCTGGCCCGGAACGCATCGCGGGCGCCGCGGGCGAGAGCGCTGGTGATCTCGCCGTGGTACCGGCTGACGACGATGCCGATTCGCAGACCTTCGGCCTGAACCTTCTGTATCGGTGCACGCATGAGGGGGCGAGTGTAGGTTCTCCAACCGGCTGCGTCGTTTCCATCGTGCCGGCGGTACGCTTGGACCGTGGCTTCCAATTGGGATCCGACTCCGCGGCATCCGAAACCGTTCACGCCGGGCGCTGGACTGCACATTCCCTGCGTCCGCTGTCGAACCGAGCTGCGCTCGATCTCACTCAACGGCACCTGTCCCTCGTGTGGTCTTCCGGTCCGGGCCTCGGTGCGGATCGCCGCCGACGGCGCGGTGAGCGAACCACGGCGAAGCTGCACGAGCTGCGGATACGACCTGCGAGGCCTGGTCGGGGATCGATGTCCCGAATGCGGGACCTCCACGACCACGGAAGCCGCCCCGTCCAGCCCCTCGGTTGTCGACCGTGTGAATGCGTGGCTTCTTGAAGAGGAGGCGGCGCCATCGGGTGCAGCCGACCCGACCGGACGCAATGGCGCGGGCGGCGGCGTCGAGCGCTGTCTCGCCTGCGGCTACGACCTGCGCGGATCGACCCACGTGCGCTGCCCTGAATGCGGCACGGAACACGCACCGCCTCACCGTGAACGCGGGCAACGGCGGCGGGCTCTGGACGATGCGTCGCTCTGCGAGGAACCGCGCACGACCGTGATTGCAATTCGCAATCTGTTCGTCGTCTCCTCCCTTCCGGTTCTGGTGGCGCTTGCCGGAGCCGCGTGTGTCAGTGCCCTGATCACCCCTTCCGGAACTCCCCAGGTCATTTCGAATCTGTGGTGGTACTTCACCCGCATCCTGTTCATTCTGACCGCGCCCCTGGTTCCACCGACATTGACGATGAAGCTCGTGCTGGCGACCCTGGTGGCCACACTTTTCTGGGCCCAGCGCCGACTCACGCGGCCGATTGAGGGAGTGGAAGCCGCACGGCAGGGCCTCGGAGTCACCAGTCGCTGGGGGCGTCTTGCCCGGCGGATGAGTGTGCTCCATCTCCTCTGCCTCGTGGCGATCCTCTTCGCCTTCGTCGCGCCGGCATCCGGGCTCGCCTCGATTCTGCTCCGCGTGACCACGGCACTCTCGATCCTGGCGCTCTTCCCGTTGGTCACACACCTGCGCCGCCATGCCTCGTGGATGCGGGACGAGAGCGCCGACCACGCCCTGCAGATCGCCTCGGTCGGATGTCTGGTCGGCTTCCTCCATCCGTTGCTTGCGTTCATCGCGGGCCAGAACGGGCTCGCCGACTTCTTCCTGGTCCTTCCGACCATCCTCGGAGCACTGGCGCTGTTCATCGGCCTCGCGTACGGGCTTGGTTCGCTCCTGCGTTCCGCGGCATGGTCCGTCCGGCATGCCGCGGAACGCGACGAATCCGCAATCCGCAAGCGCGCCAAGTCCGGGACCTTCGACGAGAAGGTCCGACGCCTCGCGAAGAGCACCGACCCGACCGGCGGTCGGGGACGACCGACGCGAGACCGCTGAAGGACGGGGCCGATCTCACCCGCCGTCGCCCGTACCATCATGGCTTCCATGAAGTCCCAAGCCCTGAAGCTCCTCCGCTGCGGCGTCGTCGGTGTCGGTCGCATGGGTCGACATCACGCCCGCCTCTATACGCAGGTCGAGGGCACCGAACTCGTCGGCGTGGTCGATGCCAGCGCCGAGCGTCGAAGCGCAATCGTCGAGGAGTACGGCGGCGCCGCGTGCGCGACAGTGGACGAGCTTCTGGCCCTGGGCGTCGACGCCGTCACCGTCGCGGTTCCGACCGTGCACCATCGAGCCGTGGCCGAGCCGCTCCTGGCCCGAGGCGTGGCCTGTCTCATCGAGAAGCCGCTGGCGCCGGATGTCACCGAGGCTCGGGCCCTCGCCGACGCTGCGGCCCGGAGCGGCGCGGTGCTGCAGGTCGGACATGTGGTCCGCTACGACCCGGTGATGGTGGCGATTCGGGCCCTGTCCGGACTCACCCCGAGATTCATCGAGATCGACCGCATCAGTCCGATGACCTTCCGCAGCGTCGACGTCGGCGTGGTCCTCGACATGATGATCCACGACATCGATCTCCTGCTGATGCTGGTCGGTCGCGAACCCGACGAGGTGCACGCCAGCGCCGTGAGCGTGCTGAGCGAAGCCGAAGACGTCTGCAACGCCCGCCTGGTGTTCCACGCCGCGCGAGCTCCCGACGGCCGCACGCTTCCCGACTGCGTCGCCAACATCACCGCCAGCCGGCTGGCCCTCAAGACCGAACGGAAGATCCGCGTGATCGGCGAGGACGCCTACGTCTCCGCCGACTTCGTCGCCCGCACCGGAACCGTCGTCCGCAAGCACGCCAACGCCGCTCAGCTCGCCGACGTGCGGGGCCGACTTCAGCGGAACGAGGATCTCTCGTCTCTCAACTTCCTCGAGCTCGTCGACATCGACACCCTCGAAGTCGGCACGGGAGAGCCTCTGCGATTGCAGCTCGAGGACTTCATCAACGCAGTCCGCACCGGAAGTCGGCCGCAGGTCGATGCCGAGGCAGGCTTCGCCGCCGTCCGCACCGCCGAGCGGATCGTCGCCGCGGCCCGCCCCCGCTGAGGCGGACAGGTCGCGCCCGGCAGGGTCCGCCGAACCTTGAGTCGCTGCACTACGCTGGCTCCACGGCTCGCGCCGGTCTCCCCTCTCCCTCCTGTCAAACGAGACGACACTCATGGACGGCATCAAGTCAATCGTGGTGGCCACCGACTTCACGCCCTGCTCCGCCGCCGCCCTCCGGCAGGCGATTCGAATCGCGAAGTGGAATCAGGCCTCTGTCCGCGTGGTTCACGTGATCGACACCCTGGTCGCCATCGAGCTCGGACGGGCGCTGTCGCAGTTGCAGCAGACCATCACCGATGGACTCATCTCCGACGCCCGCAAGGCCTGGGAGAGCTTCGCGGCCGCAATCGAGGGAGCCGCCGCGCTTCCCTTCGACGCGTGCGTGAACAACCGGATCGTCGGCATCCTCGCCGCCGCCCGTGACGCCAACGCCGATCTGCTCGTCCTCGGGGCCTACGGCACCCGCCATCCCGACGTTGGAATGGGGACGGTCGCGACCGCATGTGTGCGGAACTCCCCGTCCCGCGTGCTGATCGTGCGCGAAGGCCAGACGGATCCGTTCCGAACCGTGGTGGCCTGCGTGGATCTCTCCGAGACGTCTCGGGATGCCCTTGAGACCGCGGCCCGGATCGCGGGCCAGGACGATGCCCGGCTTCACGTGCTTCACGTCTTCGACGCCCCGTGGCATCAGCTCCACTACCGCGCCCCCACTCCGCAGGCGACTCCGGAGTTCCAGACCCAGTTTCGCACCGGACTCCAGGGCCGAGTCGAAGCCTTCGTGGCCGAGATGGGGCACACCGTCAGCTTCCTCAAGCCGACCATCGCCCTCCACGACGCGCCGCGACATCGATCGGGCATCGTCGATTACGCCGCGATGGTCAGCGCCGATCTGATCGTGCTGGGTACGCGTGGGCGATCCAATCTGCGCGACATGCTGCTGGGCAGCACGGCCGAGCGAGCCTTGAGCGAGTCCGAGTGTTCGGTGCTGGCTGTCAAGCCGCGGGACGTCTCCCATCGGCTCGGCGCGGGATCGGAGACGTGACCTCACCGCGGTCGAGCGGCTGGTTTGCGCGGAACCGGGGACTCTGCCGAACTCTCTCGATCGTGCTGGGACCAGTGTTCGCCCTGCTCGTCTGGTTTTTCCTGCCCCCGGAGTATGTATCCCTCGCCGGGGAAGTTGCGACCTTGAGTGACGCGGGGAGGGCCACCTTCGCGGTCCTCGTCTGGATGGGCTGGTGGTGGCTCACCGAGGCCATCGATGTGCCGGCGACAGCGCTCCTGCCGGTGGCGATCTTCCCGCTTCTGGGCATCTCCAGCTTCGGCGCTGCGGCCGCGCCATATGCCGACTCGATCGTCTTCCTCTTTCTCGGCGGGTTCGTGCTGGCCCAGTCGATGCAGCGCTGGGGGCTTGACCGCCGCATCGCTCTCGCAGTGATCTCCTACACGGGAACGCGTCCCGCGGGGTTGATCTTCGGCGTGATGCTGGCGACCGCGGTTCTGAGCATGTGGGTGTCGAACACCGCGACCGCCGCGATGATGCTTCCGATTGCCGCGAGCCTCGTCGACCTGATGCGTCGTCGTCCGAGGGACGAGTACGAGACCGGATCACCCGATGACGCCCCCCCCGCTCATCTGCGCAACTTCGGCACGGCGATGATGCTGGGCATGGCCTACGCCGCATCGATTGGCGGAATCGGCACCATCATCGGCTCGCCTCCGAATGGAATCGTGGTCGAGTACATGCGCCGCAACTTCGATCGCGAGATCGAGTTCTGGCGCTGGATGGCCATTGGCGTGCCCATCGTGGCCGTCTTCCTGCCGGCCTGCTGGCTCCTGCTCCTGGCCCTCTTCCCCTGCGGAGCAACCCGTCTCGAAGGCGGAGCCGATCTGATCCGCCGAGAGCGGGCCGCACTCGGCCCGATCAACCGGGGCGAGTGGACCACGGCGATCGTCTTCGGGGTGGTCTCGGCCCTCTGGATCGCTCGTCCCTGGCTGACGCAGATCGAGTTCGACGGAATGCAACCGCTGCGCGGACTCACCGACGGCGGGATCGCGCTGCTCGGGGCGCTCTCCCTCTTTCTTCTTCCCGGCGGACGCACGGAAGGGCCTTCGGAAGAGCGCGGCCCGGTGCCACCGACGATGGATTGGAAGACCGCGGAGGGTCTGCCGTGGGGGGTGCTCCTGCTCTTCGGTGGCGGGTTGAGTCTTGCGGCGGCCCTCGAGACCAACGGCGTTGCGGCCTTCCTGGCCGCGAAGTTCTCCGTGCTCAGCGGGGCCCCGACCCTGCTGGTCGTGGTCCTTCTGGCCCTGGCGATCGTGGTTCTGAGCGAGCTGGCCTCGAACACCGCAATCGCGGCGACGATGATGCCGCTCATGGCGGCGCTGGCGCCCGCGCTGGGAATGTCGCCCTACTCGCTGATCTTCACCGCAGGTCTCGCGGCGAGCTGCGGCTTCATGCTTCCCGTGGCCACACCGCCGAATGCAATCGTCTTCGGCAGCGGGCGCGTGCCGCTCTCGTCGATGTACAAGGCAGGGTCGATACTCGACCTGATGGGCGTGGCACTCGTCACCCTCGCCGCCTACACCGTCGTCACCTGGCTGGTGTGACCGCGCACTCCCGCCGCGACGCCACGCCCACCGCGGCCTTGAACATCGCAAGGCCCAGCGGCTCACCGCTGCGGACGTCCTCGCCGAAGCGGGTCCAGAACGGATGCTGAGTGAATCGTGTGAACCGCTCGGGATGCGGCATCAGTCCGAACACGACTCCCGTGGGATCGCAGATTCCGGCGATCTCCCGCATCGATCCGTTGGGGTTGTCATCGGCGGCATAGCGCAGAGCGATCTGCCCCTGGCTCTCAAGGGCGTCGAGGAGCGACGCGTCGGCGATCAATCGACCTTCTCCGTGGGCAATGGGCAGCATCATCAGTTGCGGCGAGGACGCCCGGGATGAGGCCTCGCCGAGGCGATCCGTCGCCGCCAGTCCACGGGTCCAGATGCAGCGGGTGTTGTCCGGAACCTCGACTCGTACCCAGCGATCGGCGAAGCGGGCCGAGGCGTTGTCGGCGAGAGCAACCACCGGAGTCGCCGCCTGCGCGGGCCAGCGTCCTCCATGCATGGGACCCGGAAGCAGGCCGCACTGCACCGCGATCTGGAATCCGTTGCACGGTGTGATGACCGGCGTTCCGCGAGCAATCGCCGCGGCGAGCTGCGGATAGACGCTCTGGCGGATGAGCTGGGCGACGATGCGCCCGGCGGCGATGTCATCGCCATAGCTGAACCCGCCGGGAATGCCGATCAGGTCGAAGCGCTCGACGAGCGCCGGCTCGGCGGCGAGCTGCTTGAGGAGCAGCGACTCGACCTCGGCGCCAGCGAGGCGGAAGGCCTGAACGAGTTCCTGGTCGCAGTTGATTCCAGGCGCGGTGATGACGAGTGCGAGTGGCATGGAGGGGCCGGAGTGGTATCGGTTCAATCGTCCAAGATCAAGATTCACGTGCGTCCGGGCCGCGAGGGAGCACCTCGCCCGGCGCTACCAGTCGAGGGTTCCGCTCCAGAGGTCGCGCAGGGCGTCGATGGCTTCGTCGAGTGCGGCCTGCGGAAGGCGCAGCCGTCTCTCGTCGGTGAAGTGGCCAAGCACCTCGTGCGGCAGCTCGCCGAGCATGCGCTTCACTCGAGGCAGCGCGTGCGGAGCGATCTCCAGCAGGTAGCGACTCGGCTCCTCGTTGAAGAGCACCGTGAAGAGCTCGTTGACGGGGAGCGGTCCGGTCGTTCCCTCAACTGAGAGCCGCACGCCCAGCTCGCCCGAGAAGGCCATCTCGGCCGCCGCAACCAGCAGCCCACCATCGCTCACGTCATGGGCACTGGTGACGAGCCCTTCCTCGATGAGGGCGGCGACTGCTCGCGCCGAGGCCGGGCCTCGGACCAGATCGAGCACCGGAAGGTCGCCGCAATCGGCATCGAACATGCGCCCGGCATGGCTTCCGCGAAGCGAGCCACCGCGCGGACCGACCAGAAGCAGCAGATTGCCGGCCTGCTTGGCGTCCATGGTCACGCACTTCTCAATCGACTCGACGATGCCGAACCCCGAGATGAGCAGAGTCGGAGGAATGCGGATCACCGAACCATCCACGGTGACGAACTGGTTGTTGAGCGAGTCCTTGCCGGAGATGAATGGCGTGCGGAAGGCCTTGGCCCCGTCGTAACAGCCCTCCGCGGCCCGCACCAGCGACCCCAGGTTCTCCGGGTCCTTGCAGCTCGGCCAGGAGAAGTTGTCGAGGATGGCGATGCGCGAAGGATCCGCACCGACGCAGACCAGATTGCGGACGCACTCGTCGATTGCCGCGAGAGCCATCAGATAGGGATCGTCGCGCAGCCCGGTCGAAAGGCCGTTGGCAATCGCCAGCCCTCGGGCAGCCTGCGACCCGGAGGGCGCAACCGGCGTGATCACCGCGGCATCCGAGGGACCGCTCTGGAGGGGCCCCACCAGCGGCTTGACCACCGAGCCGCCCTGCACCTCGTGGTCGTACTGGCGGATGATCCACCGCTTGCTGGCGATGTTGGGATGGGCCAGCAGGCGACGAAGCGCCTCGGCTGACGCAGGTGGATTCCATGTCGTCGGCACCGCACGGTTCGGCGGCGCCGTGAAGGTTGCCTCGCGCGTCGGCGTGGGCAGCGCTTCTTCGAGGAACACCGTCGAGAGACGACCCGCCTCGACGCCGTGCCAGCGCAGGACGAGATCGCGATTGGGTTCGCCGAAGGTGCCGAGATCGCACCACTCCACCTCGTGGGCGTCGCAGATCGCCGCGAGCTGCTCGAGCCTCTCGGCGGGCACGGCCATCACCATCCGCTCCTGGGCTTCCGAGATCCAGACTTCCGTCGGCGTCAATCCCGCGTACTTGAGAGGCGCCCGCTCGAGATCGACGACCGCACCGAGCAGTCGACCCATCTCGCCCACGGCGCTCGAGAATCCACCAGCGCCGCAGTCGGTGATGGCGCTGAAGACGCATCCGTCGGCGTGATCGCGCAGGGCGAGAATCGCATCGAGGGCCTTCTTCTGAGTGATTGCGTTTCCGATCTGCACCGCGTGACTGAACTCGTCGGCATGGGTGTCGGTCAGCTCCGCCGAAGAGAAGGTCGCCCCGTGGATCCCGTCGCGACCGGTGCGTCCACCGAGAGCGATGATGCGATCGCCCGCGCGCACTTCGCCTCGCACCTTGTCCCGCGGCATGACGCCGATGCAGCCGCAGTAGACCAGCGGATTCCCGACGTAGTCGTCGTCGAACCAGACGGCGCCGTTGACGGTCGGGATCCCCATCCGATTGCCGTAGTCGCGCACGCCGGCCACCACCTGACGCAGGATGCGCTGCGGCGAGAGGCAACCGGCGGGCACCTCGACGCGGTCGGGCGGGGCGACGCAGAAGACGTCGGTCGCCGCAATCGGCTTCGCGGCGAGCCCCGTCCCCATGATGTCGCGAATGCAGCCACCGATGCCGGTGGCGGCACCGCCGTAGGGCTCGATTGCGCTCGGGTGGTTGTGGGTCTCGCACTTGAAGCAGACCGCGTGGGTCTCGTCGAAGGCGATCACGCCGGCGTTGTCGACGAAGACCGAGAGGCACCAGTCGATGCCGTCGGCGATCAACTCGTGGGTGGCGGCGGCGACGGTCGACTTCAGAAGATTGCCGATGACAATCGACCCGTCGGCAAGTCGCTCGTGATTGGGACGACCCTCGGCCCGCAGCGCATGGCGAGACTCGCCTGCGCCCGCCCCTGAAGACTCGCGATAGTGCACCGTCGACTTCAGAGTCTTGTGCACGCAGTGCTCGGACCAGGTCTGGGCGATCGTCTCGAGCTCGATCTCGCGGGGATCCCGGCCAAGGGCTCGATAGTGGTCGCGGACGGCTCGCATCTCGTCGAGACTGAGGAAGAGATGGGCATCGCGGGAGAACTTCTCGAGCGAGAGATCCTCGATGGCTCGGAGCGGAACGTCGCGCACCGCCGACTCGTGAGCCGTCGCCGAGCGGAACTCCTCGGGGAAGTAGGCCCCGCGGTGGATGGCATGGATGACCGGATTGGCAAAGACCCGTCGGGCAATCGACTCCGCCGTGTCGAGATCGACTCCGTGCATGTCCCAGCGATTGCCCGTGCGGACCTCGACCGACACCCCGAGCATCGCCCCGATGGCAAGCTGCACGCTCTCTGCGGCGGGGTCCGTGACGCCTGGAAGCGGGTGGACTTCGATGGTGGTCGTCGCACTGCCGGCTGGACCATCGCCGCGACTGGAAACGCTCGCGGCCTGAGTCACGGGGTCGGCGAGGAGTTCGTCGGCGATGCGCTGAAGCTGCTTTCCCGAGAGCGCCCCGGCGATGAAGTAGACGGCGGCGTGATCGATCCGCGTGGGCGCGTCCCCGAGCCCCAGGGACTGCACCTCGCGAAGCGCCGCCTCGCCGCGCGCCCCAGGCAGACCTGGACGCGGCCTGACCTCGATGCGGTGGACGCCGCTGCGGCCCCCTGCGCCCGCGCCAGCCGAACTGGAGTCAGCGGAATTGGAGGCGGAAGTTGAAGCGGCTGACGGCGTGGACGACGGCAACATTGGAACGCGGAGGGTACGCGCCCCCCGTCGGGTGTGACGCCCTCGCGAGCACCAGCGTGCAGGTGCGTGCTCGCCACGCCCGGTGCCTGTTCCGGACCGCACCGCCTCGGACGCGCCGCTCCACGCCTCTGCTCGCTGCGCTCGCGAAGGCGTGACGCAGGTCGCGATCGCGAAGCGCTCAAGCAGCCCTCAGCCCGCCGGGCTTCGCCCGGCGCGGCGTACGAAAGCGAGTGTCGGCCCGGAGGGCCGAACGGAGCGCTCAAGCAGCCCTCAGCCTGCCGGGCTTTGCCCGGCGCGGCGTACGAAAGCGAGCGTCGGCCCGGAGGGCCGAACGGAGCGCTCAAGCAGCCCTCAGCCCGCGGGGCTCTGCCCCGCGCGGCGTACGAAAGCGAGTGTCGGCCCGGAGGGCCGAACGGAGCGCTCTGAATACCCGGCCCGGAGGGCCGAACGGAGCGCTCAAGCAGTCCGCTCTCAGAACTGCAACTGGAACTGCGTCCTGAACACGAACTGCGGTCGCGTATCGACGCCGTCGGCCCGCCAACCGGCCAGATCCGAGGCCCATAAGCTGGGGATGTCCTCGAGGCTGAAGCCGATGTCGACGGTGAACTTGGCGTCCTGACCGTCGATGTACCAGTTGACTCCGGTGGTGATCACCGAGAGATCGGTCGGCGTGACGACCTCGTTGTTCGACTCGATGTGACCGTACTCATAGCGGGCGAAGAGCTCCCACTTCGGGGCGACGTAAAAGCCACCTTGGATGACGCCGCCGAAGGTGTTGAAGATTCCGAACGTTGCGGTGTCGTTGTACGAGTGGGTCCACGAGGCGAAAAGGTTGGCTCCGCCGAAGGCCACCGACGCGTCGATGGTCAGGTTCAGCCACTTCGCCTCTTCCTGCTGGACGGAGCCGTACTCCTGGGTCTGGTAGTGGCCGGCGATGCCGAGCATGAAGCCGAAGGGGTCGCCCGGAGGGCTGGTGAACTGCGAGAACTGCGCCCAGGTACCGGCGACGAGCCATTCGACGCGCGAGGTGAAGGCGTACTCGGTGTCCTCCGTTCCCCACGAGGTGTTGGTCGGAAACGTCCCCGCGAGAACGCCGACGCCCAGCAGACTGTCGAAGCCGCCGTCGGAGAAGGCCGTGGCCCAGCCGAGGAAGTCGCCTCGGTACTCCAGTTCCACACCCTGGCTTCGCCCCAGGTTGAGCGACTCGTTGACGTTGCTTCGCTCGATGGTGAGCTGGTTCGCCGGCGACACCAGCTCCTCGCGGTTGAAGGGGAGCTTGAACTGACCCGCGCGAATGGACCATCCTTCGATCAGATGCGATCGAATCCATGCATCGAGAAGCTGGAAGTTGCCGCCGGCAGGTTCGCTGAGCGTCGCCGCCACGCCACCGCCCTGACGGCTGAAGGCGCCGCGGACGAGGTAGGTCAGGTCCGGCCCGAAGATGTGTCCGCGAAAGGTCAGCCGCGTTCGAGCGTTCTCGAAGCCATAGATCCACTGGTCGTTGGGATCACCGGGACCCGCATCTTCGCGTCGGTTCATGATGAACCGGACCTGCATCAGGCCATCGATCTGGAGCCGGAATCGACCGTCGGGGCTGCTCAGAAAGAAGCCGTTGTCCCAGCCGGCGGTCATCCCGCTCGACTGGAGGCTGGCCCGCGAATCGACGTCGGCGAGCACGTCCTGGACCAGCGCCCGAATCTCGGATGCCCGCTGTTCCGTCAACCAGCCGGAGTCGGTCTCGCTGCGGAGCTCGGTCACCTCGACCCGGAGCGACCGGTTGGCCTCCTCGAGCGATTCGATCCGCTCGGCCATCTCCTGCAGCTGGCGAGTGAGGAAGTCGTCGCTCTTTCCCCGGTCGGCGACGAGTCCCCATGCAGCCGACGGCGGAACGCCGCACACGCCGCTGAGAATGACGAGCAGCGACAGGCGCTGAGACACGCGTCGCGACATCGGGTTGATGAGGCGGGTCAGGGTCATGGGTCGGAATATACCGAGATCGACAAAATGAGGCCGACCGACCCGGGGGGTCGGTCGGCGGAAGCGATCTGGTTCCCGAGCTCCCGCGAGGGACTCAGAACAGAATCTGGAGCTGAGAGCGGATCACCCACTCGTCCTCGCCGAAGGCATTGAGCCAGCCGGCGCTCGCCCGATCCCACGTGCCGTCGAAGTCCTCGAAGGAGTATCCGACGTCGAAGGTGAGCTTCGCGGCGTGCTTCATGAGGTACCAGTTCACGCCAGCCGTGGCCACGGAAAGGTCGTTGGCTCCGGCGGTGTCGGGGTCGGCCCACTCGTAGCGGGCGAAGAGCTCGACCGAATCGGGGATGACGAAGATGCCGCCCTGGACCAGGAAGCCGAACTGGTCGGCGTCGTTGCCGGCGTTGTCATCGGTGTCGGGGTTGTTGTGGACGAAGGCGCCGAAGAGGTTTGCCCCGCCGAACTCGACCGACACGTCGGCGGTGAAGCCGAGACCGGTCTGCTCGCCGTTGGCCGCGGTGCCGTACTCCTGGGTCTGGTAGTTCACCGCAGCGCCGATCATCAGGCCGAAGGACTCGCCGTTCCAACTGGTGAAGTCCTCGAACTGCTTCCAGTCGCCCGCGGCGAGAAATTCGGCACGACCCGTGAAGGCGTACTCGGTCGTGGTGGTGTTCCACTGGGTGTTCTGCGAACCGGTGCCGAGGAAGTTGTTGTCGCCGGTGCCGTCGGTGTACATCACCGCGGCGCGGAACATGTCGGTTGCGAAGCCGAACTCGACGCCTTGCGAGAAGTCCTGGTTGAAGGCCTCATTGATGAGCGAGCGCTCGACGGCAAGCTGCCGGCTGCTGGAGATGCTCTCCTCGCGGAGGTACGGCGCCTTGAACTGGCCCGCGCGGAGATACATGCCGTTCCCGAAGTCCTTCTGCACCCAGGCGTCTTCGAGGACGAAGGCGCCGCCGTCGCGCTCGAACGCTCCCTGCATCTTGTACAGCCAGGTCTTGTCGACGATGTTGCCCTCGAAGGCGAGCTTGGTCCGCCGATTCTCGAAGCCCTTGGTCCAGCGATCACCCTGCACCGCCCCGTCGATGTCGCGGTGGTTGAGCACGTAGCGAATCTGGATCTGGCCCTTCACCTTCAGCTTGAAGTTGCCATCCGGGCTCGCGAGAAAGAAGCCCTTGTCCCAGCCGGCGGTCATCCCGCTCGACTGCAGGCTGGCGCGGCTGTCGGCATCCGCCAGCACGTCCTGGACCAGCGAGCGGATCTCGCCGGCTCGGGCCTCGGAGAGCCACTGATCACCCTCCCCGGCCTTGACCTCCGCAAGCTCAGCCTTGAGGGCCGCGATCTCGGCCATCACGTCTCGGACGTCTCGGTCATCTCGGTCATCTCGGTCGTCGTCGGGCCCGGAGCCCAGGAGCGAACTCGAGAGCGCGAGTGTCGCGAGCCCGGCGGCGAACACGACTCGCTCAGTTCGAAGGAACAGACTCATGCGTGTGTCTCCAGTTGGGGGTCGGCAGTTGGGGGTCGGCAGTTGGGGCTAGGCAGTTGGGGCTAGGCAGTGGGGGTCGACCGGTGCAAGCGGACGGCACTCCGCGCATCCCCCGTGATGCTCGTCCGTTGGTGCTCCGCCGTCGGTGCTCGCGCCATGTGTCGACGCTGGCCGGACGAGGGACCAGCCGCGCGGCTGGTGGTGAGGTCCCTCGGGCCGGAATATACCCATCGTGGCACGGCTTACAACTCCCACACGCGACAGAGACCTGATCTTCACCCACTGTCGGGCGACGGGGTGGCGCACTCCCGCGCACGCCGTGCTCGGCGCGATCCCGTCGGATTGCCACGTTGCCGCAGCTCAAAAGAAACCGGCCGACCCGTGAGGGTCGGCCGGTTCGAATGCACTGCGTTGCGTCGATTCGAGGTGCAGCATTCACACCGGAATCGACCGATTGCCGAGGCAATCGAAGCTGTCCATGACTGAATTGACCGAATTGACCGAATTGATCAACTCAACAATCAGAACTTCAGGGTCAGCTGCGAGCGGAAGACGAACTCGTCCTCGCCGAAGGCATTGAGCCAGCCGATGTTCGGCTCGTCCCACGCGCCGTCGAAATCTTCGAGCGAGTAGCCGACGTCGAAGGTGAACTTCGCCGAGTGCTTGGCGAAGTACCAGTTCAGACCGCCGGTGATGACCGACAGGTCGTTGGTGTTGGCAGCGTCCGCATCAGCGAACTCGTAGCGGCCGAAGAGCTCGACCGAGTCCGGAACGAGGAAGATGCCACCCTGAACGAGGAAACCGAACTGGTCGGCGTCAGCGGCGTTGTCGTTGTCGCTGTCGGGGTTGTTGTACACGAAGGCACCGAAGAGGTTGGCGCCACCGAACTCGACCGAGACGTCGGCGGTGAAGCCGGCGTTGGTCTGCTCGCCGTTCGCAGCAGTTCCGTACTCCTGCGTCTGGTAGTTCGCCGCAGCACCGATCATCAGGCCGAACGACTCACCATTCCAACTGGTGAAGTCCTCGAACTGCTTCCAGTCACCAGCGGCGAGGAACTCGGCGCGGGCGGTGAAGGCGTACTCGGTGGTGGTGGCGTTCCACTGCGTGTTCTGCGTGCTGGTACCGAGGAAGTTGTTGTCGCCGGTGCCGTCGCTGTACATCACGCCGGCGCGGAACACGTCGCTCTCGAAACCAACTTCGATGCCCTGCGAGTAGTTCTGATTGAACCGCTCGTTGAGGATCGAACGATCGACGGCGAGCTGACGACCGCTGTCGACGAGCTCTTCACGGAGGTACGGTGCCTTGAACTGACCGGCACGGACGTACAGACCGTTGTCGAAGTCCTTCTGGGCCCAGGCGTCTTCGAGGATGAACGCGCCACCCTCGCTGTTGAAGCCGCCCTGAACCTTGTAGCTCCAGGTCTTGTCGACGATGTGGCCGTCGAACGACAGGTAGGTCTGGCCACCGTTGTCGAAGCCCTTGGTCCAGCGATCACCCTGAACCGCGCCCTGAATGTCGCGGTAGCTCAGGATGTAGCGGATCTGGAGCTGTCCGCTCACGCGGAGCTTGAAATTGCCATCTGGGCTGGCGAGGAAGAAGCCCTTGTCCCAGCCAGCGGTCATGCCGCTCGACTGGAGGCTTGCGCGGGTGTCGGCGTCCGCGAGGACGTCCTGAACCAGCGATCGGATCTCCGAAGCCCGAGCCTCGGTGAGCCAATTGTCGCCCTGCTGCGCCTTGATCTCAGCGAGCTCCGCCTTGAGGGCGGCGATCTCGGTGAGAGCCTCGTTGTTGGCGTCACGGGTTGCCGCGACGCCCACGCTCGTCAGAGCGAGGGTCGCGAGACCCGCAACGAGTCCAACTCGCCCAATCTGATGGGTCAGACTCATGCTTGAATCTCCTAAATCGGACGGCCCAATAACTCGTGCTGGGACGCGCCCTCAACTCATTCACCCGTCCGTCGATGCTGGTGTCACACTTGGACATCAGCCGGACGTGTTTGGTCGCTATCGGCCCGTTCAGGGCTGTCAGTTAAAAGGCGGACTATACCGATCTGCCCGCCACCCTCAAGTTGCCCCGCCTTTTCGCCGCCTCCGTAATGCTGTCGGATTGGACTTCGGGGGCCGGAAAATCAATGGAAACGGCTTTGTCATAACGCTTTACGCTTCACGAACAGAGGCCAATCAACTCTTCCTGTGATTCGGGGCGGCCGCAAAATCCGGTCGTCGCGCGCTCCCTCCAGATTCCTTGACCTTTGTCTCAAGCACCTCGAGGGCCTCCCCAATCGAGGCCACGCGAAGGACCGCCTCGGGGTCGACCCCAGTGATGTCCGCGGCCGCAATCGACTTCGGAACGATCATGCTTCTGAGCCCCAGTCGCAGGGCCTCCCGGATTCGCTGGCCAATCAACGGGACCGGCCGGATCTGTCCGGTCAGGGCAATCTCGCCGAGGGCCGCGACCCCTGCGGGCATTCGCCGATTGGCGTGGATGCCGGCAATGGCGAGGGCCATGGCCAGATCGGCCGCGGGCTCGACCACCCGCAGGCCGTCCGCGGCGGCGACGAAGATGTCCTGATCTGCAAGGCGCAGTCCACCGTGCTTTTCGAGCACCGCAATCAGCATGGCCATGCGATTGCCGTCGACTCCCGATGATTTGCGACGCGCCGCTCCGAGAATCCCGGTGGCGGTGAGGGCCTGGATCTCGGCGAGGAGGCAGCGACTTCCGAGGATCGTCGGGCAGATCGCCGTGCCCGGAGGCGGCGGCTGCGTCGGGTCGATGACCGCGCCATGGGCCACTTCGCGAAGCCCGGTCTCGGTCATCTCGAAGAGCCCGATCTCCTGCGTGCTCCCGAAGCGATTCTTGATGGCTCGCACCAGTCGATAGGCGTGATGCCGCTCGCCTTCGAAGCTCAGCACCACATCAACGAGGTGCTCGAGGAGCTTCGGCCCCGCGAGTTGACCGTCCTTGGTGACATGACCGACGACGATGATGGCCATGCCGGACCGCTTGGCCAGATAGACGAGGTCGGTGCAGCAGCGTCGCAACTGGGCGACCGACCCCGGTGCCGCGTCGAGATCGCCGCGATAGACCATTTGAATCGAGTCGATTGCGCACACGGCCGGACGCAGACGTCGCGCCTGCTCGACGATCTTGGCGAGATTGCTTTCGGCCAGGACGTGCAGACGGGAGAGCGAGCCCTCGTCCTTCTCTCCCGACTCCCGGAACCCACCCTCCGCGGGGGCGATCAGGCGATTGGCACGAAGTCGAATCTGTCGGGCCGACTCTTCGCTGGAGACATAGAGGATGGCGCGATCGGTCTGCGAGTCGGCGAGTCCGGCGAGCCCCTGAAGAAGAAGAGTGCTCTTTCCGATTCCCGGATCGCCTCCGAGAAGAATGACGCTCCCGGGCACGAGACCGCCCCCGAGGACACGATCGAACTCCGCGACTCCGGTGGGGACCCGCGGCGAATCCTTGAGGTCGATCTCCCCCAGGAGGACCGCGCCGCGCGTTCCTTGAGCGGCGCGGCGGACGCCGTGGGACGGGTCATCCCCGACGGCATGAACACCATGAGCATGATCATCCTGATCAGCATGATCATCCTGATCAGCATGATCAGCATGGCCCGGCAGCGCCTGCCCCCACCCAGCAGCGCTCTGGGCGTGCTTGTCCGGCTCGGCGCGGGCTTCGCGGAACTGCTCGAGTGCATCCCACGCACCGCAGTCGGGGCACTTGCCCATCCACTTGGGCTGCACCCCTCCGCACGAACGGCAGACGAATTGGACGCGGGTTCGGGCCACTGGACTGTCTTTCGCTCCGTCTGCTGTGCTGCCGCGAGTGCACCGACGCCTCGCGGGCAGCCGATCCGTGCGGATCGCTTGAATACGGCGGCTCCGCACGATCGCCGCCGCGAAGTCAGCCGCAGGCCGACCGGGTGTGAACTGTACCGATTCGCGCTGACAAAACCCGACCGTGGGTGAAAAACCCGAACCGGAGTCAGCGGGTTGCGCCGACGGCGTCGGTCGCGACTGGGCCCTCGACTGGGCCCTCGACTGTGCCCTCGACTGCCGCCCGCCGCGCCACCCGCGGCCATCCGCTCGCGGCCGCGAGTCGTTGGGCGAGGTCTTCGATGATGATCGACGCCTTGGTCCCCTCGGGATAGCGGATCAACTCGAGGTAGCGCACCTTGCTGCGGCTTGGAATCAGGAGCGACTCGAAAGCCCGGTCCCGGGCTGGGGTGTCGGTGACGAGAGTCAGCAGCACCGGGGCCTGGGTGCGGGCCACGATCAGGCCGACTCCCGGCAGGAACGGCTGAATGGTGCCCGGCGGTCGCGCGATTCCGCCCTCCGGGAAGACCCCGAGAACCCCACCGGCCTCGAGGTGCCGCATCGCCTCCCGAGCCGCCGCCGCGTCGCGACCGTCGAAGTGAACCGGGATCACCCGCTCCCGCCGCCACAGCCACTCGAGCGCCGGAACCATCATGTCGGCGGCCATCATCCAGCGGATGCGAAAGCGGCAGCCGGTCTGAATCAGGAGCGGGTCGAGGCCCGCGGTGTGATTCGAAACCACGATGAGCGGCCCGCGGGCGCGGTCGAGTTCTGCAGTGCCTCCCTGCATCCGGATCGACTCGTGGCCGGTCCAGGCCGCCCGGTGGACCATCCCGCAGTACCCACGCAGCACCAGCCAGAGCCCGCCGGCCACGGCGTCTCCGGCACACTGTCGGCGGAGCCAGGGGACCACGAACAGTCGGACCGCGACGTTGATCGCAACCCAACCGGCGAAAGCGAAGGCGATCACGCGAGCCGTGTCGAGCATGGCAGGGTGCCGGGGGCCCTCGGCGGAGGGCGTGCGTTGAAGCCTACAGCAGCGCCGGCAAGGCCGCGACAATGGTCGCAAAACGCTGGATTCCTCGCTCGTCGGACTCGGCCGAGCGCGAAGAGATCAACCCCGTACAATCGCCGCCATGCCCCGTCGAGATGATTTGCGCACGATCCTGATCCTTGGCTCAGGACCGATTGTGATCGGTCAGGGCTGCGAATTCGACTACTCCGGAACGCAGGCATGCAAGGCCCTGACCGAGGAGGGCTATCGCGTCGTTCTGGTGAACTCGAACCCAGCCACGATCATGACCGATCCGGCCTTCTCGGATCGGACCTACATCGAGCCGATCACCCCCGAGGCGGTCCGCAAGGTGATCGAGCGGGAAGCCGCCCTCGGCCACCCAATCGATGCACTCCTTCCCACCCTCGGCGGCCAGACCGCCCTGAACTGCGCCTGCAAGCTCTGGGATCAGGGCATCCTCCGCGAGCACCGGATCGAGATGATCGGTGCCGACCGCGACGTGATCCAGCGGGCCGAGGATCGCGAGATGTTCCGGCGCATCGTCGAAGACCTCGGTCTTCGCCAGCCGCTCTCCCGCACGGTCACCAATCTCGATGACGCCCGGGCGTTTCTCCAGGTGATCGGCCTGCCCGCGATCATCCGCCCGGCCTTCACCCTCGGGGGCACCGGCGGCGGCATCGCGTACAACCGCGAGGAGTTCGACGAGATCATCCGCCGCGGCATCGCCGCCTCGATGATCGGGCAGGTGCTGATCGATCAGTCGGCGCTGGGCTGGAAGGAGTACGAGCTCGAAGTCGTCCGCGACGGCAACGACAACTGCGTGATCGTCTGCGGCATCGAGAACATCGATCCGATGGGCGTGCACACCGGCGATTCGATCACGGTCGCGCCGATCATGACGCTCTCCGACAAGGAGTATCAGCGCATGCGCGACGCGGCGATTGCGATCATGCGCGCCGTCGGCGTCCGCTGCGGTGGATCGAACGTGCAGTTCGCGGTCAATCCCGTCGACGGCGAGATGGTCGTGGTCGAGATGAATCCGCGGGTCTCGCGTTCATCCGCCCTGGCCAGCAAGGCCACCGGCTTTCCCATCGCCCGCATCGCCGCGAAGCTTGCCGTGGGCTATTCGCTCGACGAGCTGCGCAACGACATCACCAAGTCGACCAGCGCCTGCTTCGAACCCTCGATCGACTACGTGGTCGTCAAGATGCCGCGCTGGACCTTCGAGAAGTTCCCGGAGGCCGACGAGACCCTGACCACTCAGATGAAGTCGGTCGGCGAAGGCATGTCGATTGGGCGCTCCTTCAAGGAGGCGCTTCAGAAGGCGATCCGTTCGATGGAGGTCAAGCGCTTCGGCCTCGGCCTCGACAAAAACGACAAGTGGCTCGCCACCAAGCGGGCGGTCGAGAGCGGCGGGATCCGCTTCACCGGCGTGGCCACCCTCGAAGTGCCGCACGGACTCGTCGCCGCCGACGGATCGCCGATTGTCTGGCCCATTCCCGACGACACCCTCCATCGCAAGCTCAGCGTGCCCAGCCAGGGTCGCCTCTACTACATCCGCTACGCCTTCAAGATGGGCTGGACGATCGCCCGCGTGCATGAGCTCACCCGGATCGATCCGTGGTTTCTCGACCAGATCCGTCAGCTCTGCCAGTTCGAGGATGTGCTCTGCCGCTACGAACGGCTCGAGGATCTGCCCAAGGAGGTCTTCTTCCAAGCCAAGCAGCTCGGCTATTCCGATCCGCAGCTTGCCAACCTCTATCTGGGCGACATCTCGACGAGCACCATCCTCGCGGTCCGGGCCCGCCGCAAGCAGTTCGGCATCGAGCCCGTCTACAAGGTCGTCGACACCTGCGCCGCCGAGTTCGAAGCCGCGACCCCGTACTACTACAGCACCTACGAGCGCAGCTACACCGAGTGCGCAGATGGCGCCGGCGCGTCGCTTGAGGCCGGTGCTGACGCCCGATCCCAAGGCCCACGCGTCGCCCCAGCCCGCCCGGCTCCGCCGGGCGCGGCGTACGAAAGCGAGTGTGCGGGCGAAGCCCGCTACGGAGCGCTCGATCCACCCCCACGCGTGGGAACAGCCCGCCCGGCTCCGCCGGGCGCGGCGTACGAAAGCGGGTGTGCGGGCGAAGCCCACCACGGAGCGCTCGATCCACCCCCACGCGTGGGAACAGCCCGCCCGGCTCCGCCGGGCGCGGCGTACGAAAGCGAGTGTGCGGGCGAAGCCCACCACGGAGCGCTCGATCCACCCCCACGCGTGGGAACAGCCCGCCCGGCTCCGCCGGGCGCGGCGTACGAAAGCGAGTGTGCGGGCGAAGCCCGCTACGGAGCGCTCGATCCACCCCCACGCGTGGGAACAGCCCGCCCGGCTCCGCCGGGCGCGGCGTACGAAAGCGAGTGTCGGCCCGGAGGGCCGAACGGAGCGCTCAAACAAGACGAAATCCGCGTCACCCCCCGCGAGAAGATCGTCATTCTCGGCGGTGGTCCCAACCGGATCGGCCAGGGCATCGAGTTCGACTACTGCTGCTGCCAGGCCGCCTTCGCCGCCGGCGAGATGGGGTACGAGTCGGTGATGATCAACTCGAATCCCGAGACGGTCAGCACCGACTTCGACACCTCCGATCTCCTCTTCTTCGAACCGCTGACGCTCGAAGACGTGCTCAACGTCGTCGAGCGGCTGAACGGCGGCGGCATCGACGTTCCCAGTCGTGGCGGTCACGTCGTCGGCTGCATCGTGCAGTTCGGCGGACAGACACCGCTCAATCTCGCCCACGGCCTGGTCGCGGCGGGAGTACCGCTGATTGGAACCGGACTCGCGTCCATCGATCTGGCCGAGGATCGCGACCAGTTCCGAGCCATGCTCGACGAACTCGGTCTGCGACAGACGCCCAGCGGCATCGCCCGCTCGCTGGAGGAGGCGGTCGAGATCGCCGAGCGGATCGGCTACCCCGTGCTGGTGCGCCCGAGCTATGTCCTCGGCGGCCGCGGCATGGAGACCTGCTTCGACCAGGCCTCGCTGCGCAAGTACGTGACCAACGCGGTGAAGGCCTCGGATCTCGCCGACGCCCCGGTTCTCATCGACAAGTTCCTCTCGGAGGCGATCGAGCTCGACGTCGACGTGGTCGCCGACTTCACGCCCGACGAGGCCACCAGCGCCAGGCAGATCCGCCTCTCGAGCGATCCTCCCCGCGCCATCGTCTGCGGCGTGATGGAACACATCGAGGAAGCCGGCATCCACTCCGGCGACTCCACCGCCATCGCCCCGCCGTTCTCGCTGCCGCGCGGCCTGGTCGACGAGGCTCGCCGCGCCGCCCGCAGGCTCGCCGAGCGCCTCAAGGTCCGGGGCCTGATGAATGTGCAGATGGCCATCAAGGACGAATCGCTCTACGTGCTCGAGGTGAATCCGCGAGCCTCGCGCACGGCGCCGTTCATCTCCAAGGCCAAGGGTGTGGCGTGGCCGCGCTTCGCCGCCAAGGTCATGATGGGTGCGAGTCTCGATCAGTGCGGGGTCAAGGAGGTCCCCGATGCCGGCTTCTACGCCGTGAAGGAGTCGGTCTTCCCCTTCGCCAAGTTCCCCGGCGTCGACGTGGTCCTCGGACCCGAGATGCGCTCGACCGGCGAAGTGATGGGTGCCGATCGCTCGCTGCCTCTCGCCTTCGCCAAGGCCCAGATGGCTGCCGGCGTCCAGCTTCCAATCTCCGGCGAAGTCTTCCTCTCGGTGCGCGACAGCGACAAGCCGCACTGCGTCGACATCGCCCGACAGCTCGTCTCGATGGGCTTCGTCGTGCACACCACCAAGGGCACCTGGGAACTGCTCGAGTCCTACAGCGTGCGGACCAATCTGGTGCCGAAGATCTCGGAAGGCGCCCGACCCAACATTCTCGATCGGATCACCAACGGCGAGATCAACCTGATCATCAACACTCCCACCCGCACCGGTGGCGACACCGACGAGGGCCGCCTCCGGGCCACCGCCGTCCGCACCGGCATCCCCATGATCACGACCATCGCAGGCGCCAAGGCCAGCGTGCAGGCCATTGCGGCGCTGCGCGCCGGAACCTGGGGCGTCACCGCGATCCAGGACTACTTCCCGAACCTGGCTCGGGTTCCGCGGACCATCGAGAAGAGCGAGCTGGCGTCGGTCTGATTGGGGAAGGCGACCGTTCCGTAAACCAGCGCCCCCCTCCTCGACATACGGGGCGCGGGAGAACTCACATGTCCAGCCACGCATCACCGTCGGCATTCGTTCGTTCACGCACCTGCCACGCCGCGCTCGCATTCTCGTCCCCCGCGCTCCTCGCCTGCGCCGCCTCCGCCGGCGTGCCGCTGCCGAACTGGGCTTGAGCGTCCCCGGGGCTGCTCTCGAAGGCGGGCTTTTGCTTGGGCGGCGTGGCTGCTCAACGAGGACCAGGGGGCCGCTGCGGCCGTCGACGGCGGTCGGGTCCCATCGGTACCATCCCGACTCCCATGTCCGCGCTCACGTCGTATCTCCCGGAATTCGTCACCCCGCAGTTGGTGGCCTCGGTCATCACGATCGTCACGATGATCCACGTGATCCTCGTCGGCTGCGCCTACTGCATCTGGCTCGAAAGGAAGCAGAGCGCGTGGATGCAGGACCGCTGCGGACCGAACCGGGTCGGCCCCTTCGGACTGCTCCAGCCGATTGCCGACGGACTCAAGTTCCTCCTCAAGGAGGACTACACCCCGCCGAACGTCGACAAGGCGATGTTCACCCTGGCCCCGATGGTGATGGTGATCCCGGCCCTGATCGGCTTCGCGGTGATCCCCTGGGGCGGTTCGTTCGATCTCTCGACGCTGCCCTTCGGTCTGGCCTCGACCCTCGGAGTCGACGGCGAAGTGGTCCGCATCGTCGGCGCCCAGGTCAACATCGGGATCATCTACATCCTCGCGGTCGGTGCTCTCGGGGTGTACGGCGTCGCCCTCGGCGGATGGGCGAGCAACAGCAAGTACTCCTTCTTCGGCGGGCTCCGGGCCAGCGCCCAGATGATCACCTACGAGATCCCGCTGGGCCTCGCCCTGCTCGCGGTGATCCTGCTCGCCGGCACCGTCGATCCGTATGAACTGATCGAGCGGCAGAGCCAGATGGGCTGGTTCATTCTCCAGACCCCGGTCGCCGCCATCCTCTATTACATCTGCCGGCTCGCCGAAGCCAACCGCGCCCCGTTCGATCTGGCGGAGTGCGAGCAGGAGCTCGTCGGCGGCTATCACACCGAGTACTCGTCGATGCGCTTCGCGCTCTTCTTCCTCGCCGAGTACGCCCACATGATCACGGGCGGAGCGCTCTTCGCGCTGCTCTTCCTCGGCGGGTGGTCGCTCAATCCCTTCGGCGTCGGCCCCGACCTTCCCGGCCCCAGCGAGGGAACGAGTCTTCCGATCATCCTGCTTCAGGTCGGCGTGATGTGCTTCAAGGTCTTCCTGGTGATCTTCCTCGACATGGCCATCCGCTGGACGATCCCCCGTCTGCGCTACGACCAGTTGATGAAGCTCTCATGGACCTCGCTGATCCCCATCGGCCTCGTCCTCGTGCTGGCGACCTCGGTGGTGATCTACTTCGGCGCCCAGTCATGGATGTGGGCGGTCTCGCTGGCCTGCTTCGGCCTGATCTACTTCGGCGCCCGGCTCATGCCCACGCAGCCCAATCCGAATCATCGGATCCCGCTGGTCGGCAGTCGCTTCAGCCCGGTCCGCGAGAGCGACGTGGTCACGGCCCCGACCGAACCAGTGGCCCTGCTCGACGCGCCGTTGTCGCGGTGATTGTTTTGAGCGCTCCGTTCGGCCCTCCGGGCCGAAGTATTTAGAGCGCTCCGTTCGGCCCTCCGGGCCGAAGTATTTAGAGCGCTCCGTTCGGCCCTCCGGGCCGACACTCGCTTCTGTACGCCGCGCGGGGCAGAGCCCCGCGGGCTGAGCGACGCGTCTGAGCGCTCCGTTCGGCCCTCCGGGCCGAAGTATTTAGAGCGCTCCGTTCGGCCCTCCGGGCCGAAGTATTTAGAGCGCTCCGTTCGGCCCTCCGGGCCGACACTCGCTTCTGTACGCCGCGCGGGGCAGAGCGAGCTTTTGAGCGCTCCGTTCGGCCCTCCGGGCCGACACTCGCTTCTGTACGCCGCGCGGGGCAGAGCCCCGCGGGCTGAGCGACCATTTGAGCGCTCCGTTCGGCCCTCCGGGCCGACACTCGCTTCTGTACGCCGCGCGGGGCAGAGCCCCGCGGGCTGAGCGACGCGTGGGCTTTGCGAACCGGGCATGCG
>Ga0163151_10002269_pt1 | contig 30280 bp, 26 predicted proteins | sample OliLakLV19MP5IB2_FD_145596 | JGI IMG/M metagenome (GOLD analysis project Ga0163151, IMG submission 145596) | Freshwater microbial mat bacterial communities from Lake Vanda, McMurdo Dry Valleys, Antarctica - Oligotrophic Lake LV.19.MP5.IB-2 | ecosystem: Environmental > Aquatic > Freshwater >...
TCAGCGCCGCCTGCTGCCGACTCGGTGCTGCGTGCTGGATGTCCACCATTGCGACGTCCGGGTGTTGGAACGGGCACGCCGTCGCGTCGGTTTCGTACAGTCGCAACCAGTCCCAATACCGCCGCGATTGATGCGTCGCCACCGCCTGATCGACCGGGTCCACGAAGGGAAGCAATCGACCCGCGGAGGGGAGCATGGCTGTCAGGGGAGTGAGGGGCTGCAAAGTGGTCACTTCAAATTGTCCTTGAGTTTGCTTTTGATTTGGCCCCCTCTCCCCCGAAGCGGGGGAGAGGGGACTGATCAAAGGCAGTCGCTCCTCAATCGTTCTTTCACACCGCATGCACCACCACGCGATGCTTCCCGGCGTTGGTCAGGGCGATCTCGTTCACCAGGTCGAGATTGATCTGCACCGCGGGGCCGGTGCCGCGGCGGATTTCCTGCAACAGCAGTTCGCGTTCGGCGAGCGTGAAGCCGCCGTCGACCATCAGCTTGAGCGTGATCCGGTCCGTCGCGTCCTGCACCACCTGGAATCGGCGGACGCACGGAAATTCTTTGATGAGGTGCGGGAAGAATTCGCCCGGCACCTTGCGGCCGTCGGGCATCGTCAGCGTGTCGAGCTGGCGGCCGACCACCTTGGTCAGCAGCGGTAGTCCGCGTCCGCACGGACACGACGGAAAGCCCGCCACCGCCCGGTCGCCGTTGACGTAGCGGATGAACGGCATGCCGTAGTTGAACAGGTCGGTGATGACGACGTTCCCCTCCTGCCCGGCGGGCGTGGGGCGGCCGTCGTCGTCGACGATCTCGACGAACAGATTCTCCTGGCTGAGATGCAGCCCCGTATGCCGGTCGCACTCCGCGCCGATCAGCATGACTTCGCGCGAGCCGTAGGTCTCGAACACTGGCGCGCCGAAAACCTGTTGCAGGACTTCGCGCTGGAAATCGTGCAGCTTTTCGGCCCCGACGATGATCGACTTCGGCGGCACGGGTTGCAGTCCCGCCTGCTGGCAGAAGCGGGCGAACTCGTACAGCGGGTTGGTGTAGGCGACGACGACCTCCGGCCGGTACTGGTTCCACCGCGTCAAATGTTGCTGCATTTTCTCGGGCGTGAACTCGAAACAACTGAGAACGAGGTGCCGGTCGAAGCGATGATGCAAGTCGGACTTCCAGCGCTTCCACGCGGGGACGTTGCCGAGATGGCTGCCCCAGACGAAGAGCTGCTTGGTGCCCGGCGCGCCCCCCGCCCAACCGTAGCCGCGGAACATCATCGCGGTACGGCGGTCATTGCTGCCGGAGTCGAGATCGAAGTGCAACGGTTCGCCGCTCGAACCGCCGGTGGCCTTGGACATCAGCTTGACCGGGGCCAAGGTCCGCATCGCCAGACGATGCTGTCGGATGGTCTCGCGGGTCATCAGCGGCCAGCGGGCGAGGTCATCGAGTCGATGGACCGAGTTCGGATCGAGTCCCGCCGCGGCCCAAGTCTCACCGTAATACGGACAGGTGGCCTGAGCGTGCTGCAACAGGTCGCGCAGCGCGAGCAGTTGGAACGCTTCCAGCCGCGAACGCTCCCACCACTGCGATTCCTCCGCCGCCCGCCAATGGGCCAGCGTCTGCCGCCCCTTGACCACGCGGTCGAAGAACGGCAACAGGAGATGGCGGTATAACGATCCGTACATGTCACTGTCCCCTGCTCTGCATCAACTCGACGTACAACGCCTCGTAATCGGCGGCCATGCGGCGGACGTCAAACCATTCGCACACGCGGTCGCGCCCCGCGCGGCCCATCGTCGGCCAACTGGATGAGTTGCGGGCCATGTTCACCATCGCCGCGGCGAGCGCGTCCGGTTGTCCCGCCGGTGCGAGCAGACCGGTGATGTTGTCTTCGACGATCTCCGGGTTGCCGCCGACGTCGGTCGCCACGACCGGCAACCCGACGGCCATCGCCTCCAGCAGCGTCAACGAGATCCCCTCGGTCAGCGACGCCGTCACGAAGAACCCCGCCTGCTTCAGTAACTCCGGCACATCGCGGCGCTCGCCCAGGAATTCCACCCTCGACGTGAGACCCAGCTCCCGCGTCAGACTTTCCAGCTTCGTGCGTTCCGGGCCCTCGCCGACGATCTGCAATTGCAGGTCGGGCATCTGCTGCGACGCGAGCGCCATTGCGCGGAGCAACGTCGGGAAATCCTTCTCGGCCGACAACCGGGCGACGGCGATCGCGACCGGTTTCGTGGCCGGGCCGCTGTACTCGAATTGGTCGAGGTCGATGCCGTTCCAGATCCGTTGGACTTTGCGAGTGGGGAGACCGTCGACGTCGACGCACAACCGAGCGGCGTCCTCGGAGACCGCCACCACGCGGTCCACCAGATGGGCGGCCCACCGGTAACTGACGCGCGATTTCCAGCCGTGCCCCGCGCGCTGGCCGTGGCGGGTCTGAATCACCACCGGCACCCCGGCCCACCGTGCGGCCACGCTGGCGTACAGATGCGGATACGTGTTGTGCGTGTGGACGATGTCGATCTGCTCCTCGCGGAACAGCCGGGCCATTTCGCGAATCTGCCCGATACGTCCGGCGGGTTGCAGTTGATGGACAACGCAGCCGTGGCCGCGGATTTCGTCCGCGAATCGGCCCACCTCGCGGATGGCGATGAACGTCGGTTGGCAGACCTCGGGCGAATGATGCCGCGCGAGATCGGCGAGAATCCGCTCCAACCCGCCGGTCTTCAACGTGAGACTGACGTGACAGACGCGCAACGGCCGGGCAGTTGTTGTCGATGTCGTAGATCGTGCAACGGGAGACAGCGTCGCGGTCATGGTCAGGCTCCTTCCGCTTGCGGGCTGCTCTTTGGCACTTGATCGACAGCGACCGGAACGGACTCATGCGAGCTCAATGCGGCGATGAGCTGTTTGCATTTCCGCAGTTGGTTCATGATCGTGAACTTGAGCCGCGGCCGGCGGCAGACGCGCCACGACAAAGGCGTGGTGTCCGTGCTCAGCCGCTGTTTGTGCTGCGAGTCGCCAGCCATGAAATCGTAGGCGGAGTAGCCCCGTTCGAGGCAGAACTGCATGCAGCAGTAGTCGGTGATCAGCCCCGGACTGAGCCGGCCGCTGTTGGTCAGCCGCCCTCCCTGGTAGTTCAAGGCCCGTCCGCGATCGATGAAGAACTGCGTGCAACCCAGCGTGACGTTGTTGGCCCGCACGCGCAGCAGCAGCGTCCGTCCGTCGCCGACCATGCGGTCGATCAGCTCCCGATGCAAGGCGGTGAACGCGCGGCTGGCGTAACAGCCGGGCTGCCCGTCCTGCGTCCAGCGCGCCTGGTGCAGGTCCACCATTTCGTCGAAGAACGCATGGGCGTCAGCGAACGACTGTGGTTGCTCGACGGTCACCGTGCCATAGTCGCGCAGGTTCTGCCGAATGTGCCTCCGCGTGGAAATGCCGAAAAACTGGACAAGCTCGCGGCCGGACTCGCGGACCCGTTCGAGGTTGGTCCACCACGCCATCCGCCGATCCTGCATCCAGCCCGTTGATGCGTCCGACACCTCGGGCAGGTCGTGAACTGCAAAGCCGTCGCAGCACAGTTCGTCCCAGTCCGGCTCGGTCTGGAGTTGGCGAATGACCTCGTCGAAGAAGGCGTCGCGATAAGCGGGTTCGCAGGCGAGGGCGTTGTATTCGATGCAGACGGAGTCGGCGTCCGGTTCGCCCGCCGTCCCCAGATGCCAGGCCCGGGACGCGAACCACCCGTCGTGATCCTCGACGCCGCGCGTCAACAGAATCACTCCGACAATCCGCCCCGCGACCCGGCCGACAGCGAAACGGTGCGACACAATCGAGCCGTAATGTCGCAGCCAGGCGTCGGTCCAGTCGGCCGAACACATCACCGGCAACCCGCCGAGTTGCTGCTCCAGGGCAAACCAGACGGCGATGGCTTCCGCGCGGCGGGTGCTGTCCCACCACTCCACGGCGACCGGCGCGCACGCGTCCCGCTCCGCGCGGCACGCGGTCTCGGCAGGACATCCCGTATCAGCCAGCAACGTCGACACGCACGAACTCCTGTCCGGTCCCCTCTCTCGCGCTTCGTGGGAGAGGGTTAGGGTGAGGGTGTTTTCCGGTAGTTCCTCACGCAAACACCACCGTGAACGCGAACAAACCCACGAACAACAACCCGCTGACGCACGCGAGCTGCATCGCCTGCCAGCGGTTCCAAATCATGAGCGGCCGCCCCGCCGGCGTGTGAATCCACGCCAGATTGAGGTACGCCGCCTGCATCCCCAGAATCAAAAACGTCGGCACCACGTAGCACCGCGACAGCGAGAACATCGACATGCACCAGCCCGCCAGCACCGCCGCCAGGTACGGCCGCATCCGCAGCAGTTCGTCGTGCCACACCGGCTCGGTCAACTGGCCGATGCGGTACAACTGCACGCCGGCGAGATAGAAACAGCCGAAGAACAGCGTGCCGCCGAAGATCCCCAATTCCACGTAGGTGTGAACGAACGAGTTGTGCGCGACCAGCCCCGCCAGCTCCGAAAACATGTTGTGGCCGACGCCGAAGACCAGGTCCGGCGACTTGAGCGCCTCGAACCCTTCGCGCCACATTTCGACGCGCTCGTGCCCGGTGCTGCCGTCGCTCAGGTCGATGTTCGCCGAACGTCCGGCGACAACCGGCAGCACGCACAGCGCTAATACCCCCATCACGGCACCGAACTTGTGACCGAACCGAAACACGCCGAGCGTCATCACCGCCACCACGCCTGCCAGCAGGCCGCCGCGTGACTTCGTCTCCAGAATGGCGGCGACGAACACCAGAATCGGTAGGAGCCAGCACCACTTGAACGGCCCCAGGCTCTTGTCCGTGAGGAAGTACAGGCACAGCACGCCGCCTGCGACGATCACCATCGCCAGGTCGTTCGGGTCCTGGAAGATGCCCGTGCCGCGCATCCGCAGGAACAGGATCGCCTGGTCTTCGTCGTCGAAACCGGCGAGGTCCGTGAGCGGGATGATGAACTCGAAGTCCACCACCTGCCAGTAGTCGATCAGGCACAGCGAGACCATCACGCCGGTGCAGACGGCGACGTTTGCGAGAAATGCCTTCATCCGCCACGGCGAGTTGACGACGGTGATGACCAGCGCGTAATACAGCAGCGTCCGCAGGAACTGATCGAGCGAATCGCGCACGCCTCCCAGATACATGTGCGTGAGGTGCGACAGCACCATCGCGACGAGCAGGCCGAGTGCGCACAGCGTGATCGGTTGCCGGATCATCGCCCGCAACCGGAAGTGCGATTCGACCGACGCCGCCGTCAGCACGAACGTCCCGAGGATCAGCCCCTCGTACAGCGGCATCCCCTCCATCCAGACGAACAGCTCCGCCGGGCGCAGGAAGAGCGTGGCTGTCAGCAACTGAAACAGCAGAAAGGCCACGGAGCTGATCAGGGGATTCCGCATGTCCGCCCAGGGAACGGTGGCCTCGGCGAACCGCGCGCAAGGGGAACGGCGCAACGCGTGCCGAGGCAACGTCTCAGGCAACCATAGGTCATGCGGGGAGGATGCGAGTGAAAAACCGCGCACGTCGGGCAGCGCCTGCCGTGACAGCGGTAGCGATTCGCGGGATCGTGCAGGGAGTGACGGCGGGAAATGCGACGAGGCCGGCCGTCACGTGACGGCCGGCCTCGGTGTGATTCGATGACGATTCCGACCGGACTACCGCGCCGCCCAGTTGGCCGGCTGACCGGCGACCGGCGGGACCAGCGTCGGGGGAGCGGCAGCGGCCGGGGCCGACTGCTGCACGCCGGGCAACCGCTGGAATTCTTCGTACGAGACCTGTTGCGGCGCGGCTTGGGGAGCGGCTTGCGGATAGGCGGGCCGCGACGGGGCATAGCGGGCGCCCATCGGATCGATCGCGGCCGGAACCGGCGCGGGAGCCATCTGCTGCGGCGGAGCAGCGGGCATCATCTGGGCCGGACCACCGTGCGGATGACCGCAGGCACAATCGGACGCGCCATAGGTCGTGTTGCAGCCGTCATAGCAGACGTCGCCACCACAGCCGGAATACGCATCCCAGCCGTAACCGGCGTACATCGGATGGCACTTGTGGCAGCGGTGATGGAACAGTTTCGAGAGACACCCGCCAAGACCGCAGCCCCCGCAGGAACTGCCGCAGGACTTGCCGCACGAGCCTCCGCCGCCGAATCCGCCGCCGCACAGTTCGCGACCGCAGGGATCGCAGGAGCCGACACAGGACGACATGCAGCAGCCCACGGACGAGAAGACGAGGAGCAAACTGGCGCACAGACCGGCGAACAGCTTCATGGCAGAACCTTCGGGAGACAGATGGGAAGAGGGGCGGAACCCGACCACGGGGTCATCTGTCTGAAGGATCGGCCGACCGGCGAGTTAAACTTTACGGATTCTGCCGATTTTTCCGAATCCGTAGACTTTGCGGCTGTGATCTGCCACGCGGCCCAGCAGAAAAAAATCTGCATCCATCTATCGGAACATGGGTTACGACGTTTTCAACAAGCGTGGGACAGCCGAGATCCGCCGGTGCTCTTGCCAAAATCCCGAAAAATTCTCCAAATTCATCCTCGGACGCAGTGAACCTTTCGGCTAAAACTGTCGTCATAGGTTGACGAAGCCGGATTCTCGGTTCAGGTTCGCGGTGTTGTTCCGCGACGGCCGGGTTCCCTTCCCACGCGGGTGAGGTTCGTTTCAAAGAAAAGGTTTCCGAACCGTCCCCCCGCTCGTTCTCTGGAGACTGCGGTTCCCCCGCAGGAGGTGTGTCATGCAGCGGTCAATCAACATTCAAAACGCGACCATCAACGCCTTTGCCGACATTCAGTTCGGCCTGGCGACCGTCGTGGCGAATGCAGCCGTGGGCACCACCTCGATGCATGGGTCAACCGTCTCGAAGTGTTCCGACCCCGGTAAATCGGGCGATCCGTCGCCGCGCCGTTGGCGCGGCTCCGGGTCCACGTATCGACACGAACATCGACAAGTCGTGGCGGTACATCCGGTAGCCAGGACGGGAGTCTGCGGCAGTACGCCCACGACACCGTCAACGCTACCCCCGACCCTCTGGGCTGCCTGGGTGCTCAGCCAGTCGCTTTGCGGCTAGGCGCACGTCGTTCGGAACCTTCCTGCTCGATTTCGTCCCCCCGGCTGACGCCGCACGTCCCGCGCTCGCTTGCGCCGGATCACGCGCCGTCCGCCGACTCGGCTGGCTGACGGATTTCCACGACGGAAATCCGTGAAGCGTTCGCCGTGGGACGTCGTCGGGCTGCCTTTGCCGCGGAACAAGACCGTTTCGCGCGCCAGAGAAAGCGAGCCTGATCGTGGAGAACGAAGAGATCTGTCAATTGGTGCGGAACGCCCAGGCGGGGAACCGGTCGGCGTTCGGCGAGCTCGTCCGGCTGTTCGAGTCGAACGTGTTCGCGGTCGGGTTGCGGCGGCTGCGGAACCGCACGGAAGCGTCGGAATTGACGCAGGACGTGTTCATCCAGGTGTACCGCAAGCTGAGCCAGTTGCGGGAGCCGGAACGGTTCGCCGGCTGGTTGAAGCGGATTACCGTCCGGATGGCGATCAATCGGGCGGTCCGCCGACCTCCAGAAATCGCCCAGGATCCGTCGATTCTGGCCAACCGGGACGGCACGGGACGGTCGCCTTTGGAGGGATTGCTGTCGGGCGAACGGGCCGAACAGCTTCGGGGAGGCCTCGAGCGGCTCCGCGAGCTCGATCGGCGGACGCTCTTGGCCTTCTACTTCGAGGGCCAGTCGTTGATCGAGATGAGCGACCGGTTCCACAGCCCGGTCGGCACGATCAAGCGCCGGCTGCACACGGCCCGCAACCGGTTGCGCGAAGAGCTCGATCAGTTGCAGTTGGCGTAACGAAACGAACGCGCCGCGGGGATCGATCCCCGCGGCGTGTTTTGGTTTCGGTGGTCTTTGTTAGCCGCGACCCGGAGGCTTTGCGGAGGGGAGCGCTGGGGATCAATCGCGCGGTTGGGGCAGAGCACTCCCCTGCGCAAAGCCTCCGGGTCGCGGCTAACGGGAGAATATCGTTACGCCCCTTCGTACTCCGTGATGCGGTTCTTCGGAGCGTAGGGCGCGAACACGGGTTCCTCGACGGCGTCGAGAACGTAGCGCATCACGTAGGCGTCTTCGGCGGTGTCTTCGTAATAGGTGCGGAGCACGTTCGTCGCCACGAACGACTGCTTCTGGAAGAACAACTGCGCGGGGAGGTTTCCCTCGCGGACTTCCAGCCGGATTTCGTGCCGGCGCTGCTGGGCCAGCTTGGCGACCAGCTTCTCGATCATCTGGCAGCCGACCCCTTGCTTCCGGGCCCACGGGGCGACGGCGAAGTTCAGCACGTGCAACTGTGACTTGAGCAGCTCGTAAATCATGAAGCCGACGATGCGCTCCTGGTGCTCGGCGACCATGCCGATGCAGTTCCGTTGGCGCAGGCAGCAGAGAAAGTCTTCTTCGGTCCAGGCGAACTCAAAGCTCTGCTGTTCGATGTCCAGCACCTCGGGCATGTCGCGGCGGATCATCCAGCGGATCTGAACGCCGACCTGTTGCCGGGATTGCGGGCCGTAGCTCATGTGGCCTCCTTGCCGACCTGATTGACCGGAACCGGTCAAAGGACTACTACCGTTGTTTCCCGACGGGCGGTCTGCTGAGATGACGAATGCGGCGACAGTCCGTGCCCCACAGTCGCAACGACCCAAGAACGGCCAACCGACAGGACGGCTGGTTTTTACTCTCGCGAAGAAAGTCTAACAATCCCAATTTCAACAAACACCAGGAATCCGCCCCGGTTCCGAAGATGGCGCGATTCCGCCCCAGCCCACCGGCAGATTCCGCGGCTTGGTAGGTCGGCGTCGGAGGGACTATACTGCGGGTGCAATCGTTGGATGTTCGCCGGCTTTGACCTCGAAGAGGTCGCAGAACGTAGCCGGGGGTCGCAGCGCTTCGCGGAGACCCCCGGTTAGCGACGAGAGCATGACACGCATCCCGGAGGGATGCCAGAACGACGAATCTCTGGCATCCCTCCGGGATGCTTGCCGATGTTGCAACGATTTCCGGGGGTCTCCGAAGACTCCGACCCCCGGCTACGGTCTGCGAACCCTTCGGGTTCAAGAGGGATTGCGACCACCAATCGGCGACCGCAGCCCGAGACCGTCGGCATGGAACGCCAAATGACCAAGAAGAAGCTGCTCGCTGCGTCCTGGTTCTGACTGAACATTGAACCTTGAGAATTTCCGAGGACATCCGTGGAACTGCGACGCAACCCCACCCGCTCCGTCCGCATCGGCTCCGTGACCATCGGCGGCGGACATGCCATCGCCGTGCAGAGCATGACGGCGACCCATACGACGGACATCGACGCCACCGTCGCGCAGGCGAACGCGCTGCACGCCGCCGGGGCCGACGTCGTCCGCATCGCCGTGGACAGCAAGAAAGACGTCGACGCCCTCGCCGAGATCCGCCGGCAGACGCCCGCGAATCTCGTTGTCGACCTCCAGGAGAACTACCGCCTCGCCGAACACGTCGCCCCGCATGTCGACAAAATCCGCTACAACCCCGGGCACCTTTATCACCACGAGCGCGAGAAACCGTGGCAGGACAAGGTGCTGTACCTCGCCCAACTGGCGCGTGAGTTCGACATCGCCATGCGGGTCGGCGTGAACTGCGGTTCGGTCGATCCGGCGAAGAAGGAGAAATACGACCCGGCCGACTCCATCACCCCCATGCTCGAAAGCGCGTGGGAGCATTGCGACCTGCTCGATTCCTTCGAGTACACGCGGTACTGCGTGTCGCTCAAGGATTCCGACCCCCGCAAGGTGATTGAGGTCAACCGCCGCTTCGCCGAACGCCGGCCCGACGTGCCGCTGCACCTCGGCGTGACCGAAGCCGGCATGCCGCCGGACGGCATCATCAAGACCCGCATCGCCTTCGAGCAGCTCATCAGCCGCGGCGTGGGGGACACCATCCGCGTCTCGCTGACGGTCCCCAACAGCCGCAAGCCGGAAGAGATCGACGCCGGCCGCCAGATTCTCGCCGACATCGCCGCGGGCCGGGTCCGGTCGGTGGTCGATTTCGGCCTGAAGACGCTGAACATCATCAGTTGCCCGAGCTGCTCGCGGGTCGAGAACGAGGCGTTCATCGAACTCGCCCAGCAAGTCAAGGAGATGACCGCCTACGCCCAACAGCACGACATCACCATCGCGGTCATGGGCTGCCGCGTGAACGGCCCCGGCGAAACCGACGACGCCGACCTGGGCCTGTGGTGCGGCCCCAACTTCGTGAACCTCAAAAAAGGCCCGCAGGAGCTGGGGCAGTTCCCGTACGACGCCATCCTGCCGCGGCTCAAGGAAGAGCTGGACCGCGTGATCGCGGAAAAATAGTACGACTCATCGGTCATCCGTCCGACACCGACGAGCACGCGCCCCCGATGGCGGGTGTGGTCGCTAATTGAGGGGAACGTTTGTCGAGAGAGTAACTGCTTGGCCCCGGCAGGGGCCGCGGACTGTAGCCACGGGTGGAGCGCTGCCCGCTTCGGGCGAAGCGCAACCCGTGGAGCGGAGGCAATGGTCAGTCCCGTCCCGGAGGGCCGGCGGAAGTTCGTGGCTGGCTCACGCTTCCGTTGCCCCGCCGGGGCAATTCGTCGCGCGGAATTCCGGTAGTGGGTCAGTTTGCCGAAATGTCGCCTTTCGCTCCGCGAAAGGAACTGTCTTTCGCGGAGTGAAAGACGACAAACTGCCCCATTACCAACTGCCGGTTCGCACTGTCTAATGATTGCTTTCGCCCGGCGGATGCGGTGGAATATGCCAGCGCGAAGCCGGCCTTCCCCGGGCCCCTTCGCGCGGCCCTTCGCCCTCGGGGACATCCACAGATCGGGCCAACATGCTCATGCGTCCCTGGCTGTCGCGGTGGTCGTGGTCCTTCCTGGCGCGCGGGACAACGCCGCGGCGAACGCGACGGCGGGTGATCAACCCGGTCGCGGCCCGCGTGCAGATGCTGGAACCGCGCGTGCTGCTGACGGCGTCGCCCGTCGGCAGCGAGTTCCAAGTCAACACATTCACAACCGGCGAGCAGCGGACGCTTGCCGAATCTCCGCAGTCGGTGGCGATGGACGCCGACGGCGACTTTGTCGTCACTTGGTCCGGCTATGGGCAAGACGGCGACGGCTACGGCATCTTCGCGCAGCGGTACAATGCGGCCGGCGTGGCCCAGGGGAGCGAATTCCAGGTCAACACCTACACCGCGGGCTGGCAGCGCTATTCCACGGTGGCGATGGACGCCGACGGCGACTTCGTCGTCACTTGGTCGAGCAGCGGGCAGGACGCCACCAGCACCTACGGCATCTACGCGCAGCGGTACAATGCGGCGGGCGTGGCCCAGGGGAGCGAGTTCCGGGTCAACTCCTACACCACGAGCCATCAGCGGTATTCGACCGTGGCGATGGATGCGGACGGCGACTTCGTCGTCACCTGGTCGAGCAGCGGGTATGACGCCACCAGCAGCTACGGCATCTACGCGCAGCGGTACAACGCGGCCGGGGCGGCCCAGGGGAGCGAGTTCCAGGTCAACACGTACACCACGAGCGACCAGGGATTTTCGACGGTGGCGATGGACGCGGACGGGGACTTCGTCGTCGCCTGGTCGAGTTACACTCAGGACGGCAGTTTCTACGGCATCTACGCGCAGCGGTACAACGCGGCCGGCGTGGCTCAGGGGAGTGAGTTCCGCGTCAATACCTACACGACGAACGGCCAGCGTTATTCGACCGTGGCGATGGATGCGGACGGGGACTTCGTCGTCACCTGGTCGAGCTACGTCCAGGACATCAGCGTCCACGGCATCTACGCGCAGCGGTACAACGCGGCCGGAGTGGCCCAGGGAAGCGAGTTCCGCGTCAACACGTACACAACAACCCAACAACGATATTCGGCAGTGGCGATGGACGATAACGGGGACTTTATCGTCACCTGGTCGAGCCTGGGGCAGGACGGCAACCTCGAAGGCATCTACGCGCAGCGGTACAACGCGGCGGCCGTCGCCCAGGGGAGCGAGTTTCGGGTCAATACGTACACGACCAACAACCAGTTCTATTCCACGGTGGCAATGGACAATGACGGGAACTTCGTCGTCACCTGGTCGAGTTTTGGCCAGGATGGCAGCAGCGACGGCGTCTATGCCCAGCGGTTCGGCTCGAACCTGCCGAATCTGCCGCCCGTGATCAACAACCAGACCTTCGCCGTCGCCGAAAATCGTCCCATCGGTCACGTCGTGGGCACGGTCGTCGCCACCGATCCCGATCCGGGACAGTCATTGACCTACGCCATCACCGCCGGCAACACCGGCAACGTGTTCGCCATTAACGCCAATACCGGACAAATCACCGTCGCCTCGCCGACCCTGAACTTTGAGGGGGTCAACCCATACAACCTGACCGTGCAGGTGACCGACAACGGCGCGCCCACGTCGTCCAGTTCGGCCACCGTGACCGTCAACATCACCAACCTCAACGAGGCGCCGACGTTTCTCGCCCCGACGACGTTCACCATCTCCGAGAACCGCCCGGTGGGCCAGTTCGTGGGCGATGTCAACACGTCCGATCCGGAAGGGAACACCGTCACCTACAGCATTATCGGCGGCGACCCGAACGCGCAGTTCGCGATCAACGCCACGACCGGGGTGATCACCGTCGCCAAGGCGACCATCAACTTCGAGACCACGCCGCAGTTCCTGCTGTCGGTGAAGGCCCAGGACAACGGCAGCCCGGCGAACAGCCGGACGCAGACCATCACCGTCAACATCGCCAACCTCAACGAAGCCCCGGCGTTCCTCACCCCGACCACGTTCACCATTCAGGAGAATCGACCCAACGGCACGGTCGTGGGGACCGTCATCACTTCCGATCCCGAAAACAACACGCGGACGTACAGCATCACCGCGGGCAACACGAACAACGGCTTCGCGATCAACGCCAGCTCGGGGCAGATCACCGTCAACAACTCGGCGGCCCTCGACTACGAGACCACGCCGCAGTTCCTGCTGTCGGTCAAGGCCCAGGACAACGGCAGCCCCGCCAACAGCCGCACGCAGACGATCACGATCAACCTGACCGACATCGTCGGTGCCCGCGTCCCGGCGCAGCGCGCGGCGACATCGCTCAGCCTCGCGTCCGGCAGTTCCACCGGTCAGCAGGTGGCGACCAGCCCGTCCGCTGCCGCCGTCGTGCCAAAGCGAACCACGACAACGCCGCTGAATTCCGATACGGCCCTCCTGTCGTTCACGCTCTACGAACCTTGGACGCCGAGTGACGACACGGCCGAAGTCGAGTGACGTTGAGCCGGGCCGTTGGAGTCCAGCCTTTAGGCTGTGCCTTTTTCTGCGCCGCATTGAAGACAGCCTAAAGGCTGGACTCCAACGGCGGCGATGCGCCGCAGGGAAGACCGCGGAGGTGGAACCGATCCTGCGCGCTACCCAGCCAATTCAACGCTCGGCCGTCAGGTGCTTGATGAGAAACTCTTCCGGCTTCGGCGTGGGGCCGGTGAGCCGGTCTTCGATGCGCACGATGCACGGGCAGCCGGCGGCGTCGGCCCGTTCCTTGAGCTTCACGCCGAACAGCGCGTGGTGAATGCCGTTGCTCGGGTTGGTCGCCGGCAGTTCGGCGAACGTGGGATAGGCGACCAGGACCGGCGGGTCGTCGCGCGAGACGTGGTTGATCGGCGAAGCCTCCCGCAACAGATCGCACCATTCGGCGGAGCGGGCGAGAACTTCCGCGCGATCCTTCGCCCCCACGGCCCGCGCGACCATCGGATGATTCAGCACTTCAGCCCCCAGCCAGCCGGTGATGACTTCGGGCTCGAGCGACGTCTGCGGAGAGAGGCCGACCGCGGCCTGCAGCCGGCTCGATGCGCGGGCCACCGGGTCGCCGCTCTGCGGATCGGCCAGATCAGCGTGATAGGCCAGCCAGAGCGCGCTGCATCCCCCCGCCGAGATGCCGTAGGCGGCGAAGCGCTCCGGGTTCAACTTCCACTCGGCGCTCTTCGTCCGCAGGAACTGCACGGCCCGCACGGCGTCGAGTTGGGGACCGGGCAGTTTCGCGATGCTGGTGTAGCGGTAGTTGATTGAAGCGACCGACACGCCACGGTCCAGCATCGCGCGGAGCAGTTTCGCCGGAACGTCCCACTTGTCGCCGCCATGCCAGCCGCCGCCGTGGATGAAGATGACCAGCGGCGTGGGGCCGTCGGCTTTCGCCTGCCAGACGTCCAGCGTGTGGCGCTCGTGCGGTCCGTAACTGACGTTGGCGAAATTCGCTGCGGGGAGAGGCGGCTGACCGTGTGCCGCCTCCCGCGCGCCGACCAGTGACAACGCCAGCATCGCATGCCAGATTGCCATCAACACGGATCGCGAGATCATCGGCAGTCTTCCTGCGGTGATTCGGACCGAACGATTCATCGGTGGATTCCCATCACTCGAGCGTCAGCGCGAACACTTCGGCGTTGTCCAGATGAATGCGGATCATGACGTCCTCCGGCGGCACGTTGGCCAGGTCCGCGTTCTTCCAGGCCACGCGCTGTCGCAAGCCGTCGGTCGTGATCGGCACGGCGTCAGACTTGGTGAAGCCGGGCAGACGGTATCCGGAGGCGTTCAGCAGTTCGACGCGGATCGCGCCCGCGGAGGCGTCGGCATTCAGCGCGAGGCCGGTGGCGCCCCGCAGCGACCGCGGACGCAACGTGATCTGGCCGAGCTTCTCGATCGGCCGCAGGCCCGCGAAGCGGTCCAGCGGCAGCGTGGCGAGGCCGATGCCGCTCTTCGGAACGCGCGTTTTCGAGTCCCAGGGATACTCCCCTTTGCCGAACTTCCACGGATGCCCGTACGCGCCGTAGTAAAACCGGATCTCGTCGTCGAGCACGACCGGCGTGGCATTGCTCCAGATGCGGCCGGCGTCGAACGTGCCGGACGCTCCCGTGGGCAAAAAGGGCGTGTCTCGAAAGGGGCGGGACCACGCGAGGCCGTCCCGACTGACCGCGAGCTCGATCGGTTGCAGGCCGTGGGTCTCGAAGTCCGCCACCTGCACCAACGCGAAATACACGCCGTGGCGCACGAAGACCGGCGCGCCGTGCAATTGGACCCCCTGTCGCGTGCCCGGATAGGCGGCGGGCCGGACGCCGTCGTGCTCGTCGGGCGCCATCACGAGTTGCGGGACCGACCACTTGACGAAGTCCTGGCTCTCCGTGCGGACGATCGCGCGTTTCCAGAACAGCCGTCCGTCCGGCGCGTCGATCCAGGCTTTGGCATAGACGACGAAGCATTGCCGCAGCGGATCGTAGGACGCGTCGATCACGTCGCTCACGGAGTTGATCTCGCCCCACGGGTGCTTCTCGCCGACCAGCGGCGGATCCTGAATGCGGCCGTAGGTGCCGCGCAGCACGGGACCGGGCTGTTTCGTCCAATGGATGCCATCCGGCGAGAACGCCACGCACATCCCGCCGTCCGGTCCGCGGTCGTCTTTAGGGTGGGCCGGTTCGCCGACGATCGGCGGCAGCGACCAGTACGCCATCTTGTAGCGCCGCGCAGGATCGCTTGCGGCGGGATCGATCACCACCGAGGCCCCGTAATGCTCGGGACTCTTCAGCACGACGTTCCGATCCGGCAATCCCTTGATCGCAATCAGATCGAGCTCAGGCTTCGACCACGTCACGCCATCGGTCGATTCGGCGTAGCAGACGATCTGCCCGCCGGCCGTGAGTTGATACCACAACTGATATCGCCCCGTCGCCGCATCGCGGTGGACCGAGCAGTAACCGATCTGATTGCGCGGCGTCGGTCCGGTGAGCAGCGGATTGGCCGGATGCCGGGTCGCCGGATGCAGCTCGCGCCGCGTCCCGGCCCGGTAGAGGACGTCGTGATCGTCCACGAACAGCAGCGTCTGCTCCGCCGCGCACAACACCGCAATGCCGATGCTATGCGATCTCGCCAGCATGCCGATCAGCAGCAGGGCCAGGCAACGCGCGGCAGGCTGCATGGAATTCCGCTCCGCCATCGACGACTCCCTCGGTCGTCCGGTGGCTGATGTACGACCAGCGCCGAACCGACTCAGGCAGTCGAAGATACTGCCGGGCGGTGACTCAGTCCAGCCGCTGCCGACCAGCCAAACCGTGGTGTTGAGCGCGCATGGCCCCTCTCCCCCGTCTTCGGGGGAGAGGGGCGGGGTGAGGGGGCGAGCGCTCGCCACAGTCCTCGATGAGGCGCGAACTCTTTCGGAAACGACGAGTCTCGCCACGAGCCCATTGCTCTGAGCAATCGCTATGAGATCAAGAGCAATGGAATGCGGTTGGGAGCGCACGGCCCCCTCACCCTAACCCTCTCCCCCGAAGACGGGGGAGAGAGGACCGAGCGCGGTGGAGTCGCCCGCCTACTTCGCGGTCAGGTGCTGGAGCGGGCCTACGATGCTGCCGCTGGGGAGATGCACGGGGCCGTCGAGGACCGCGTGCGGGCCGAGGCGGCAGTCGCCGCCGATGACCGCCGGGCCACGGATGACGGTGAACGGCTCGATGATGGTGTCGGGACCAATCTGCGCCCGTGGGTCGATGACTGTCTGCTCGGGGGAGACGACCGTCACGCCGGACGCCATGAACCGAGCCAATGCCGCCTGCTGAATGGTCCGGGCGGCGTCGGCGAGCTGGACCCGGGTGTTGACGCCAAGGGCTTCCACCATCTCGAAGGTGTGCAACGCGAGCACGGTCTCGCCCGCTTCGAGCAGCTTCTTGGGGCAGTCGGTCAGATAATACTCGGCCTGGGAGTTGTCCGGCCGGATGAGATCGAGCGCCGCAAGCAACCGCTGGGCATCGAAGGCGTAGCAGCCGGTGTTGATTTCCTGAATCTGCTTCTCCGCGGGCGAGGCGTCTTTCTCTTCGACGATCTTCACGAAGTCGCCACGGTCATTGCGGATGATGCGTCCCAGCCCCTGATTGGCCGCCGTCTCCGCCGTGCCGATCACCGCCGACGCCGATTGCTCCTGTTGCGCCTTGAGCAAGGCCGCCAGTGATTCCTGGCGAAGCAGCGGCGTGTCGCCGGCGAGGATCAATACGGGGCCCTGATGCCGGATGAGTTGCTCGTGGCACATCATCACCGCGTGGCCGGTCCCCTTCTGTTCCGATTGCAGGGCAAACTCGATGTCGTCGGACTGCGACAGATAGCCTTGCACCAGATCGGCCCGGTGTCCGACGACGGCGACGATCCGTCCGACACCGGCCGCGCGGGCGGCGTCGAGGACGTATTCGATCAGCGGCCGGCCGCACACCTCGTGCAGCACCTTGGGCAACGCCGATTTCATCCGGGTGCTCTTCCCGGCCGCAAGGACGATCGCGAGAGCGGACATCGGAACTCCTTGGATCAGTGACCCGGACGCTTGGAGCGTCCGGGTCACTTTTACGGGTGATTGCGCGCAAGAAGCCCAGGGATTGCAATCCCTGGGCTTCGGGGGTGTTGACTTGAGTCCACGATCAAAACCGGATGCCGCCGCGGATGAGGATGGTGTCGTCGGCGTCGAACTTGCCGAGCGTGTCCTTGAACTCGAAGCTGCGGCCGAGCACCCAGGCGATTTCGAGGTACTTGTCATACCTGACGTGGTCGCTGCGGAGACCGAGGGCAATCTGCCAGTCCTCGTACTGCACCTGATTGCGGGGGGTGGCGCCCAGGGGCGAGGTGTCGATCTGATAGGACTCCACGCGGTATTCGGCCGAGGCGTAGGCCCAGTGGTGTCCGCCCCAGAAGAAGCCCATGAACCGGCTGATGCGGGCCTGCGGGAACGTCAGGCGGTATTCCCACAAGTCGTTGGGAGTGAACACCACGCCGCCGTAGGGCAGGATGATGTCGTCCACGCGATCCCAGTACTGCACGCCGAACACAAAGTTCAGCGCGGGATCGACCTGATACGACGCCGTCACGCGGCCGTCGAAGTTCCAGGCTTCGGACGTCAGGTTGTGCTCGAAGTCGGCGTTGATCGACGGGTTGAAGTCAAAGGCCAGCGTCCAGCCGTTGGCCTTCATCTTGATCAGCTCCATGTCGTAGCCGAACCGGTACAGATTGATGCGGTACAGGTCGGTGAGCGCGTTGTCCGTGTTCCAGGCCCGGTAATCGAACTGAAACGCCCGCGAGTACACCCAGCCGCAGGAGAACGGCGAGTTGTGACGGAGTTCGGCGTCGAGTTCGAAGATCTCGATGTCCGACGGAATCCCCTTCAGATCGGACGGCGGCATGTAGCCGATGTCCAACCGCGGGATCCAGCCCATGCGGTACGGCTGCGGGCCGTTCACGCCGGCGTAGATCGGCGCGGGCATTCCCTGCCCGCCGCCGTACGGTCCCTGCAGCACCGGATCGGGACCGTAGAGGAACGGGTCGTCCATCTGCGGCGAGAGGTACGGATTGCCCATGTCCGGCGAGACCGGCATGGGGGTTCCCAGCGTGGGACCGGGTTGGGCCGCCGGAGCGGTCATCATCGGCGCGGACGGCGTGAACGCCGGATCGGGCGATTGCGCACGAATCACCGCCGCCAGTTGCGGGGAGAACTCGTACACGCGGACGTTCGGTCCCGAGGTCGGTTCCGCCGCCAACACGAGCAACGCACAGAGGCTGATGGAAGTCACGGCGCACCCTGGCAGAAGGGAGTGAAGACTGGTGAGCCGTTCGGGATTCTTGAGGGAAAACCGAACGCGGCGGGATTTTTCTGAAAGCTCCCGCTCCCGTCAACACCAACTCCGGCCGCATGTGCCGCGAATGCCCGGCGGACCGTTTCACAGCCCCGTCCACCGGCACGAACCGCCGGTCGCAGGGGGGGAGCCAGGCAGCGGCGAGTCTACGAGTCGAACCACGAGGCAACAGCCATTCGTATGTTCTGTAATTCGTAGACGTTACGCCAATTCTCCGCGGGGATGGAACCCCGCGGCTTCCGGCGCGCGCTCCGGCCCTTGGCTCTCAGCCCTCAGCCTTCACATAGCCCAGCCCGGCGATCACGTCGTACAACTCCTCATACGTGATGAACCGGCGGTGATGTTCCAGCTTGTAGCCGTCCACCGCAGCGGCAAGTTCCGCAACCGCGGGCCGCTCGGTGTTCACCGAGGCCCGGAATTGCCGGCGTTCGGGCACGCCCAGGGGGCGATCCTCGCCGCTGGCGCGACGATCGACGAACGGACGTGAGTTCTGTTCGAGCACGGATTCCATTAGCATAACTCCCAGACAAGGGTTCCCGTGAAACCTAGGTCGCATCCGACCCCGCGTCGCACCGGGATCGCCTCGCAACCCTGCTCGGAGACGGCTGGCTGACCATGGCAACGAAAATCGCGATTCTCGGCGGCGGAGCGATGGCAACGGCTTGTTCGATTCTGCTGGCCGAACGGCCCGACCAGGAAGTCGCCATCTGGGCCCGCAACCCCGACCACGCCGCTCAGATCCAGAAGACCCGCGTCAACGAACGGCTGCTGCCGGGCATTCGATTGCCGGACAAAGTCGACGTCACCGCCGACATCGAGCGGGCCTTGAACGGCGCCCAATACCTCGTCGCCGCGATTCCCACGCAGTTTTTGCGGGCATCGCTGAACGAAATCCGCAGCCGGCTGAACCAGAACCGGCCGGTCATCAGCGTGGTGAAGGGGCTGGAAAACGAGACCTTCCAACGTCCCAGCGAGATCATCAGCGAAGTCCTCGGCAGCCGGGCGGTGGTCGCGTTGAGCGGACCCAGCCACGCGGAAGAGATCGGCCGCCGTTTGCCGGCCACCGTCGTCGCGGCCAGCGGCGATCTCGGCCTGGCCCGGCAGGTGCAGAAAATGTTCAACACCGAGCGCTTCCGGGTGTACACCAATCTCGACCTGATCGGCGTCGAACTCGCCGCCGCGCTGAAGAACGTCATTGCCATCGCCGCGGGCATCTCCGACGGCCTCGGTTACGGCGACAACGCTAAGTCGGCCCTGATGACCCGCGGCCTCGTCGAGATGACTCGCTTCGGCACCCGCTTCGGCGCGGAACCCGCCACGTTCACCGGCCTCGCCGGCATGGGCGACCTGGTCACCACCTGCATCAGCCCCTTCGGCCGCAACCGCAAGGTCGGCGAACGGCTGGGCCAGGGGGAGTCACTGGCGAAAATCCTCACGTCGATGGAAGCGGTCGCCGAGGGGGTCGCCACCGCGAAGAGCGTGCGCGACGTCGCCGAACAGGAGGGAATCGACCTGCCGATCACGACGGAAGTCTACCGCGTGCTGTTCGAGTCCAAGCCCCCGGTGGACGCCACGCACTCGTTGATGATGCGGCCGTTGAAACCGGAATGAGATTGGCCGCGGTCGCGGTGGTCATGATCTTGCTTGAACCCGAAGGGTTCGCAGAAAGTAGCCGGGGGTCGCAGCGAAGCGGAGACCCCCGGCTACTTTCTGCGACCTCTTCGAGGTCAGGAACGGCATCGATGCCACGCTGCGTGACGGCATGCAGCATGACCTCACCACCGTTCCACCGGCCCGTTGGGCACCTTGACCAGCGCCGTTGCAATCGACGTCGTGCGGTCGCCGTGGCGGTCGCGAATTCCGGCGACGATGTCCAGGAACTCAGGCACGGTCGTGAACAGCCGCAGGCGTTGTTCGAGGTCTTCGGGGATGCCGAGCCGGGCGCCGTACCACGCGGCGAATTTGCGAAAGAGCATGCAACTCCGGTCGCCGTGCTGTTCGGTCATCAGCAGGAAGTGGCGGGTCAGGAACGCGAGCTGTTCGTCGGCCGTCTGGGCGCGCGGCGGCCGGCCGCGGCCGACGTCGTCAAGCTTGCGGAACAGCCACGGGTCGAGCATGGCCCCGCGGCCGATGGCGATGGCGTCGCAACCGGTCACGCGGTGCATGTGGTCGGCATCGGCGACCGTCCGCACGTCGCCGTTGCCGATGATCGGGATGCGGTCCACCGCGGCGACGACGGCCGCGATGCCGTCGAGGTCCACCGTGCCGTGAAATCCCTGTTGCCGGGTGCGGCCGTGAACGGTGATCGCGGCAATGCCTTCCTGCTCGAACTGCCGGGCGAGCGCCGGGGCCGTGAGCGAGTCGCGGTCCCAGCCGAGCCGCATCTTGACGGTGACCGGCACGGGGACGGCCGCGACGATCGTTGATACAAGTCGGCACGCGCCGTCGGTGTCGCACATCAACCGCGCTCCGCCGCCGTTGCCGTTGATCTTGGCCATCGGGCAGCCCATGTTGAGATCGACACCCGCGTAACCGCGGTCGACCAACAACCGGGCGGCCTGGGCGAGTTCGGCGGTCGTCCCTCCGAAGATCTGCACCGACAGCGGCCGGTCGTCGGACGCCGTTGCAATCAGCTCTTCAGACTGCCGGTGCCCATGCAGCAGATGCGTGGCGTGGACGAGGTCGGTCGTCGCCAGCCCGAGTCCGCCCAACTCGCGAATCGCCCGCCGAAACGCCAGATGGGTGTATCCCGCCAGCGGCGCGAGGCAGTACCGCGTGGGAATCGCGCGCGATCCGATGCGGAACCCAGCCGCGTTCTCGCCGGCCTCATCGGCAGACGCTCTCGTTGCGTCGGCTGCCTGAGTGATACAATGGAATGACATATCGCCGCGTTTCCACGCCAAAGGGCCGAAACACCTCATCCGCCAGGGGGCGTGCGGCGTTCAGCCGTTCAGACGAAGATAGCACAGACACCGCCGGCCGCGTACTCAACAGGTGCAGTCGAGTCCGCGAGGCTCACCCTCCGGAAGCCGGCAACGCAGGAGTGACATCGCATGGCTCCGTGGATCGCCGCAGCGATGGTCGGCGGAGCAGCGCTCGCCGCGGCGGCGATGTGGCGACGGCATCGACTGCGGCGCGACCGGTTGTACGCCCAACTCGCCGACGCCCGACCGGACATCGTCGCGGCGTACCCGATCGAGATCCAAACCGGCGTCGCACCGGGGACGTTGTCCGTCTCGTTCGCCCACGACCGATTCGCGCGGGTGGATGGCTTTCTCACCGACAACTGTCTGCGGCGACTGCGTGAAGAGGCGGAATCCAACGTCGGCCGCAGCGAACGGTCCTACATCCCCACGCACAAAAGGGGGGGGACGCTGTCGTACGAGGCGATCCATCACCACGCCCCGCAGTGCCTGAGCTTCTATCATTCCCCGGCGGTGCAGGCGTGGGTGTCGGGGGTCGTCGGGCACCCGGTGGTTCCCACGCCCGATCAGGATCAAAGCTCGTTGTCGCTGCTGTGCTACACCGAAGCCGGCGATCACATCAACTGGCATTACGACCACAATTTCTACCGCGGCCGGCACTTCACGGTGCTGCTGTCCCTGGTGAACCGGGGGTCGAACGGGGCGTCGCAAAGCACGTATCAGCGAAAGCTCGCGCGCGGCGAGATCGTCTCCGCTGACACCGCTGCGAACACGCTGATCGTCTTCGAGGGAGCGAAAGTCCTGCACCGCGCCACGTCGACCGGCCAGGGTGACCGGCGGATCATGCTCAGCATGACCTACTGCACCGACCCGCGCACCAGCCGCGTGAAGGAAGCGATCCGCCGGGTGAAGGACACGGCGTTCTTCGGCTTGCGGGCGCTATGGGACTAGAGACGGTGTCAAAACCAGAGGGTTTTTACGCCGAAGGCGTAGCATCTCAAAGCCCAGGGTCGCGAGTCTGCGAGCGCACCCTGGGTGGCGATCCATGATTGAACCCTACCCTGAAAGGGTTTCATCAAGAATGGGCTCCGTTGGTGATGCGACCCTTTCAGGGTCGATACTCTTCGGACGCCTTTTCCCAGGGTGCGCTCGCAGACTCGCGACCCTGGGCTGTGCGATCGAACGCCTGCGGCGTACAGGACCTCCGACCAATGATCCGCTACCAACGGCAACAAACCGAAAAGGGTGTTGAAAGCGCTTCTAATCTCCTTCCCAGAACCTGCAGGGTTTTACCCCAGCGATTGGGACACACACTGCACTTGCATTTTTGCTGAGAAGTGGTGTGATGGATTGCATCCCCTTTTTGCAGATCTTTGCACCGTCAATTTTTCGGACGATTACCGACCGGGCTGTCAGCGCGGTTGAAACCCCCGGTTCGCAGCGTGTCTGTGGATCGGTCATTCTGTTCGACCCCGGAGAACGAACATCCCTTTGCGGAGACCGCCATGAGCCAGAGTTTTTGGGAACGAAACTGGTCAAATGTCACGGCCATACTTCGATCGATCACGAATCGCCTGCGCCCCTGGCGATGGTGGCTGGCCGCCTTCACGATCAGTTGCCTGATCTTGCCGCCGGTCGTCGAATACTATCAGGGGAAGTGGACCCGCGAGATTCTGATTCTGGGCGGCCCCCCCGGTTCGAGCGGCGCGAATCTGGTCGAACGGCTCAAAACCGAACTCGAACAGACCGAGAACGAGTACGGGCTGCGGTATCGGGCCCGCATCGTGACCACGCAGGGGGCGGAGGAGATGCAGCGGCGGCTGGAGGCCGATGCGGCGGGCACAACCGTCGGCTTTCAGTTCGACAATCATTCGGACACGCAGCAACTGCGGACCGTCTACCCGATGGACTACGACTACCTGCACGTGATGTGCAGCGCCCGGTTTCTGAAACTCAATCCGCCCGGCAAATCGCAGAGCCTGCGGGATGTCGACCGGGTTCTGCTGGCGATGGCCCGGTTCGTCCATGAGGCGCGCGCAAAAGGCGAGCCGCCCACTGCCATCCGCCGCGTTTATCCGGGGCCGCCCGAAAGCACCAGCCGCGTGTTTGCGACGCAGTTGTTCAAGCTCTACGACCTCGATATCGACGCCGTCGCCCATCATGGCGTTCGCGATTGGAAGCAGGCGCAGGTCGCGCTGGAGAAGGGCGATCTCGACCTCGTCTTCTTTCTCGGACCGAAGAATGCCGACACCATCGCCGGAATCGCCGAGGACCGGACGGCGGTGCTGCTCGATCTCGATTCGGTGCGGGGTTCGCTGGCCGACAAGACCGTCTATTCGGCCTGGCCGGTCGAATTCCCGGCAAACTCGTACAGCGCTCTGCCGATCGCCTGGCCCAGCGCGCAGACCGCAGCCGGCACGCTCGAGTTCTGTCCGGAGATCACGAAGTCGATTGCCGCACGCCGCTTGCTGGCCTGCAACGCGGCGATGGGCGAGCACGACGCTTACGCCATCATGACGGCTGCGGACCGCGCCTTCGGAGGCGATGGCCCGGCGGCGGGGCTGTGGGACACGTCTCCGCCGACGACGACCTCCAGTCCGCTACGGACCGGCTTCGGCATCCGGGTGCATTCGGTCGCCGACCTGTTTCAGAACAAGCGCAGCCCGACGGCGTGGTGGTGGCCGACCGCCTGGTCGCCGATCTATTGGGGGGCCGCGGCCTCGCTGTTCCTGTTCTTGATGGAGGGGACGCTGTCGTCGTTGGCGAAGTGGGTGCAATCGCCGCCATCACCGGACGGACGCCAGGACGAGGCCGCCGCTCCACCGGTTCCGGAACAAAGTCCCCGATTCGCTTTGCTGGCGGACGAAATCGCGCTGACCGAACAACTGATCGTCCGGCACGGCCCGCTGAAGACGATCGAAGGCTGGGAGTACGCGCATCGCGGCATCGACGAACTGCGCGAACGGGTGAACCACTCCCTGGCTCAACAGACGCTGTCGGCCGCCGAGTCCGCGGAGTTGACCGCCCGACTCGATTCGCTCGACCAGAAACTCCCGCGCCCCGAGCGACGGACTGCGAAGACGCCGGCTCAGCGCGGGGACTGAATCCCGTGCGGATTCACTCTGGCGACACGGGCGTCAGGCTCTGAACCCACTCGTCCTGTCAGTGACAAGCGTCCCGCCTCCACGGACTTCAGCTCGGAGAGATCCCGATGGCTGCCAAACCGCATCATCCCTACCACCCGATCATCTATGTCCGCGGCTTCGCCGCCACGCAGGGGGAAATCGACGAGACGGTGGCCGACCCGTACATGGGTTTCAACATCGGCTCGACCAAGTCGCGCGTGGCCTGGACCGGCGACGTCAAGCGGTTCTATTTCGAATCGCCGCTGGTGCGCTTGATGAGCGACCACAAGTACGAGGATGTCTACGTGGACGGAGACGACCTGGTGGCCGCCGAGCTCGCCGGCCAACGGGTCCCCTACCGGTGCATCGTCATCTACCGCTATTACGACGAGGCTTCGACCGACTTCGGGAGCGGCCAGGGAACGCCGCCGATCAAGCATTTTGCGAAGGGGCTGGACGCGCTGATCCTCAGGCTGCGAAAAAAAATCTGCGACAACCCGGCCAATCGGACGAAACCCGAGGATTTCCGCGTGCATCTCGTGGCCCATTCGATGGGCGGCCTGGTGTGCCGGGCCTTCCTGCAAAACCCTCAGCTCGGCTCCGAGGACGCACGCCGGGCCGTGGACAAGCTGTTCACCTACGCCACGCCGCACAACGGCATCGACATGCGCATCGTCCGCAACGTGCCGGGCTGACTCTCCTTCGGCGACGTCAACAATTTCAATCGCGAGAAGATGGCCGACTACCTCGATGTGCCCAAAGGAGACGATGTCTCGGTCGTGAAGGACTTTCGCCCTGAGCGGATCTTCAATCTGGTCGGCACCAACTCGCGCGACTACACCGTGGCGGCCGGCTTGTCGGCCTGGGCGGCCGGCGACGCCAGCGACGGGTTGGTGCGGATCGAGAACGCCACGACGCACGGCCCCGGCAGGAACGGCGGCGATGTGAATTCGCCGCGCGCCTTCGTTCACCGCAGCCACTCGGGTCACTACGGCATCGTGAATTCCGAGGAGGGCTATCAGAACCTGACGCGGTTCCTGTTCGGAACGCTGCGCGTGGACGGCATTCTCGACGTCGACGACATTACGCTGCCGGTGGAGGTCGAATCCGCGCGGAAAGCTAAAAAGAAAGTCCGCGCGTCGTACCAGTTCGAGATTGCGGTCAGCGTGCGCGGCTGCCAGTGGCAGATGACCCGCCGCGAAGTTCGCGAGAATTCCGCCATCTTCCGCAGCTATGACGAGCTGTTCCCCGACGCGGACGGCACCAACCGCCCGCCGGATCGCAGCCGGAGTCCGCACCTGTTTTCGGCCTTTCTCGATTCCCGAAAGAGCGTCAATAAAAAGACCTCCAAATCGGTGAGCTTCGCCTTCGATCTGAAGATTCTCGTGCCCGACTATGAAATCGGTGGATCGATCATTCTGAAGCGCCACTACGAGGGGGGCTTCATCCTGCGCCAGCTCGTCGTCGTCGAGGCTTTCCCGGACGAGAGCGCGCTCGGGGGCTGGCGAATCAGGCACGGTTGTCAGGAGATCGACCCCGGCAAACCGGGCGTTGACGCGGTGACGCGCCTCATGCCCGACGGTGTGGCGGGCGCCGCGGGCATAGCGTTCGACATTCCGATCGAGCAGAAAGTCAGGCCCGGCTTCCGCGGCACGCTGCGCATTGAAGCCACGCCCTGGAGTTGAGCCGACTCACGCCGGCGGCGGGCTGCCTGCAGACGCCGTCGCCGGCAGCGCGGCCGCCGTGGTCGCCGGTTGCTCGCTGAACAGCGAGTGGATCACCAGCATGATCGCACCGGTCACGAGGAAGCTGTCGGCGAAGTTGAAGATCGCCCAGTCGAACGTCTCGAAGAACCGGAAGTACAGGAAGTCGCGGACGGCGTACACGACCTGACCTTTGTCATCCAGAAAGCCGTGAAGCCCCGTGCGGTCGTAGAGGTTGCCGAGCGCGCCCGCGGTGACGAACGCCAAGGCGACGGTCAGCCATTTGCTTCGCGCCTGCTGCCGTGCGAAGAGGACGAACAGAATGGCGAAGACCGCGACGCCGCTGAGCAGCGCGAACAGTCCGGTCCAGCCCTGACCGAGGCCCCACAGCGCGCCGTGATTGAAGTTGGTGTGCAACCGAAACCGCACGAGGTCGGGGATGCACCATTCCCAGGCGGCTTGACCGGGGCAGCCGAGCGTGTCGAAGACCCACTGCTTCGTGCCCAGGTCGAACGCCAGTCCGCCGAGGGTGATCGCGCCGAACACCCAGTACCGGCTGGCGGGAATCGGTCCGGTGGTCGCCGGAGTCAGCCCAACGTCCGTTCGCGCTTCCGTTCGCATTCCACGCAATTCCTGGCGTAGGGGATGACCTTGAGCCGCGCTTTGGGAATCGCCGCTTTCGCGGGGGACAGGCCCGCCGCGAGGCAGATTTCGCACTGGCCAAAACCGCCTTTGTCGATGCGCCGCAGCGCTTCGCCGATCTCGTCGAGCAGTTCCTGCTCGTTCTCGACGCGCCGCAGCGCAAAGTCCTGCTCGTAGTTTTCGGTGCCCAATTCGGCGAGATGCGTGGGGGATTTCGACTCCCCGCCGTCGCCGTTGCGGTCCAAAGCCTCGGTCGTCATCTGTTCGACGTCGCCGCGGACCCGCGCCCGTAACGATACGAGCAACTGCTTGAATTCGTCCAGATCAGTCGTCTTCAGCATGAGTCGGTCGGCCTTCCGAATCGCAGCACCACGGCCGAACTGGCGCAGTTTGGCCCGGCAAACGCCAAGCACATCATTATGCGACCCGCCTCCGCTGTGGTCAATCATGCGATAACTGTTGTCGTTGCCAGATGTTGCATCTGGCGATGGGTCTGACGAATCAATGGATCGTGAGGCCACTGGAGATTTGAGGTCGATGATCATGCCTCGGAGGAAGAGAGCCTCACGCAAAGGCGCAAAGCTCGCAAAGGAAAGAAACGAGGATTGGGTGGATTCGTGAATGCAAGTGACGGCGATGATCGCCGCCGCTGAAGCCTGTCTTTGATTGTCTTCTTTGCGAGCTTTGCGCCTTTGCGTGAGGAAACTCTTAGCTTTCATAATGAATGACTACGGCGTTTCCACCGTTATCGTCACCGCTTACGATGATCGTTCAGGAGGACATCGCTTGCTGCCATTCAATCGCTGGGCGTTTAAGGAGTGGGCTGCCATCTGCGCGGCGCTCGCTGCTGGGCGGCAAAGCCTGATTCTGCGCAAGGGGGCATTCACGAAGGCCGCGACGGCTTCCGCGTCGATCGCGGCGAGTTCTGGCTGTTGCCGACGCACTTCCACCAGACGGACGACCAACTCGCGGCGACGGAACGGCTGCACGAACCGGAGCCGCCGCCGCAGTCAGGCACGATTGAGCTGCGTTGCTACGCGACGGTGGACGCCGTCTGCGAGATTCACGCCGCCGCGGTGCTGCCCCAACTTTCGGGACTGCACGGCTGGTCGGAGCCGACGGTGCTCGAGCGGTTCCACTACCGGCAGCCGGGCCTGTTCGCATTGCTGGTCCGCGTCTACCGTCAACCGGACCCGTGGACGGTGCCGGATTCCCCCCGCATCGCCGGCCGTCGCAGTTGGGTGGACCTCGAACGGGAACTGGCCACGGACCGGTTGCGGCCGGTGCTCGATGCCGCGGAGCACCAGGCGCGAATGGAGATCGTACGCGACCGCCTGGCGATGGGCCGCGGTCACTGACCCGTGTGGAAGCTTCTCAAGCTGGATGGTCAGGTTTTGGGTGCCATGCTTGTAGCTTTGGGCAAGCATGTGCTGATGATTTGTGTGACATCCAGAGCCCGAAGCCACAGGTCTTCGCGCGTGATCCCAGACTTTCTGCATCATTACACGAGTTGATCGAAAGAAGACATGCTTGCCCAAAGCTGCAAGCATGGCACCCTGGAACCTCCCGCGACGCTGAAACCGATCGAGCCAGACCCCCAATCGCGACTTGGATTTCCCGTGGACCGGCTGTCCCCGTGAGACTACCCGACGGTCGTCGGGGGAGTTATGCTCACGGCGGCTGTCCTGTCCTGTTCTCCAGTCCCTTCGATTCTGGCGTCCGATCGCGCGGCTGTCCGCGCGCGAATCGCTTCATCCGCTCTTTGCCTGTCCGGGAGATGAATCGCATGAATAACGATCCACCGAAACCTGCGGCCCCCACGAAGAAGCCCCGTTCGCCGGGCGAGAAACTTGTGGTCTGGGGGGGCATCGTCGTGCTGCTCCTGCTCGCGGCGGTCCAGGCGCACGCCCGGTTCGGCTACGAGATGTCGCTCAAGAAACTCCAGGCCCGAGTGGCTTCGGATGACAACGGCACCGTCGACGGAGCGCCGCTGTACCTCAGCGACGTGCCGACCTACCTCGTCGGCTGGCCCTCCCGCAAGGTTGAGGAGGAACGGCACTGGCATGCGGTGACGTATTCGTGGGTGGGACTCGGCAAGTCGTATTCGATCCGCATGCCGTACGACACCACCGAGGCCAAGCCGGTGATTCTCAGCTTGGAGACCAACGACGCGCCGCCAGAGCCGGAGCCGGAAGCGGTCGCGGCCACGGAAGATGCACACAGCGGCGCATCAATCCCGAGCATCACGCCGATGGGCGGATCGGGAGGACCAGGGGGCGGCGGCGGACCGCGGCCCGACATCATGGAGAGCGATAAGGACAGCGACGGCAAAGTGAGTCGGGAAGAAGCCGCCGATCGGCCCGACGATGTGTTCACACGGATGGATGCCAACAGCGACGGCTTCATCGACGCCGACGAAGCCGCCGCGGCGCGAGCGCGACGGGCTGCACGAGCGGCGGCGGGGGGTGGTCCCGGCGGCGCTCCAGGCGGACGCCCGCAGGCCGAGGGAGACGCGCCGGCCGAGACGCCCGCGGACGCCGAGGGGGCGGTGAAAGCCGTCGCCACCGAAGCCGCGGCTGCTCCGGCGGCGGAAGAGAAACCGGCCCCGTAACACGGATCGATGCTCATGCGACTGATCCGGCGTCGGTGGTTCCCACGGGGGCTGCCGACGCCGTTGTCGTTGGACGATCCTGCCACCACAAGATGCCGATGACGGGGAGCAGCGCGAGCGCGGTCCACTGATATCCGGTCAGCCCGCCCCACAGCCGCACCTCGGGCCGCACGAACTCCGTGGCGAAGCGGTACACGCAGTACGCGATGAGGTACAGCTTGAACCGCTGCCGCGGAAAACGGTTGCCGCGCTCCAGCACCCACAACACGGCCGCCGCGGAGAGATGGAACGCGACCTCGTACAACTGCGTGGGATGCCGGGGGACGCCGTCGCCGAAATCGACGCCCCACGGCCACGTCGTCGGCACGCCGTAACAGCATCCGCCGACGAAGCAGCCGAACCGGCCCAGCCCGATCGACACCGCCACCGGCACGGCGAACGAATCTCCCGTCTTCACCCGCACGTCCACCAATGCCTTCGCCAACTCCACGCCGACGTAGCCGCCGACCAGCCCGAACAGAATTGTCTTCCCGTCGGCGTGGAGTTGGCGAAGGCATTGG